>Ga0126372_10000212_pt1 | contig 18548 bp, 12 predicted proteins | sample PanSoiMetaPlot_6_FD_92762 | JGI IMG/M metagenome (GOLD analysis project Ga0126372, IMG submission 92762) | Tropical forest soil microbial communities from Panama - MetaG Plot_6 | ecosystem: Environmental > Terrestrial > Soil > Tropical forest > Bulk soil | place: Panama | collected 2016-02-17
CTCCGCGATCTCTGCGTTAAGAGCTTCCCGGCAGGCTCTGACCAACTCCTGAGGTAACAGGAGTTTCACTCCCGCGAACACATCATCGCCGTCATAATCAAAAGATCGTTCGCAATCACCCGCTTGCGATACGGGATTCCATGGGCCTCAATCACCTCGATCTCGCCATCATCGCGGTTTACTTAATCGGCATCACTCTGTTCGGATTGCGCTTCCGCAAAAAGCAGCGATCCCTGCGCGACTACTTTCTTGCCGATCGCAACATCCCGTGGTGGGCCATCGCCCTCTCGATCGTCGCCGCGGAAACCAGCACGCTCACGATCATCAGCATTCCCGGCCTCGCCTACGACTCGAACCTCACCTTTCTCCAAGTCGTAATGGGCTACGTGGTTGGCCGCGTCATCATCAGCTTCGTCCTGCTTCCCCACTACTTTCGCGGAGACCTGTACACAGCCTACGAACTGATCGAACGGCGTTTTGGCAAACGCCTGCGTTCTCTGACAGCTTCCCTTTTTCTGCTGACACGCGCAGCGGCAGAAGGGGTGCGCGTTTATGCCGTGTCGATTGTCGTCGGCATCGCGTTGGGAACCGGCGAGATCTCATCGATCGCGATCATCACCGCTCTTACGCTGCTCTACACATTCGAGGGCGGACTGGCGGCGGTCATTTGGACCGACGTCGTACAAACCGCGATTTATGTTGGCGGCACGCTGGTTGGCGTTGGCGTGATCCTGCATCTCGAGCCCGGCGGGTGGCCGGCGATTCATGATCTGGCCGCAAGCGCCGGCAAACTCCGAGTTTTTGATTTCACGCCAACTCTCTGGAAGCCCTACACCTTCTGGGCGGGAGTGATCGGCGGCGCGTTTCTCACAACGGCCAGTCACGGCACCGATCAGCTGATCGTGCAGCGCTTGCTGGCCGCGCGCAATGAAAAGCAATCCGTTACAGCGCTGCTGTCGAGCGGCGTAGTGATCTTCCTACAGTTTGCGTTGTTCCTGATCGTGGGCGTGATGCTGTGGGTGTACTATCAGCTTCCGTCGGCAAGCTTCGGCAAATCGGATTACATCTATCCGCGCTTCATCGTAAGCCGTTTGCCGCATGGCGTTTCCGGACTGCTCGTCGCTGCTATTCTCGCAGCGGCGATGTCGAACTTGAGTGCGGCGCTGAATTCGCTGTCGTCCAGCTCCATGATGGATTTCTATCTGCGCCGCCACCCGCAGACCGATGAGCGCACGCAGCTTCGTCTCTCACGCGTTTCGACGATCCTGTGGGCGTTGCTGCTATTCGCGCTTGCCGTGCTCTCATTGCACAAAGTCGCGCGCGTGATTGAAGTGGGGCTCACAATCGCGTCCGTCGCATACGGCGCACTACTCGGTGTGTTCCTGCTGGGAGTGCTCACCCGTCGTGCAAATCAAACCGGCGCGATGATAGGAATGGTTTTCGGTTTCTGCGCAGAACTCTATCTCTGGCTCGGAACCAGAGTTCCGTGGACATGGTACGTAGCGATCGGAACGACGATCACATTCGCCATCGGGTATCTCGCAAGTGTAGCCGCCGAGGCTTCCGCGATTGGGCAATCGGAACGGCCGTGACAACGAGCGGTGCGCGCTTGCTGTCAGGCAAGCCTCTTCCCATCCGCCTTGCTCCGCCACGGGTCAAACGCACAGATACTTGCCACAGCCGTCTCACTTTGATTCACTTCGAGCTAAGTTATTGAAAGTTCGTTGCCGGGCAATTTTGACTGAACAAACACGCCGCAATCATCGCACAGGATGCCTCCCAATCACGTTAGGATGGGTTCAGAGCGGCGATTGGCAGGCTGGCCATGGTTCGGGTCGTTCGACGCCTCGGCGACGCGCCTGAGAGATTTATCGCAAAGTTATCTTTTAGCTAACACAAAGCGCTTCTTGCCTGAGCCTCGGTTGGAAAGGCGAGGGTTGGAAAGGCGAGGCTTGGAAAGGCGAGGCTTGGAAAGGCGAGGCTTGGAAAGGCGAGGCTTGGAAAGGCGAGGCTTGGAAAGTGCCGGCTTAGACTGCGGCCATCAGCCGTCAGCATTCAGCCAGTGAGCCGGCCCTCCAGCGGTCTTAATTGGCTGAATGCTGACTGCCAATCTCTCAGGTACTGCTACACTCCTCTCCTCGAATGCCTACCTTGGCGCGCGTTAAAGTCGAACCCGACCTCGCCCGCGAACTCGGCGTGAGTCATGCCACGGCGATTGTGGTCGGCACTATCATCGGCAGCGGCATCTTCCTCGTGCCCTCGGAGATGATGCAGGCGGTCGGCTCGGCCAAGCTCGTTTATCTCGCATGGGTTGTCGGCGGACTGCTGTCGTTTTTCGGCGCGCTCACGTACGCGGAACTGGGCGCAATGAAACCACAAGCGGGCGGCGAATATGTCTACGTACGCGACGCGTACGGACCGCTCGGCGGATTTCTTTATGCCTGGACAACGGTTCTGATCTCGAAGCCCGCATCGCTTGCCACCATCACCACCGGCTTTGTTCGCATTCTGGGCAACTTCTCCGCGCTTTCGTTTCTCTCGCACCGCGCGATAACTACGCCGCTGACAATCACGTACGGGCAGTTGGCGGCAATCAGTGCGGCCGCACTAATTTCGTTTCTGAACTACATCGGCGTGAAGAAGGCGGGTGAATTTCAGCTCGTGTTCACGTTGCTGAAGATCGCCATCATCCTTGGCATCGTTGTGGTTTGCTTCGGACATCGCGGTGGAGACTGGAGCAACTTCGCCACCACGTTTCTCGGTGCAAAAGGCGGTCTCGCGGGATTCATGGCCGCTTTGATTGCCGCTCTATGGGCCTATGACGGCTGGAACGATCTCAACATGGTCGCCGGAGAAATTCGCAATCCCGATCGAAACATCCCGATTGCGTTGATTGCCGGCGTCGCGATGGTCGGAGCACTTTATATCCTAGTAAACGCCGGCGTGCAGTACGTGATGCCCGCATCGGCGATTGCCGCTTCGCAACGTCCAGCGTCTGATGCGGTTGCGCTGGTCGCAGGAGCTCTGGGTGCAAGCATCGTCGCCGCCGGCATGGCGCTTTCGATGCTCGTCACTCTTAACGGCAGCACGATGAGCGGAGCGCGCGTACCCTTCGCCGCCGCGCGTGATGGCTACTTCTTCTCGTCGATTGCGCGCGTGCATCCGCGCTTTCTTACTCCATCGGCCGCCATCGTTCTCCAATTTTTTCTCACGTTTGCGCTGCTGATCGCGGGGGGAAGTTTCCGCCAGTTCTTCACGCTGGCGATCTTCGCGGAGTGGCTGTTCTACATGATCACGGCCAGCACTGTATTCGTTTTTCGCCGACGCGAACCGAACGCATCTCGGCCGTACCGTGTATGGGGATACCCGGTGGTTCCGATTCTCTTCGTGTGTGCTGCCGCGACGCTCCTGATTTACACGTTTATCCAGAGCCTTGGCGGGTCAGGTTCGGATTCTTCGGCGGTTTTAGTGGGCATGCCGGCAATCATCCTGGCGGGCATTCCGGTGTTCTACTACTTTCGTCGGACACGGAGGACGGAATCGTCCGTAAGTCGTTGATCTTTGACCCATTTCGGTCCTGAGTTCCACCCCGATATTCACAGAGTTACCAAGGTACACCCACGCCGGACACGTTTACCCCATGTCCGATTTCCCCTACCGTAAGGTTTCCGCCCGCGCTCCCTCCCCGGCCCGGGTTCCCATATTGGAGCACTTGAATGGCTACGCCGTACCGCGGACCACAGTTTGGGCTTCTCCCGAATCGCCGGATCAGCTGGCAGACGCTGGCGACCAGCTACGGGATCGAGGTGCTGTTCATCCTGCTCTTGGTGAACATCGGCCTGCTCTTCCCGGAGAAAATGCAGCTCAAACAGAACTACCACGTTACCGAACTCATTCCGCTGCCCGGTCGTGAGCCGAAACCTCTACCGAAACCGAAGGTCGCACCTGTAGTCCACGCGAAGCTGTTGCCAGCGGTACCGGTAGCGGCGCCTCATCTGGTTGTGCCGCGCGAAATCCGCGCCCCGCAACCGAAGCCTGAAGTTGAGCCTGAGGCACCCAAAGTTGCGATGAATAATTTCGCCGCGCCGCAGATCAAGATGACTGCTGGCGGCGCGCGTCCTCAGCTGATTCACACCGGTGACTTCTCCACGGGAAGCTCCGCCACTCCGACGCTGAATGCGCCCGTGGAGAAGGTGCAGACGGGTGGCTTCGGCGATCCCAACGGACTCAAGGGTGAAGGCAAGCCGGGCGCGCACCTCGTCGCGGCCGCAACCGGATCGTTTGATCTTCCACCAGGTGGCGGCAAAGGCAACGGCACGGGTGGGACGAAAGGTTTGCAAGGCACCGTGGCCAGCGCCGGATTCGGCAATGGTGTGGCAACCGGAGGCAACGGGGATGGCCGCAGCAACGGACGCGGTAATGCTCCTGTAGCCACGGGCGGGTTCGGTCAGCAAGAGCTCTCGCGCGGCGGACCAAAGATTCAGGATTCAGGTCCGGCGACCACAGCGGTCGAAATCACTTTCAAACCGAATCCGGTTTACACGGATGAAGCCCGCCAGCTGAAGCTGGAGGGAGAAGTTTTGCTCGAAGTCATGTTTGGGGCCAACGGACAGCTGCACGTGAATCGCGTGGTCCGCGGCCTGGGTCATGGTCTGGATGAAGCGGCAGTCGCAGCAGCAAATCGTATGCGCTTCAAGCCGGCCTTGCGAACTGGCCAGCCGGTGGATTCCACCGCGGTCGTGCACGTCGTTTTCCAGTTGGCGTACTGAAGAACCATGGAGACAAGAGTCATGCGTACCTTGAATTGGATTGTTTCTGCCACGCTGCTGCTCTCGCTGAGTGCAGTGGCGCAGAATGCCGCCGATACTCAGCCCAGCGCGGCGCCCGTTCAAATAGAGCAGGCGCAATCGGCGACTTCGCAGCCCGCGGCTGCCGCGGCTCAGACATCGGCACCTGCGAACGCGCAGCCTGCGCCGCCTCCGGCGGCGGTCCAGCCGACCACGATGGATCAGGTGGTCGACCGTTTCGTGATGCGCGAAAAGGGCCTGATCAAGATGCTGCAGACCCGTACGCCGGTGATCGAAACCTATCTCCAGAACCTGACGCTGGATCCTCAGCTTGGTCCGGTTCCAGAGACGGATAAGTACTTCCTGGGCCGCATGGACCTGAGCACCTCGATCGACCGCAAGGACTACATTCACGAAGATCAGAGCATGGAGAAACACCTGCTCGGCGGATTCAGCAAGCTGTTCAAGATCCAATACCAGCCGCTTGGCTTCTCGTGGATGATCTTCGCCGATCGCAACGACTTCGATCGCCAGCACTATGATTTCCGCTACGTGCGCCGCGAATTTCTCGGCGACGTGCGCTGCCTGGTGTTCGATGTCACGCCGAAACCGAAGAGCGGCCAAGGCCGCTTTCTGGGCCGCGTTTGGGTCGAAGATCAGGACTATAACATCGTGCGTCTGAACGGCACCTATGCGCCACGGCCGCGTAATTCCTATTTCTTCCACATGGACAGCTGGCGCCTGAACCTGATTCCTGGATATTGGGTGCCCGCATTTATCTACAGCGAAGAAGGCGACTTCAGCGCTGGTGCGAAGAACACGATGGCCTTCAAAGCGCAGACCCGCATCTGGGGTTATGACTTGAAGAAAGACGGCCAGTCGGACGAACTGACCAACATCCGCGTCGACAGCGTGCAGGATGACAGCCCGAACGCGCAGGACGCCTCGCCGCTCGCCGCCGAACGCCAGTGGCAGCAGCAGGCGGAAGACAACGTTGTGGAACGTCTCACCCGCGCCGGCTTGCTGGCTCCCGAAGGCGAACTCGACAAGATTCTTCAGACCGTCGTCAACAACATCGAAATCACCAACAACATCGACCTGCCCCGCCCGGTCCGGACGCGCGTGTTGCTGACGTCGCCGCTTGAGACCTTCAGCGTGGGCAACACGATCGTGATCAGCCGCGGCCTGGTGGACGTTCTTCCGGACGAGTCGAGCCTGGCGATGGCGCTCTCGCACGAACTCGCGCACATCGTGCTCGGACACAACCTGGGCAGCAAGTACGCCTTCAACGACCGCATGCTCTTCTCTGATGAAGCCACGTACGAGAACCTCGGCTTCAAGCACATTCCGGAAGAGGAAGCAGCCGCCGACAAGAAAGCCATCGATATGCTGAAGAACTCGCCCTACGCACAGAAGCTGGATGGCGCGGGCTTGTTCCTGAAAGCTCTCAACGGCCGCGCCGGCGCCCTCAGCGCTCTGCTCACGGCACACCTTGGAAACAATATGGCCCAGGGTGCAACCGTCACCCGCATGTCGCAGTTGATGGGCTCGGCTCCGCAGATCGACTGGAACAAACTGGATCAGATTGCCGCGCTGCCGCTGGGTGGACGCGTCAAGCTGAATCCGTGGGATGACAAAGTCGAACTGGTGAAGTCGCAGCCGGTGGCGATCACTTCGGCACGCGACAAGATGCCGTTCGAAGTAACGCCCTTCTTCCCGCGCCTCACACGGCAGGGAACGGGTGACGCCAACACCACCACCGGCAACGCCGCCAACGTCAACAGCGGGACCGCGACCTCGGCAGATGCCAAGCCGGTGAACTAGCTCGAAACCTACGACGGGCGGCGAGCCTTCGGCTTCGCTCAGGGCAGGCTGCTCGTCGCTCCACCGAAAGTTAGACGACGTTGAAGGAAACAGGGGCCGGGCCCGGAAGTAATTCCGGAACGCCCGGCCTTTGTGGTTTGGGATTCTGAGCCCGCTTTGGCTGCGGTATATGTCAGGCGGCTTTGCGGATGGCTTCCCCCCAGCCGTTCGTCCCCGGTCAGGATGCCGTTCTCATTGCCTGGTCCGGTTCCGTTGAATAACAGCGAGACCTTCTTCTCGTTTCGAAGAATATCAAGCACGCTGTCGAGGTCTTCGCGGTGGTAAAACAGGTTGACTTGCCCACCGGACTGATTGTCAGGCGGGAGGGCCGTACCATCCGGCTCGAATATCAGCTGGCCGATAAAGTTTCCGAGTTCTTCAACCAGATGCGCGGGACAAACTGGTTGGAGGAATACATAACTTCGTAGCGGTCGATTTCGTCAAGGCCATAACCCACATCTCCTTTCAAATTTCGACTGGTCGGCGATTGTTGAGAGGGTCAGGCGGACAGTGTCCGCCGCACCGCATTAGAGTTAGTCCCACAGCAGAAGACGCGCTGCAAGCCATGACACGATGGCCCGTTTGACCGATCGTGCGCGGCACTCGTAGAGCGTTTCCGAGTTAAAGCGAAACACGTACCCGGAGTTCTGGGGGCGGCTCACATTCGCTAGTAGCTAGGAGCTAGTTTGCTAGCTCACTTCCCTCCCAACCCATCATCCTTGTGGTAGTTCGGATACGGCGGGCGTTTGTATTCGGGCGCGGGATGTTCTTTCATCAGCTGCTGGACGACCTCGACGGCCTTCTCCAGTTGTGGATCGTGTCCCTGCCGGACCAGCGCTGGATCGTACTCGACGTCGTAGTCGGGCTTGATGCCGTGATTCTCCACTTCCCAATCGCCACTCAAACCGTACAGTGCGAAGCGCGGCGCCATCACGTATCCGCCGTCAATCAGTTCCGGGTAGCCGCCGATACCGACCAGGCCGCCCCAGGTGTTTTTGCCAACGAGCGGTCCGGTGCCCGCTTTGCGGAAGTACCACGGAAGAGCGTCGCCGCCGGAGCCTGCCATCTCGTTAATGATCATGACTTTGGGTCCGTAGATCGATTCGGATGGGCTCGACCAGTCGGCGCCTTCGCGCGTGACGACACGGCTGCGCATCGGGCGATTGAGAAAGTCGACGACCCAGTCGGCGAGCTGTCCGCCTTCGTTAAAACGTTCGTCGATGATGACAGCTTCTTTTCCGACCTGCGCGAAGTAGTAGCGATTGAAGTTGTTGTATCCAGCGCCGGCAGTGTTGGGCAGGTAGACGTAGCCGACCCGGCCTCCGGTCATCTGGTCGACCTTGCGGCGGTTGCCTTCGATCCAGTCGTAGCGGCGGAGGTTTTCTTCGTTCTCGACCGGGACGACGGTGACGTCGCGCGAGGCTTTGCCGTCGGGATTCGCGCCGACCTTCAGCACGACCTGCTTCCCTGCCGTCTCTTCGAAGAAACTGTAGATGTTCTCGGATGAGCGCAGCTCGCGTTCGTTGACGGCGAGGATGTAGTCGCCGACTTGCACGTTGACGCCGGGCTGGGTGAGCGGCGCCTGCAGGCCAGGATTCCAGTTCTCGCCGTTGTAGATCTTCGTGATGCGATAACGGCCGTTTTCCTGCGCGTAGTCGGCGCCAAGCAGGCCGCCTTTCACTTTTTTGGGCTGCGGATGTTCGCCGCCTCCGACGAACATGTGTCCGACTGTGATCTCGCCGAGCGCTTCTTCGAAGAGGTAGGTGAGTTCGTCGCGTGAGGCGATACCGTCGAGATACGGCTCATAGCGCTTGGACACCTTGTCGAGATCGAGCCCGTGATGATGCGGGTCGTAGAAGAAGTCGCGTTCGATGCGCCAAGTTTCTTTGTACATCTGCTTCCACACAGCACGAGGCTCGACGTAGACCTCCATCGAGTCGAGGTGCAGCGGTCCGAAGCCGGGCTTGGGCGGAGCGCCGGCATTGGGCGGCTCACCGGTGCCCGCCATCGCCCACTGCTCACCCTTGCGGTAAAGGATTTTTTCTCCGTCGAAAGAGACGGTGTAGTCGTTCACTTCCTCCAGAAATTTATCGAACTTGCGTTTCTCTGCGTCCCATTTGTAGAGGGTTTGCGCGATATTGGGGCCTTGTTGATCGGTGGCAATGACCACCGGGCCTTCTGAGACAAAGAGATTCCCGGATTTCCCAGGCAGCAGGTTGACGTAGTTCTTCGCGGGGACGGGTAGCGCAAGAATGCGCTGCGAAATTCCGTCAAGGTCGATCTTCACGACGACCGGTTCTTCTTTCTTCTTCTCCTTGTCGGCGTCCTTCTTGTCTTTGTCAGCGTCTTTGTTCTTGGCGTCGTCCGATTTCTTGGAGTCTTTGTCCTTCGCGGAATCTTTGTCTTTGTCCTTATCCTTGTCGTCTTTCTTTTCGTCCTTGCCTTTTTCCTCGTCGCTTTCGGGAGCAAGCGGGGATGCCTGGTCCTTCGCAAGCACGATGACGTAGACGGTGCGCGTGATGCGGCGATTGTCGCTCGACATATCGAAGCCGACGGCGGCGGGGCCGAGGTCCGTGCTAGCCGTGAAGTACAGGTACTTGCCATTCTTGTCGAACGCCGGGAACAGCGCGTCACTCATGCCGTCGGTGAGTTGGAAGGCCTTGCCCTGATCGAGCGAGTACACGTACACGGCATGGAAATGGTTGGGCAGTTGCTTGGTATAGACGATCCACTTGTTGTCGGGCGACCAGCTTTGATTGAATTGCGGGCCTTCGTAGTAATCGGTATCGACCTTGACGGGCGGGCCCTTTTCAACGTCGACGTACCAGACGTTGAGGCGCTTATCGTTGTAGGCGATCTTTTTGCTATCGGGAGACCAGACAAGTGAATAAAAGAACGAGGGCGGATTGCCGAGATTGATCTTCTTGATCTCGCCCATGCCATTCTGGTTACGGATTTCGAGGTTGTACTCGCCGGATGCGTCAGAGAAGTAGGCGATCGCTTTGCCGTCAGGCGACCAGGCCGGATCACGCTCGGCGATTGCAGGCGTTCGAGTCAGGTTGCGGATGTCGCCTTTGTCGGAGGGCACGGTAAAAATCTCGCCCCACGCCTCCATCACCGCGCGCGCGCCTGTGGGCGAGATCCCGAAGTCGCGGATGCGCTTGGGGTCGACTTTGACGAAGTGCGGCCGGACCTGCGGGAAGTCGCCTTCCACGCGAACGTTGATGGTTTTCGTTTCGTGAGTGTTCAGGTCGTAGAGTTTGAGCGCGCCGAATTGCTCGATGACGATGGCACCCGGGCCGGCGGACGCCGATTTGAAATCGCGGCCGTCGTTCTTGACGGCTTCGCTGACTTGCTTGCTCTTCGTGTCATAAGCGAAGAGCGAGATCGCTCCATTGCGATCGGAGAGGAAGTAAACAGTGTCACCCACCCACATAGGGTTGAAGTCGTTGGAATTTTCGCGCGGCACTTTTTCGATGTGAGAGTCTTTCAGGTCGGCGACCCAGATAGGTGTTGTTTGTCCGCCGCGATAGCGCTTCCAGGCGCGCTGCCACTGGCCATGTGGAACGTAGGCCGCGTGTATGCCGTCGGACGACAGCGAAGCCGCGTCGACGATCGGGAGCGGATATTCGCGGGGGAAGACGCCGTCGACGTCGATGGCAAAGAGCTTGCCGTTAAACCGGTAAGAACTGGAACGCGCGGAGATAAAGAGAACGCTCTTGCCATCGGGCGTCCATCCGACAACTTCGTCCTCGCCGGGATGGTAGGTCAACCGCTTGGGCACGCCGCCTGCGGTGGGAATGACGAAGACATCGGGGTTGCCGTCGTATTCGCCAGTGAATGCGACCCAGTTCCCGTCTGGCGAGAAGGCCGGATAGTTCTCCGTGCCAGTGCCAGATGTTAGTCGACGCGCGTCGCCGCCATCACGGCTGACGATCCATAGATTGCCACCGTAGTTGAAGACGATCTGCGTCTTGCTCACGGCGGGCCTGCGTAACAGCAGTGGCGGATTGCTTTGGCAGAGAGCAAAAGAGGCAACCAGGCAGAAAGAGCAGAGGAAGAACTTACGCATGCGGGGCTCCGAAGGCGAACGCGAAATCTTATTGTGTGGGCAGGATGAGGTCAAACCACCGGCGAGGGCACGGGGGTCCGCGCGCGCCCGCCGAATGCAGACGGACAAGGAGAGCCCGTTGCTGAAACCCGAGAAGGCGTAACGATCAAGCTGCTTCGTCGCGGATCGCCGATCTGACCTTCTCCGCAAGCTCCGGGGTCACTTCGTTGATCTGGTGGGCTGACTGCGCGTGCGCCGCGGCCTGTTGCATGATTTCCTGCTCAGAGTCACCCCTCGCGACGAAATCGCAAGTGCCGGTAACATCCGCGCAGTGCAGAACCTTCGCCATAGTAAGCCTCCTTAAAGGCGCGCAACTATAGCACGTGTGGACGGTTTGCGCAGCCCGCTTACGAAGCAGTAAGGAACGCCATGAGCCTGCTGATTACTTTGGTGCTATCTCTTCATTCTTGAAGAATTCATGCAATATTGATCTCCCCGTAAAGAATGCGGTGCACACTAAATAGTGCAGTCGGCTGTCGCGCCACGTGAGGAGTTCCGTTCATGCGTAAGCTGACCATTGTTTTCTTCGATGCGGGCGGCGGGCATCGCAACGCCGCCGAGGCGCTGAAAGCTTCGCTCGACATGCAGGAGCGTCCGTGGGACGTGCGCCTGCTGAATCTGCAGGAACTGCTCGACTCCATCGACGTCATCCGGCGCGCCACCGGCATCCGCATCCAGGATGGATACAACCTGATCTTGCGCAAAGGCTGGACTCGGCCCACTCCACAGCTTCTCGTGCTGCTGAGAGCGCTGGTGCGGATGTATCACGGACAGGTCGTGTCGGTGCTCGAGAAATATTGGCGCACGCATCCGACCGATCTCGTGCTGTCGGTGATCCCCCTGTTCAATCGCGCGCTGGCGGAAAGTATCGGCAACGCGGCACCGAACGCGGCATTCGCGACGCTACTGACCGATCTGGCGGATTGGCCGCCGCATTTCTGGATGGAAGAAGAGTCGGAGTTTCTGATCTGCGGGACGGGACGAGCGGAACAGCAGGCACTTGCGATGGGGCATGCGCGATACCGGGTATTTCGAACGTCGGGCATGATCCTGAAGCAGAAGTTCTATGGGAAGCGCACGGTGGATGTCGCCGTTGAGAGAACGCGCGTGGGGCTCGATCCGGAGATGGCGACGGGGATCGTGATGTTTGGCGGACACGGCGCTCCGGTGATGGCCGAGATCGCGAAGAAGCTGGATGAGAGCGCGAATCCAGTGCAGCTCATCATGATCTGCGGGCACAACAAGAATCTGTTTGAAGAACTGAAGGCCATGCGGACGAAGCGGCCGATGCTGGTGGAAGGATTCACCAAGGAAGTGGCGTACTACATGTCGCTGGCGGACTTCTTCATCGGGAAGCCGGGACCGGGCAGCATCAGCGAGGCGCTGCAGTTCGATCTGCCGCTGATCGTGGAGCGCAACAAGAAAACCATGCCGCAGGAGCGGTACAACACCGATTGGGTGGTTGAGAACCGGCTGGGGATCGTGCTTTCGAGCTTCAAGGAAATTGCACGCGGCGTGGAGCGGATGCTACAGCCGGCAACGTTTGCGGAACTGCGGGCAAAAGCGCGGGCCTACGAGAATCTGGCGATTTTTGAGATTCCCGCGATCCTGGATGAGGTCGTCGAACGACACGTGCCGTACTCCGTGCCGGTGGCCCCGGCGTTCACCGATATTCACTCGCTCGGTCAAGGACAGGCTTGGGCGGGATCGACGTAGGAATTGGGGCTCGATCAATTACAGCCCCGATGCTGGTGCTAGCCGAGTACCTCGCAGTCAAGAGCGTTTCTCCGCGACCTCTGCGGATGCTCTCCGCGATCTCTGCGCTTAAGGCTGTCGCTTTCCGTTAGTGTTCAACGATCGCAACGTAATTCCCAAACAGCTTTTACCGCAGAGGATGCGGAGAAAATCAGCAGAGAGCGCAGAGCATTTTCAGTTGCGAGTCGAGAAACCTTGAACCGCAAAGCGCGCAAAAGGAAACCCGCACAGGGCGCACAGAAGGACAAGGGTCTGCCGACAGCCGAGTGCGGCTGTGATGGCGTTTACGGATAAGCCTATGAGGCGCCCATCTATCGCGCCGATTGAGCTGCGGCTGGTTCTTCGGCGTAGCGGTCGATCAACTCTCGACTAACGCCGTTCATGCGAGCGATCTCACCAAACAAGAGGCCGCTGGGGCGCATTTTGCGCGCTTGGGTTTTCGGATCGAGTTCGACCAGGCCGAATCGCAGATTCCATCCTTCGGTCCACTCGAAGTTGTCAGTGAGCGTCCAGTGGAAGTATCCGCGAATGTCGTAGCCCTCGTCGATCAGATCGTGAAGTTCTTTGACGACATTCACCAGCAGCCACGGGCGGATGCGATCCTGCGCATCGGGCACGCCATTCTCGAGAATATAAATCGGCTTGCCCAACCGGCCAGCGCGCTCCACGGCGGCGCGAACCGCCTGCGGATAGGCTTCTCCATACGGACGTTCGACACCGGGATCGCCTTGCGGCGCGTGTTCAGGGACAAAGATTCGGCCGAACATGTATTCGATGTTGCGCAAATCGAACGCAACGTGCAGGCGGTTGTAGACGTTCAAGCCGACGAAGTCGCAGGCGCCTTTGACGTCGCGCGCGTTCCCGTCAAGCAGGCTCAGAGGAAAAGGAAGCTCGCCGTGCTCGACGAGCCGAATGAATGTCTCGTTGAAGGTCTCGTTCAGCAGGTGCGCCACCCAGCGGTCGAACACGGTGGCGACTGGTTGGAAGACGACATAGTGTTGCGCCCATCCGACTTGAGCGTGAAGCTGGAGTTCGTGGATCGCACGATAGGCCAGCACATGGCATTGCGCGAGCACGCTCGTTACGCGCAGAGCGGTGGTAACTTTGCCGATGCCCCCCGGCGGAAATTCTCCGAGAACGTAGCCTGAGGCTGCGTAGACGTTGGGTTCGTTAAACGTCACCCAGCACTCGCAGAGATCGTGGAGTCCTGAGACGACATAGCGTGTAAAGCGCTCGAACTGCAGGCGAGCGTTCGGATTGAGAAACGCGCCCTGCTTCTCGAACCAGCAGGGATTGGTGAAGTGGTGCAGGCAGACGATGGGGCGGATGCCGCGACTGCGCAAGCCCTGAAGAAGCGAGCGATAACGATCGAGCGCCTGCGCGTCCCACTTCCCTTCTTCCGGTTCGATTCGGCTCCACTCGATGGATAGGCGAAGGGCATTCACGCCCATGTCGCGCGCGAGATCGAAGTCGGGATCAGCGTTTTCCCACCAGCCACAGGCCGCGCCGCATGTGTCGCCGGAGCGGATGCGTCCCTGGCGCTCCCAGTCGTGCCACTGGCAATTTTCGTTGTTGCCTTCAACCTGGTAGGAAGCTGTCGAAACTCCCCAAAGAAAATCTTTGGGGAATTTCAACTCTTCGGCTATGGATTCCGTCTCGGTCAATCTTTCTTTGGCCCCTTTCCGGGCATGCCGACCGGATTCTCGTGAGTCTTCTCGCGGAAGCCGCCTTTCATACCGCCGGCGAGGCCGACACTCGACTCGCCAAACTTATCGCGAAGTTTGTCGGCTGCTGCCAGCGCCTGCTTCCAGCGCTGCTGGCGATCGCCTTCCAGAAGATTAATCTGTCCGGCGGCATCTTCAAATGACGAAACGTGCACTCCGAGGAGTCGTACTTCCGCGCCAGGTTTCCAGTTCTTGCGGAAAAGTACTCGGATCTGCTCGAAGATCTCTGTGTCGAGCTGGGTCGGTGAGGCGAGCGAATGGGCGCGGGTGATGGTGGTGAAGTCCTTGTAACGAAGCTTCAGCTGAACCGTACGGGCATGCAAGCGGTGCTCGCGCAGGCGGCGGCCGACCATCTCGGAGAGGCGCATGAGCGTCGCTTCGAGTTGGTCGATGCGATTGGTGTCTTCGTTGAAAGTATGCTCGTGGCTGATCGATTTGGGACCGGTGTCCTCGCCGACGTCGGAGTCAAACCAGCCGCCGGCGTCTTCGCCGCGCGCCTTGCCGGCGAGAGCCAGGCCCCACTTTCCGAAACGATCTTCGAGAAGATGTTCCTCGAGTTGGCCGAGATCGCCGACCTGGCGGATGCCCATCGCATGCAGATTCTGCTCCATTGCTTTGCCGACGCCGGGAATGTCGCGCACATCGAGCGGCGCGAGGAATTTCGCTTCCTGACCGGGGACGACCCACATGACGCCGTTGGGCTTTGCTTTTGCGGAGCCGACCTTTGCGATGAGCCGCGAGGCGCCGATGCCGATTGAGCAATTGAGTTGCGTCTCGTCTTTAACTTTCGCGTGCAGAGAGTGGGCGGCACGCATGGGCGGCCCGTGCAAGCGCTCGGTGCCGGTCATGTCGAGGTAGGCCTCGTCGATGGAAGCCATCTCGACCTTGGGCGAGAAGGAATTCAGCACATGGAAAACCTGCTCGGAGCAGTCGCGATAGCGGTCGGGGTGTCCGTTGACGAAGATGGCCTGCGGGCAAAGTTTCGCGGCGGTGCGGAGGGGCATGGCCGAGTGAACGCCGAACTGGCGCGCTGCATAGGATGCTGCACTCACGACGCCGCGCTCATCGCGCTGGCCTCCGACGACAACGGGCTTGCCTTTCAGCGAGGGATCGAACAACTCCTCCACCGACACGAAGAAAGCGTCCATGTCGACGTGGAAGATCGTTCTGGGAAATGCGCCCATAGCAATGTGGGAGGGGGAGTCCTGTGTGATTTTAGCAGCGACGGGAGACGTGGGGTGGAAGGGCGTGGTCGCAGAGTCTCAGCGGAAACGTAAGTGTGTGTCGTCACGAATGTTCCACGTGGAACACTGCCTGTGGAAAGGGACGGGTAGACCGGAAATATTTTGTCGTGCTTCCCATTTCGGGAACGATTTGGCCCGGCCAAGACGGGCGAGAGGCCCCTTCCCTCAAATGCTCGGGGGAGCGACACCCCGGCACGGACGTTAGGGCCGGGACACGCGACGCCGAGGGTGGAGTCCAGGAAGTGCAGAGGTCCTTCGCTGCCTTCGGCTGGCGCCTCACTTCGCTCAGGATGACAAGCGCGTGAGAAATTCTTCAGATCCTTCACCAGAGTGCTTTCAGTCCTGCGATCACTCATGGTTGCCTAACGGGATTACTCGTGGTTGCCTAATGCTAGCCGGCGGCACGCAGCAGGCGCGCGCGGTCGTAGACCTTCACGTACTCTTTGGCGGAGGCACTCCATGAAAAATCCCTGGACATGCCGTTGCGCATGAGAACCTGCCAGGAAGCCTCGTCACGGAAGGCTTGCAGTGCGGCTTTCACGGTGAGCAGCAGCGATTCGCCGTTGTACTCGTAAAACTTGAATCCGGTTCCCTTACCAGTGCGCGCGTCCCAAGGTTCGATCGTGTCGTCGAGGCCGCCGGTGGCGCGGACTATCGGCACGGTGCCGTATTTCAGGCTGTAGATCTGGTTCAGGCCACAGGGTTCGTAGCGCGAAGGCATGAGGAACATGTCAGCGCCGGCTTCGATTTTATGGGCGATGGCGTTGTCGTAGGCGACTTTCACAGCGATTTTGTGCGGAAATTGCTTTTGGAGGCGTAGGAACATTTCTTCGTATTCCTTGTCCCCGGTGCCGAGAACGACCAAGATCATGTCTTCGCGCGCGAGGCGATCCATGACCTGGGAGATCAGGTCGAAACCTTTCTGTGCGGCGAAGCGCGAGACGATGCCGATGACTGGAAGTTTGGCGTCGGCCTTCGTGATGCCAAATGTCTGCAGCAGGTCCTGCTTGTCTTTGGCTTTGCCGCTGAGCGCAGTCGGTGAGAATTTTTCGATGATGAACGTGTCGGTGTCCGGGCTCCACTGAGCATAGTCGACGCCGTTCAGGATCCCGGTCACGGTCGCGGCGCGATTACGTAAAACGCCTTCAAGGCCGAATCCGTACTCGGTGGTCTGAATTTCCTGGCTGTACTTGCGGCTCACCGTGGTCACGAAGTCAGAAAAGACCAGCGCGCCTTTGAGGAAGTTTACCTGGCCAAAGAATTCCATTTTTGTGAGTGTGAATAGATCCCAGGGCAGCATCAGCAGAGGGAGCGTTTCGGCGGGAAACAGACCCTGGTATCCCATGTTGTGAATCGTGAAGACGTTGGCTACGACATGGAAGGCTGGGTCTTCCACGTAAAACGTGCGCAGCATTACAGGGATGAGCGCCGATTGCCAGTCGTGACAGTGAAAGACCTGCGGAACGCCGAGGATTTTTGACGCTTCGATCACGGCTCGCGAGAAGAGGGCGAAACGCTCAGCGTTGTCAGGATAGTCGCCGGCTGGCGTGCCATAGAGCGTGTCGCGTTCGAAATAAGATGGGTACTCGACGAAGTAATAGGTCACACCATTGGCGCTCGGTCCGGCAACAACGGAGCAAAAACGGTACTTGTCGTCGAAGGGGACCGTGATGCTGCGTACGACTGTCTTGGGATTGGTAAGTTTGGTCTGCTTGTAGCGCGGCAGATAAACCGTGACCTGATGTCCCTGAGCCGCCAGAGCCTGGGGTAATGCACCCACCACGTCTGCGAGGCCGCCGGTTTTGGAAAAGGGCACACCTTCAGAGGCTGCGAAGGCGATATGCATGAGTCCCGACCTCCGGAATAAGCCGTGAACGCCCGCCGCAGGATATGATTAAAGAAAAGCTCCGCAGGATGGTTCCCCTGCGCCTGGAATTCACGGAAGCGTCGTCAGTCTAATTGGCGCTCCATTGAGGGTCAACGTGCCAAAGGTCGCAGCAGCGCGCGGTAGACGCGAGCGCAAGCCAAAGTTGGGTCAGCATTTTCTGACGGATGACTCGGCAGCGATACGCATTGTCGAGGCGCTGGGGGATGTTTCACAAAAGACGGTGCTGGAGATCGGGCCGGGGCGCGGAGTGATCACTTCCCTACTGGCCCGGAGGGCACGAAGACTGATTGCGATTGAGATCGATCGCGTACTGGCCGCGCAGTTGCGCATGAAATTTGCACTCTATCCGAACGTGGAAATCATCGAGGGGGACGTGCTGGCCATCGACTTTTCCACGTTGTTCGGGCCGAAGCCAGGAGCGTCGCGGCCGGGACTGGTACAGACTCCGGAACCGGTGCACGTGGTCGGGAACCTTCCCTACTACATCACTTCGGACATCCTGCTGCACCTTTTTGAGTTCCCGCAATGTTTCGACAAGATCGTGATTATGGTGCAGAAGGAAGTGGCGGACCGGCTGTCGGCATCGCCGGGAACACGTGAGTACGGATTGCTCTCAGAGACCGCGCAACTTTATTCGCGGATCGAGAAGTTGTTCACGCTTCCACCGGGTGCGTTTGCTCCTCCACCGAAGGTGCACTCGTCGGTAGTCCGTCTGACCATGGAACCTAAGCTTGAACGCTTGCAGGTGGCCGAGGAGCCGTTCATTCAGTTTCTGAAACTCTCGTTCGGCCAGAAGCGGAAGACACTCTGGAATAATCTGAAGGGCGAGTATCCTGAAAAAACTTTGCGCGCCGCGCTCGCACAAGCGGACGTGAAGCCGGCGACGCGGGCGGAAGCATTGTCACTCGAGAAGAAGGCCGCTATCTTCCGCGCGCTTGCGTCGCAAAACGGCGACCTCTCACAATCCAGCAAGTAGCCCAACTCCGAAAGGAGCTTAGCTATGGGCACAACAGTGGTTCGGCATCCGGCGGTCGCCGGGCGGTTTTATCCAAGCAATCCAAAGACTCTTCGCAGCGACATTCAGTCGTACTTAAGCCCACGTGCAGAGGGCATGCCGGCTCTTGGCTGCGTGGTTCCGCATGCGGGTTACATGTATTCGGGACACGTGGCCGGGGC
>Ga0126372_10000213_pt1 | contig 18546 bp, 14 predicted proteins | sample PanSoiMetaPlot_6_FD_92762 | JGI IMG/M metagenome (GOLD analysis project Ga0126372, IMG submission 92762) | Tropical forest soil microbial communities from Panama - MetaG Plot_6 | ecosystem: Environmental > Terrestrial > Soil > Tropical forest > Bulk soil | place: Panama | collected 2016-02-17
CACCCTGCGAAATCTTCAGGACGCTGAATGGATCGGCAGCTTTAGGGACTGATACGCTCGTCGACTGAATGATGTTGGAAATTGCGCTTTGGTCGCCACTTCCAGTCGCCATGGGAGGTGCCGGAGCTTCCACGCTCGCCGTCTGTTGCTGCCGTTCAACTGCCGCCGTACCGAGATCGCTCTTTACCACAATTGGAGCTTTTGGGGCACTTCCCGGATTATGTGTAACCGTTACTTCCGATTCGTCATCGGCTGGTTTGGAATTTGCGGCAGCACGATTGGCAAGCAAAGGATCCATTGGCTGCTGCCCTCCCTGAACACCTGCGGAAGGCTTGGTTTCCACTGCAGCAGCCTGGGCTGTGCCGTCTGAGGACTGCGGATTGGTTGTTGCAGGCGGCACCGCCAGCGTTTGCGCGGCAGTTTGTGCTGCATGCTTTCCATGAATGCGGGTCCATCCGAAATACGAGCTGATGATCAAAATGGCGGCGGCCAAACCAGCAATCAGGCGAATTTTCCTGCCCTTGTCTTGGGTGCCCTCGTCGAGATCCGCGGCGCGCAGTCCAGTAAATGCCGGGGCTGATGCGGGAGGTACGGCTGCCGGCGTGATCGGTCGCCGTGCGGGCGCAGGCTGAGACGCTTGCCTGGCTGGTGCCGGAGCAGTCGCAGAGCCACTCGCGCTGCGCGCAGGCAAACCGGGCATAGTCCTGACGCTGCGCTGTAGAGGTTGAGTGACAGTGTGAGAGTCCGCGATGGGCGCGTTGGCGCTTGGCTTGGGGAATCCACTTGCCGCATCAGGGCGCCGTAATCCATGGGACAACGAACTCGGCGTCTGCAGCGCTGGAGGAGCGGAATGATCATCCATCTCATCCAGAAGAATTTCTTCCGCGGGGACTGCCGCTGAACCTGCATCCTCGTCCACCATGTCCAATAGGCCCGCCCCCTCACTTGAACTTTGTGTGAAAGCGACGGGCTGGACGGGGTTAGAACTTTGAAAAGCAGCGGGGGTAGGCTTTGTCTGAGTGGGCGGCACCGGCAGACGTCCGAAATCCTGACTGTTCGCCGTCGTTCGCGCTGCGGGCTGCATCGGCGCGGTCGTAGTGGCCGCGGGTGCAGCGGGTTTCGTGTCGCTTCCTTTGCGCAGCAGGCCGCGGGCAACGCGCAACGTGCTCTTCGCTTGCTCAACATTGATAGGCTTCGTCAGAACAAGATTTGCCCCGATACGAAAAGCGTTAGCGACACCCGCCTGTCCTTCTACCACCGCCACGGCTAGCGATGCCTGGTTGGAACCAGAGTTGCGTGCGCTCTTGAACAGCAGGCTGGCGTTCTGCTCGTTGTCGCAATCCACTACGATTGCGTCGAAGTGTTGACCCATCAACTTCTTGACAGCGGCAAACGGCTCAGTGCAGATCTCAACCCCAAACTCCAACTCGCTGAGAACTTGAGTCGTAATCCGTGCGGTTTTCTCGTCCGGGCAGAACAGGAGAGCATGGAAGTTCATAACGATTTAATCGTAGGTACACGGGGTTGAGGCAGCAAGTTACCGGAGTAACCACAATTTCCACGGGCGCCCCGCTTGGGCCTTTAGATTCGTAAACTTCGAGCCAGTCAGGTCTTCCCCCAAGTTGATTACCTCTAGCTGGCTACGAGGATTATTCTTGGCGAAGGAAAACTCCCATGCGCATACCCCTTTGGCTGAAGATTGCCTGGACCGTCTGGGTAGCGATCTGGGCTCCGTTGTATTGGAGAGAATACGGGGCACAAAATTTTCTGTTTTTTTGCGATCTGGGAAATTTCTTTATCGCAGCCGCGCTCTGGACGGAGAGTTCATTGATTGTTTCATGGCAGGCCAGCGGCTTGCTTTTGTTCCAAAGCTTGTTCGCGATTGATTTGATGGGAGCGCTCGCGTCGGGGAAACATTGCATTGGAGGAACCGAGTACATGTTCGACGCCAACATCCCCCTGTTCATCCGCCTGCTTAGTTTGTTCCACATCATAACAATTCCCTTCTTGCTTTGGAGTATCGCTCGTCTGGGATATGATGACCGCGGATGGAAGCTACAGACGTTGACTGCATGGATCGTCGTGCCAATCAATTACTGGTGGCATCCGGAACGCGATGTCAATTTCGCTCGCGGACTCTTCTTCCATGAGCAGCATCTGGTGCCGGGACTGATCTATTTACTCGCATATCTAATTTTTGTTCCACTAGCCGTTTACTACCCAACACACCTAGTGCTGAAACAATGGATGCAGAGAATCCGTCCGCGTGCGCTAAGAGCAGACGCACGATCTGCGGCGGAATAAAGAGACGATCAGTGCAATTTTTAGATCAGCGGGATGCTTTGTCTTTCCGCTCGTGTGTTCCACATGGCGATAAAGCCTGCGAGCGCATCTCTCATCTGCAGGCGGGCGCGCGAGAGTCGAGTCTTTACATTGGCTTCGGATATGCCCAAGACCTGTACCGTCTCGTTAATGCTGAGGTGTTGCACGTCTCGCAGGATCAAGACAGTGCGATATTTTTCGGGCAGAGTGTCGAGCGCCTTGGCTAGCGCGTCACGCAGCTCCTTTTGCTCGAGGGATTCGGAAGGGATTTCTCGCCAGTCGGCGAAATCTTTGGGAGTGTAGTGACCATCATCCGTTTGTCTTCCTTCATCCAAGGATTCGTAAAGGTGACGCCGTTCTTTGCGTAGCCTCATTTTGGCTTCGTTGATCGCAATCTGGATCAACCATGTGCTGAACTTCGCTTCTCTGCGGAAACGCGCCAGGTTCTTTAGAGCCTTCAACACCGCTTCCTGCGCCACTTCCTCCGCATCCGCTTCATTCTTTACAAGCGAGAGCGCGGCCAGGAAAACCGCTCGTTCACAAGGGCGGACGAGGTCATAGAACGCGTCCACGTCGCCGGCAAGGACTTGTTGAATGAGTTGCGGTTCGCATCTCTCCTGCTGCCTCTCCGCCGGAGTCATACCAGCCTCCTTGTTCCGGGCTGGACAAAAGATCGTAGTGAGTCTCAGTTCCCCGAAACAGGCCAACTGCTGATCCAGCTCGTTCCAACTAATCGGAGTTGTCATAACGCGCACTCCTCGTGGTATTTCTTGTTGTATTCAGTGCGTATGACGGTGGTAACGGGGACGAGATGCAAAAAATCTCAATTGATGAACTATTGAGGCCCGGTCAATGCTTCAGCCGCATGCGGAAGGTCCCGCATTTGGACGAATTTAATTTGAAAGAGATCGAGTGGAAAAAAAACGATGAGGGTCGACTTCGAGGGTCACACCTTTTTGTCGCGGATTCGGGCCATGACGCTCTGCACGATGGGCTCGACTTCGTCAGCCGGCAAGGTGAAAGAGTCAGAATCGGTAACGATCTTAATTGTCTTTTTCGTACTGTCGACGATGACCTGGCAAACCTTACATTGACGAAGGTGCTCCTCGAGCCGCGCTCGCAGTCCGGGGTTAGCCGTGTTCTCGAGATACTCCCCGAACTCTGCCAGAAAATCAGCGCAGCTAAGCACCTGAACTCCCCTTTTCACGAATGAAGTGGGGCGCAAGGCTTTCGCGAAGCATGAGTCTTCCGCGAAGGATCCGCGCCTTCATCGCCGGTATGCTCAACCCCAAAGCCGCGGCTGCTTCTTCAGTCGAGAGTTGATTAAGATCACGCAGAATCAGCGCTGTCCGATATCTTTGAGGGAGGCGCAACACTCCTTCCCTCACCAGATCACGAAGCTGAGAAGCGGCCAGAACTTGCTCAGGGTTGTCGGTCCAACTTTGAATCTGGCGAGGTCGGAAACCCTCGTCGACGTCCGATTCATCGAGAATTTCGGTTGGCCTACGCCTTCGGAGGAGTTCAGTTCCCGTATTGATGGCGATACTGGTCAGCCAGGTCGAGAATTTCGATCGTCCCTGGAAGGTTCCGATATGTTCAAAAGCTTTCAAAAAAACGTCCTGTGTGGCATCCCGCGCATCATCGATATTTCCGACGACCCCCGACAGCACTCCAAAAACACGGCGAGAGTGACGGCGGACGAGATCTTCAAATGCTTCGGCATCCCCGCTTTGAACCCGGGCCACCAGGACAGAGTCGGGATCGTCCTCGGCACGACTAGCATCGGTTGTAGGACGGGCTTGATTCAACTCCGGATACAAATCTTTTGGAGTGAAAACTCGATGTGGTGGAAAGTCTGGGACCGTGCCAAGTCCGGACTGCAAAGTGTTGAGAAAGTTGGTCAATGCGACCATCGCGACCCCTTCAACAATCTGTGCGTGGGTAAAGCCCTGGCTGCGAAGCCTTTCAGAATCAAAGGCCTCGCTCCTGTAACCCGAAGACCGGGCCAGATTCCGGGTCCCATCCAGCAGACTCTTATCAGCCGGAGACAAGGAAGATTGTTGGTGGTCTTCTACAATCTGGTCACACTCTTCCAGTGACACGCCCAATGCGCTGAGGATCTGACGGCGCATAGCGACGTAGTACGTATTAAGGTTTGCAGCCGAAATCGCCAGCACAACTTGTTCTTTCTGTATACGACTCAGCAGGTCCTCCGGAATCAAAATTCCTTCGAGCGCGCGGACTTCTGCTTCGATCAGGTCGGGTCGCAGAGCTTGCCCCCGGTAGAGATTTGGAACGAAGCCATACTGCTCGCGAAAAAAAGTGAACGGCGGGAAGTCATTTGCCAGTTGGTTTTGTGGCCACAGATAGGGCCCGGACGTTTCTGCGTAGTTGAATCCCTCCCGAATTTCGGAAAAGTCGTCAGGCACCGTTGACGTCAATTCCGCATCCAGCGGAGGCACAAGTGCTTTTGCCAGCGTGCACAGCAATTGTCCCAGCGCGGTCGTGACTACGGCTTCCAAGATTGCTGCGTCATCAAATCCGGCCTGCCGCAGTCCTTCCACATCCTTGGCAGAGATCCAGGGAGCGTGACCGGCAAGTTTGAGAGCGAATCTCAATAACACGGCGTCTTGTTCCGTACAGGCTCGAGGGGACTGTGCATGCAATGCAAGACAGTATTCGCTGGCAAGGACGTGGGAGACGCCGCGCAAGAGCATGAGCTTCTGTTCGCGAGTAAGGACGCTGTCCCGGGCAAGAATCGCGTCCACAAGCTGGTCCTCCGCGCTGATCACACGGGGGACATCTTTCTGTGCCAAGAAGACATTTGGGACGAAGCCATAGGCAGCAATCACCCCAGTACACTCGCCCGGCGCCAAGCCCAATGCTGCAGGATCTTTGCTCATTGCCCCAAGTCAGGCCAGTATAGCTCAGTGGTTCAAGTCGTTTTGAGACGTGGAGTTTGGCGTCTCATACCATCTTTCGCGACACAGGACACTACCGTCCGTGTTGGCGTGATGGTGTAGACTATGGCCACTGTTTGGGGTGAATCCAATGACCTACATGCGCAACCAGCCTTTTGAGGAGAAAGACTTTCCAATATTTGCCGCGGCACGACAGAGCTTCGGCTTCGTGCCGAATTTTTTCACTGCCCAGATCTCGCGGCCTGATCTGATTGAATCTGAGGCAACGCTGACAGGGAATTTGCTGATCAAGGAAGGGGCCCTCGCTCGTCGTCAAAAGGAATACATCTTCCTGGTATGCTCCGCCGCAAATCTGAGCACGTACTGCGTAACGGCACACTGCGAAATGATCCGCATGTTGCGGCTTGAGGGGCCGGAGCCCGAACAGATTGCCATCGACTACGTGCACGCCAAAATCCCAATGACCGACAAAGCTCTGTTGAACTTCTGCTCCAAGCTGAACAGCCAACCCTCTAAGGTGTCTTCTGCTGATGTTGAGGCTCTGCGAACCTATGGATTCAGTGAGCAGCAAATCCTGGAGGCCGTTCTTCTCGTGAGTTGGGCGAAGTTCGCCAATACTGTTGCCTTCGGTCTCGGAACCGTGCCCGACTTCCATAATGCCAAGATCAAGGCTGCACTAGGAGACGGCGAAGGTCGCGCGTCTGCAGACGGCCGAGAGACGCAAGTCTCCGCTTAGCTTAGTACGACTTCCCGCCTGTCTCGCTCCGTCCGTGTCAACTTTTTCTTCGCGCTGGAGTTCAGCTGACCGCTCTCACGGACGAATGCCGGCGATATTCAGGCGGATTCGGTACAAACCAGTGCGGGCGCACAAGTACAAGGTTCTGCCGTCTTCGTCACCCCAGGCAAAATTGTGCGGGTGCTCCGGCCCAACGATCGTCCCCAGATGCTTGCCTTCGGGAGAAATGATCCACAGACCGCCCGGGCCAGAGACATACAGATTGCCCTTCTGATCGACCTTCATTCCGTCGAGCGCGTCCTCGCCCTCTGCCGCCGTCATATCGAAAAATACCTTGCCATTGGAAAGGGTGCCGTCGGCATTTATCTCGTAGCGCATGATGATTTTCCTGGCTGTGTCCCAGTCGTCGACATAGAAATATTTCTCGTCCGGAGAAAACGCCAGGCCGTTGGGACCTTTCAGATCGCTAGTTAACAGCTGTACTTGCTTGCCGTCCGGGGATACGCGAAAAACTCCACTGTAGGGCAGTTCTTTTCGCTGATCGTCGAAAAACTTGGGTAATCCGAACGGCGGGTCAGTGAAATAGAGGGCACCATCTGACTTGTAGACGAGATCGTTGGGGCTGTTGAGACGCTTGCCCTGGTAGCTGTCAGCGAGCACAGTAAGCTGACCATTCTTCTCCATGCGCACTACGCGCCGATTTCCGTGCTGATTGATCGTCAGGCGGCCCTGCCGGTCAAGCGTGAGACCGTTCGATCCGGGCTGGCCATATTCGCCGATGTCGATTCCGCGATAGCCGCTCTTGGTCATGAAAATCGAAAGCTGTCCATCCGGAGTCCAACGATAGATCAGGTTGTTGTTGGGGTCGCTGAAGAGAAGGTAGCCGTCGGTATCCTCCGTGTCAGTAACCCAAACCGGTCCCTCGGTAAACAGAAACCCGCCCGCCAGTTTTTCGATCTTTGCACCAGGCGGAACAATTTGATCCAGCACGGCATCCTTGCGAATAATCTGAGCCGGGGTTTCGGAGATCGCAACCTTTGGAGATTTGTAGAAATCAAGCGTTGCTGACTTTATCCAGATGAAGTTCTCGGGACTGTAAGAGATCGGTCCGTTGATTCCGAATACGGCTAACTGAATCTTTTGGCCAGGTTGGGCGTTCCTGCTAATGATGACTCGATTGGGGGCGTTGAACCCCTTGATGACAGGTCCACCCAGTTGACCAAGCACTCTGGGCATTTTTCCATTCACCCAGACTTCAGCGTAGTCATCGATCACGATTTCAAAAGCGATGGTCGAACCGCTGGTCTCGAAATTCCCGACTTTCTCGGGAATCGTCAAGTTGATGCGATACCAGTTGAAGCAAACCTTCGCGGTCGAACGCCGCTGATCGAGGCTGGCCGCGTCAATCGCCTCCCAGTTGGAATCGTCATAATCTGCGGCGCCGGCATGAGGAGTGTAATCATAGGTTTTTGTGGGCGCTCCGGTGGGCTTCAGGTCAGCGCCAACAGCGCGCGAGTCCGCATCCACAATCTTGACGTCGTGGTAACGCCACTGTCCCTGCACTAGTTTCACTCCAGCACTCGATTCCAGGTCTATCACTGCATTCGGCCTTCCCGCCGGCGGATCCTGAACTGTTTGTGCTTGCGCCGTCAGCGTGAGTATGCAAGACAACAGAGCCATTGCCGCCAGCGCGCTCCGTTTATGTGATTGGCTTTTCATCTTCTTCTCGCTCAACGAACCTTCACAACGTAATAAAGAAAGGGATTTGTGACTTCTACGAACTGATGCGGCACGCCATGAGGCACAACGATTACATCCCCCTTGGCGATTTGACGCGTTTGTCCATTGCGGATGCTCGTGCCGCGCAGTTCATCTGGCCCGGCTACCTTCGTATCAACGGCCTCTCCACCCGTGACGAACGTCGCCGTGCCTTGCAGGACGTAGATCACATCGGCATCTTTGAGGTGGATTTCTGATTTGCCCGGTTTTTCCCGGCGGCTCGCATGAACCATGTAGTTGCGGCCTTCGCTGCCGTCCAAAAGAACGGAGCCTTTGGCGAAAGCATCGTCGACCCTGCTTCTTTCGAAATAGGAAACTGCCTCGGGAGGATCGCTGGTGGCGGCACTTGTTCCGGAAGCGAATGCATTGGATCCGGCAATCGCCAGCTTTTCGTCCTGATCAGCGCTGGCCGCTCCGCTCACTCCGACCCCACCGACAATCTGACCGTCGACGGTGATCGGTATCCCTCCAATCAGCGGAGTGAAGTTCTCAAGGGCTGTCCTGACCGTTCGTCCCTTGCCGCTCGAATTGATCAGCTCTTCGAAGAAGCGTGTCGGCTTTTTGAACATCACTGCAGTTCGAGCCTTACCGATGGAGATGTTCGCCCCAGCTGAAAAAGTGCCGTCGAGCCGCTCGAGTGCCATCAGGTTTCCGCCATCATCTACGACAGCGATGACGCCACCCGGAGCTTGCAGTCGTTGTGCTTCGCTCTTCGCTGCGGCAATGGTGCGTTCGGCGCCTTGCAAGGTGAGCGTTTTTTTCTCGACGACCTGCGCTACGGCGGACACCGCCGCGAGCGCAAACCAAATCGAGAGCAGATGTGCGGTGCGGGCTGTCAAAAATGTTTTCATATCTTGTCTGCTTTCATGTTCCTTGCGGGGCGCTTGATGCATCACGAGTCCGCGTCCCGACTTAGCTTCTGTTCACTGCATCGGGCTAGCGAAAGACGCCTCGCCCAGATTTGTTTCTGCCCAGGCGCACCAGATCACTACCTTCTTCACATTCTTGACATATGCGGGAAGGACGATTTCCTTCTGGTACTTGTCCCCGGCAAGAGCCTTCTTCTTGAGCTTGTCGAGCTGGTAGACGTTGCCGTCGGAATCGACCACTTGCCAGTGCGGATCCGGCGTGTCGGGAACCACGAAGTCGTCTGACAAGGTAAGAACACTCTTCCCGTCTTTTGTGCTGTGAGTCACGGTTCCCTTGTTCGCCTTGGGTCCTTGAAACTGGCTCGAGGTGTGCGAATCCTGAGCGGCGGCTGAGATCGTGAACATCACTGCCGTTATCAGCAGATATCGAAGCGAAAGCGTGAATACCGTATTCATGTGTGTTTGGACCTCGCGTTCTTGCGATTGATTGGCGAGTTCACTGCAGCGATGAATCGTTAACGATTCTGAAACCCTGCTTGGGCCGTATTGCTGTGCAGTAGCTCACGTGGCAGTGGGATTCGGAAGTTCCAGGAAGGTTGCACTCTTCATGGCAAACATTAAGTTGAACGAACGCTGTCTGGTCAGAAGCAGCGTTGTTCTGCGCAGCACGTGTCATCGGAGCAATCAGCGCAGTCCGGTCTGTGTTTTTTGTGTCACCTCTCATCTTTCTGTGAATCACATCGCCAGCTTCGATGACCCATACTGAGACAAATCCGCAGGTGAGCGCTACGATGGCGGAGAGAGTGGGATTCGCCGTAGCTCCGCTGCATCAACAAGGTGCTCTGGAATCCATTCGACTGCACTGGCCTGAATACTTGATGGAAGCAGCTCTTCTGGGCGCTTTTATGGTTTCGGCATGCCTTTTCGGGGTCCTCTACGGATTTCCCTTGTCGCCCGTGCGGCAAGCGATCCCCTCGAGGTTTCTCCGTCAGCTTTTAGCGGGCCTGTCTATGGGGCTGACTGCACTTGCGATCTTCTATTCTCCCTGGGGCAAACGGTCGGGAGCGCATATCAATCCTTCGGTGACTTTGACTTTTTTCCGGTTGGGCAAAATCAGGTTTTGGGACGCGCTCTTTTATGTAATTGCACAGTTCGGTGGCGCAATCGTTGGCGTCATGCTTGTAGCAATGTTTCTCAGAGAAGAGTTGTCCCACCCGGCAGTTAGATATGTCGTGACCACGCCGGGGGGACGCGGACCATGGGTGGCTCTGGCCGCTGAGGTAGTGATCGCCGCGGGAATGATGACTCTGGTTCTACATTTTTCAAACCACCCGCGGCTCTCGCGTTTCACCGGATTTTTTGCCGGTTGCCTGGTGGCTACGTACATAACGCTCGAAGCACCACTTTCCGGGATGAGTATGAATCCCGCGCGATCCTTCGGGTCTGCATTTTCAGCGGGTATCTGGGACCACTTCTGGATCTATCTGACAGCACCAGTAGCGGGGATGTTTGCTGCGTCCGAGCTCTATCTCTGGCGCAGAGGGCGTCATGCGGTTAAATGTTGCAAGCTTCACCACGACAACGATAAACGCTGCATATTCTGCGGAGCAAATGGAGGATTCCTGCCATGACCGACACTCACTATGACGTAATCATCATCGGGACGGGTGCAGGAGGCGGCACGCTTGCCTACCACCTGGCGCCATCGGGAAAGCGGATCCTCATCCTTGAACGTGGTGATTATGTTCCACGCGAGAAAGCCAACTGGGACTCTCAGCTGGTCAATGTGGAAGGTCATTACAACACAAAAGAAACCTGGATCGATAAGGACGGCAAGGATCTGCATCCGCACACGAACTACTACGTAGGTGGCAACACGAAGTTTTACGGTGCGGCACTATTCCGCTTGCGTAAAGAGGATTTCAGCGAACTCCGTCATCACGGCGGCATTTCGCCGGCCTGGCCAATTACCTATGACGATCTCGAGCGTTATTACACGCAGGCGGAGAATCTTTATCAGGTACATGGCAACCGGGGCGAGGACCCGACCGAGCCGCCAACGCGCACGCCTTATCCTTACCCAGCTGTCAGTCATGAAGCCAGGATTCAACAGCTCTCAGACGACTTTGCTCGATCAGGTCTGAATCCCTTCCATGTGCCGATCGGCGTCATGCTTAACGAAAAGGATAGGCACCGAAGCCGCTGCATCCGCTGTAATACTTGCGATGGTTTCCCTTGCCTTGTTTACGCCAAGTCAGATGCGCAAGTTCTGTGCGTGGATGAAGCTGTTAAGCACCCGAACGTCGTTTTGCTGACCAACGCGTTGGTAAAGCGGCTAGAAACAGGTTTTAGTGGCCGCGAAGTCAAGAATGTGGTTGTGGAGCGTGACGGCAGCTTGGAAACCTATTCCGCGGACATAGTCGTGGTTTCGTGTGGAGCGATCAACTCTGCCGCCCTGCTGTTGCGCTCCGCCAGTGAAAAGCATCCGCGCGGTCTGGCCAATAGTTCAGACGTCGTGGGCCGTCACTATATGGGACACACGAATTCGATCATGATGGCCATTTCGAAATGCCCGAATCCCACTGTCTTTCAGAAGACTCTGGCAGTGAATGATTTTTACTTCGGTGCCAAGGACTTCCCTCATCCTATGGGCCACATTTCGTTTGTAGGGAAACTTGATGCGGTCACACTGAAAGCGGGAGCGCCAGCGATCGCTCCGAACTTTACGCTCGAGCTCATGGCCAATCACTCGCTCGACTTCTGGCTTACGTCAGAAGATCTGCCCGATCCCGAGAATCGGGTGACAATCGGCCGCGATGGCAAGATCGTTCTCGCATATACGCCAAATAATCTGGTGGCCCACTCTAGGCTCCAGGCAAAACTCAAAGAGGCGATGAAACAGACGAATTGCTCCATACACGGGCACGAGTGCCATCAGGGACTGTTCGGCAGAAATCTTTATGTGGGGCAGCGTATCCCGCTAGCTGGAGTCGCTCACCAGAACGGGACAATTCGCTTCGGCCACGATCCGAAGACTTCCGCACTCGACGTGAATTGCAAAGCTCATGACCTCGATAACCTCTACGTCGTGGACGGAAGCTTTTTTCCGTCAAGCGCTGCAGTGAACCCCGCTCTGACCATCATGGCAAATGCGCTGCGCGTGGGGGATCACTTGTTAGGCAGGCTGGGAGCCGAGCGATCGGAGAACGTGCAAGGATTCGCAATGGTGGACTGATCGGAAGTATTCGAGCAAACACTGGCTCCAAATGGAGATGCTCAAGTGGAAAGAAACTACTTTAGGCCCGCTGTCTGGGCTCTGATCGCGCTGCTCCCGGCGGTCCTCGCGGTGCATTCACAAGAGCAACCTGCGCTGGTTGATGGCGTCGATGCGATCGGGATCACAGTCTCCGACATGGACCGGTCGACCGACTTCTATTCACGAGTACTTACGTTTGAAAAGGTTTCTGACACCGAAGTCGCAGGGGACGATTATGAGCACTTGGAAGGCGTCTTCGGTTCACGGGTGCGAATCGTGCGAATGCGGTTGGGCGATGAATTTATCGAGCTATCCGAATTTATTGCTTCCAAAGGCAGGCCAATACCAGTCGATTCACGAAGCAACGACCGCTGGTTTCAACACATCGCGATCATCGTAAGCGATATGGAAACAGCATATCGCCAACTCCGTCAGAATAAAGTGGAACATGCTTCCTCAAGCCCACAGCGACTGCCGGACTGGAACAAAAATGCTGGCGGGATTTCGGCTTTCTACTTCAAGGACCCGGACGGGCATCCTCTCGAGATCCTGCAATTTCCGACTGGAAAGGGAGATGAAAAGTGGCATCATGCGAACGGTAAGTTGTTCCTTGGAATCGATCACACTGCGATCGTGGTTTGGGATACCGGTGCCAGCGTGCACTTTTATCGGGATCTTCTGGGTATGAAGGTAGTGGGAGAAAGCGAAAACTACGGCACGGAACAGGAACGCCTTAATAATGTTTTCGGCGCACATCTTCGCATTACGGCTCTGCGCGCCGCGGACGGGCCAGGTATCGAGTTGCTCGAGTATATTGCGCCTCGCGATGGCCGCCCGTTTCCCTCTGACGAGAAAGCGAACGACCTGGTCCATCGGCAAACAATCTTGCTTTCTCGGAGGGTCGAAGGCCTAGCCCGCGATTTGGGCGCTGCGAGAACCAATTTTGTCTCTTCTGGCGTGGTGGTGAATCACAAGGACCACGAGGGATTCAGCAAGGCATTTTTGGTGCGCGATCCCGACGGCCACGCAGTCGAAATTGCGGAAAGGTGAGGAGACAGATGTGACCAGCACAATTATTGAAAGCGCAATTAGAAACAAAGCACTTCATCTCGAGCTCAACTATTGTGAGCCCGAATTGGCTGACGAAAACAGGCCCTGGATCGAAGGTCTTGGCGGTGATGGGTTCTGCGACCAGACGACACCAGAACTGTCGGCCGAATTCGCTTGCCTGCTGAGTGTGCTTTGAAATCGAGATGGAGATTCGAATGACTCAGGAAGAGATTCGGCTTACAGAATCGGATCGCCGGGAGAAACACTGGAAGCGTTGGGGACCATATCTCAGCGAGCGCGCCTGGGGTACAGTTCGCGAGGACTACAGCCCTTACGGCAATGCTTGGGAATTCTTCCCCCATGATCATGCGCGATCTCGCGTCTATCGCTGGAATGAGGACGGGTTGGCCGGAATTTCCGATCGAAGACAGAATATCTGCTTTGCCCTCGCTTTGTGGAATGAGCGCGATCCTATCCTGAAGGAGAGGATCTTTGGCCTGACTGGAAATGAGGGTAACCACGGCGAAGACGTCAAGGAATATTACTTCTACCTCGACAGCACGCCGACGCACTCCTATATGAAGTATCTGTACAAGTATCCACAGGCGGAATTTCCCTACACGCGACTGGTCGAAGAAAACCGGCGCCGCGCAAAGAGCGATCCGGAGTTCGAATTGCTTGACACAGGCGTCTTTGATGAAGGCCGATACTTTGATGTATCAGTGGAATACGCCAAGGCAGACACGGAAGACATTCTCATTAAGATCGTTGTCGTCAACCGCGGGCCAGAAGCCGCGAATCTCAGACTACTACCAACCATCTGGTTCCGAAACAACTGGTCGTGGGGAGGACATGCTCGCCGTCCTCAACTTCGGCAAGTACGCAGCGCTCCCAACCCGAGCATCGAGCTAAAGCACGCCCCGCCGGGCACACGCTACCTCCATTGCGAAGGTTCACCCGAGTTACTTTTTACAGAAAACGAAACCAATGTGCGGCGTCTGTTCGCAGGCGAAAATGGGACGCCTTTCGTCAAGGATGGCATCAACGACTACGTCGTGCATGGTGTGAAAGATGCCGTCAATCCTGATCACGTGGGTACCAAGGCTTCGGCTCATTACGAGCTAAACCTGGCTGCGGGACAAACAATCGTTGTTCGACTACGTCTGAGCAATTTCGAATTCAAATCGAAGAATGCGTTCGAAGCCTTTGACAGAGTTTTCGCGCTACGTCAGCAGGAAGCTGACGAATTCTATGCGACGATCATCCCGGAGAGTCTGTCGGCAGATGCCAGGAACGTCATGCGCCAGGGCTTCGCTGGCATGCTTTGGTCCAAACAGTTTTATCACTATGTGATCAAGGATTGGCTGCAAGGCGATCCCGGCAACCCGACACCACCACCGGAACGCCGTAAAGGAAGAAACCACGAATGGAATCACTTATACAACGCTGACGTCATCTCCATGCCCGACAAGTGGGAATATCCGTGGTACGCCGCGTGGGATCTTGCGTTTCATTGCATTCCGCTGGCATTGGTGGACCCGGATTTTGCCAAAGATCAGTTGCTCCTGATGTTGCGCGAGTGGTACATGCACCCCAACGGGCAAATACCGGCATACGAATGGGCGTTTGGAGATGTCAATCCTCCGGTGCATGCCTGGGCAGCATGGCGCGTATACAAGATCGACAAGAAACGCAAAGGAAAGGGCGACCGCGCATTCTTGCAACGGGTCTTTCATAAGCTCCTGCTCAACTTTACCTGGTGGGTAAATCGGAAAGATGCCGAGGGAATGAACATCTTCCAGGGAGGCTTTCTGGGACTCGATAACATCGGCGTATTCGATCGAAGCGCCCCCCTGCCCACCGGTGGATACATAGAACAGTCCGATGGCACAAGCTGGATGGCGATGTACACGCTGAACCTGTTGGCCATGGCCCTGGAGCTGGCCAACGAAGAGCCCTGCTACGAGGACGTGGCCAGCAAGTTCTGGGAGCACTTTATTTATATAGCCAACGCAATGAGCCATCGTGGTCACGACAGCATGGGGCTTTGGAACGAGGAAGACGGTTTCTTCTATGACGTGCTCAGGCTGCCAGATGGCACTCAGTTCCCCATGAAAATTCGCTCCATGGTGGGATTGATCCCGCTCTTCGCCGTGGAAACACTGGAGCCCGAAGTCCTCGGGAAGCTTCCCGACTTCAAACGCCGCCTGGAGTGGTTCATCGACAACCGTCCTGATCTCACGGCGAACGTTGCGTGCATGCGAACGAAGGGCATGGCTGAGCGCAGATTATTATCCATCGCTACGGAAGATCAGCTGCGCAGCATCCTGAAGTTTATGTTGGACGAAGGTGAATTCCTGTCGCCCTACGGTATTCGCGCTTTATCGCGGTTCCATCGCGACAATCCTTACAAGCTAGGGGTGGAGGGCAGGGAATATCGAGCCGACTATGAACCGGCTGAGTCGTCCAATGGCTTATTCGGAGGCAACTCCAACTGGCGCGGCCCGGTCTGGTTTCCGGTGAACTATCTGTTGGTCGAGTCACTGCAAAAATTCCATCACTATCTCGGAGATGATTTCAAAGTTGAATTCCCCACAGGATCAGGGAGCATGAAAACGCTCTGGGAGGTCGCCGGCGAACTCTCACGACGCATGACGAGCATATTCCTTCAAGATGCGTCCGGCCGGCGACCTGTCTTCGGAAATCTGGAGAAATTTCAGACTGATCCGCACTGGCGCGACTTGATACTTTTTCACGAGTACTTCCACGGCGATTCGGGTGCAGGAGTAGGTGCGAGTCATCAGACGGGCTGGACGGGAGTTGTTACCAAGCTGATGCAGCAGAGTGGCGAGTCTCACGAGCGCAAGAAAATTGATTTGGCTGCCGTCACCGCCGCGGCGGATTAAAGACAAAAAGAGGAGAAGTTGAGATGAAAGCGATTGGTGTGTTTCCAGGAAAGCCCAACAGTGTCCATGTGGCCGATTTGCCGAAGCCGTCGCTGGACCAGGTTCCCAAAGGACGCGGTGTCCTGGTCAAGGTTCTGCGCGTGGGTGTGGATGGAACGGACAAGGAGATCAATGCGGCCGAATATGGTGCTGCGCCTCCCGGTTATGACTTCCTGGTTATCGGTCACGAAGGATTCGGTCAGGTCGAGGCAGTGGGTCCAAACGTCAGCGAGGTCAAGCCTGGTGACTATGTTGTCGCCACAGTACGCCGTCCGGGCAAGAGCATCTACGACCTGATTGGCACGAACGACATGACAACAGACGACGTTTACTACGAGCGTGGCATCAACCTTCGCCACGGGTACCTGACCGAGCATTATGTGGATGATGTCGAATTCATCGTTAAAGTGCCCAAAGGCCTGAAGCAGGTGGGCGTGTTGCTTGAGCCTACGACTGTTGTGGAAAAGGGGATCTACCAGGCCTATGAAATCCAGCGCCGTCTTAAGGTATGGCATCCGCGTAAAGCTGCCGTGATGGGAGCTGGAACGATCGGTCTGCTTGCAACTCTGGTGCTGCGTTTGCGAGGTCTGGATGTAACCACGTTTGCCCGAAGCCCTCGTCCTTATCTCAACGCCGACCTGGTCGACGAGATCGGGGCTCGCTACGTTGCCACGAACGAGACTCCTATTCTCGACGCCGCAGAGCAGTATGGTACCTTCGATCTCATCTTTGAAGGCACGGGTAATTCCGCGGTCGTCTTTGACAGCATGCAGGCGCTCGCGAAGAACGGCGTATTAGTCCTCTCAAGCGTTACCGGCGGAGACAAGATGATTCAAGTTCCCGCTGACCGGATCAACCTTGAGTTTGTTCTCGGGAACAAGGTGATGGTGGGAACCGTGAATGCAAATCGCGAATACTTCGAAATCGGAGTGCGCGATATGGCGCAGGCTGAGGCCGAGTATCCCGGTTGGCTGAACCGACTGCTTACTGACCCGGTCAAGGGCCTGGAGAATTATGCTGAGTTGTTCAAGAAATTGACATCTCCGAACGGCGCGATCAAGGTATTCTGCCAGGTTGCTGACTTCTGACGGCGGCGCGCGGTGTAGCGGGCCTTGACAGAGCCCGGTTGCAAACTGCATTTGACGCAGACCTTATCCATTATGTAGAGAGAACGAGGTCTGCACAGCTTTCGCATCCTGAATTTCTCCTCCTCCCATAGAAAATGTCACCTTATGCGGTTAAATGTGTCTTATCATCAGCGGATTCCGCCATGTGGAAGACGCAAACTCTCGACGAGTTAGGTAGCCGGGGAGCAGTCATGATTCAGTTCAAGCGCGAGTCTTGCGGTGACCTTGACGCTGCACAGCGTCGTGAATGGCTTGAAACCAACGGCATCGGTGGCTTCGCATCTTCCACGATCATCGGGCTTAACACTCGCCGTTACCACGGACTGCTGGTGGCTGCAACGAAGCCTCCGGTGGGAAGGTTTGTGCTGCTCTCCAAGCTGGAAGAAACCCTCGTTATCGATGGGCAGCCATTCGACTTGTCCGCTAACAGGTATCCCGGGGCGGTTCACCCGCAGGGATTTCGTTATCTGAAGAGTTTCTGCCTCGATCCTTTCCCTGTATTTACTTACGAAGTCGAAGGCATTGAGATCGAGAAAACTGTTTTCATGATTCACGGTGAGAACAGCACCGTGGTGCAATATGAGTTGCGCAAAAACAATTATCCCGAGTCCCCGAAGAACCTTCGGCTGGAGATCCGTCCTCTCATCGCCTTCCGTGATTATCACGGCACGACTCACGCAAATGGAGCCATCAACGGGGCTGTCGAAGAAAGCGTCGGGGCGGTGAATGTTACTCCCTACCGGGGATTGCCGTCGCTTCATTTGGCTCACAACGCAGCTGAACTGCGCAGGACAGGCGACTGGTACTACAACTTTGAGTACGATGCGGAGCGGGAACGCGGCCTTGATTTTTCTGAAGATCTCTTCAATCCGCTTTTGCTGACATTCGATCTCCGGCTTCGCCGTCAGGCCGCCATCATTGCTTCAACGTTCGAACATAATGTGACACGCGCGCCTGAATATCGTCAGGCCGAAATCAGCCGCCGACGGATTGCAGTGGTCTCGACTCCCACTGATAATCCGTTCGTGCAAAGTCTCGCAGCAGCCGCGGACCAGTACATCGTATCCCGCGGAGATCAGAAAACTGTAATAGCTGGCTATCACTGGTTCGGCGACTGGGGCCGTGACACCATGATTGCCCTTCCCGGCCTTACTTTACCCACTGGCCGGCACGAAATTGCGCGCAGTATCTTGCGCACATTTTCGAGGAATGTGGACCAGGGGATGTTGCCGAATCGTTTTCCGGATGCCGGCGACACTCCTGAGTACAACACGGTGGACGCGACTCTGTGGTTCTTCGAAGCGGCAAGAGCTTATCTCGCCTATACCGGAGATGCCGAGTTCGTGCGGGGCGAGCTTTATCCAGTCTTCGTCGACATCATTAACTGGCATGTTCGTGGCACGCGGTACGGAGTTAAGGTAGATCCCAGCGGGTTGCTGTCCTCTGGCGCACCCGGCGTCCAACTCACGTGGATGGACGCGAAGGTCGGTGACTGGGTTGTTACACCACGCTGCGGCAAAGCTGTCGAAATCCAGGCGCTC
>Ga0126372_10000214_pt1 | contig 18536 bp, 19 predicted proteins | sample PanSoiMetaPlot_6_FD_92762 | JGI IMG/M metagenome (GOLD analysis project Ga0126372, IMG submission 92762) | Tropical forest soil microbial communities from Panama - MetaG Plot_6 | ecosystem: Environmental > Terrestrial > Soil > Tropical forest > Bulk soil | place: Panama | collected 2016-02-17
TAGCGGGAGTTGGAAAGTCGGGACAGAAAACGCGGTGCTGCAGTCGACTCCTGGAAAAATTGCGTTTCGCTTTCATGCCCGCGATCTCCACTTGGTACTCGGAACCACAAAGGACGGGAAGCCAGTTCGTTTCACGGTGAAGCTGGATGGCACGCCGCCGGGAGACGATCACGGCGTCGATACAGACAGTAGTGGATTGGGAACGGTTCAGGGTCACCGGCTCTATCAGCTCATACGGCAAAAGGGACCGGTCGAGGATAGAACATTCGAAATTGAATTCCTCGATCCAGGTGTGCAGGTATTTGCGTTCACGTTTGGATAATTGAGTGCTTGGAGGTTCGACGTTGACGCGTCGGCAATTCTTTGTGAATTCCCTGGTAAGGGCAGCTCTGGTGAGCTCAGCAGAATTCATGAGCCCCATACTTGTTGCCTCAGACGACAAAGATATGGTGAAGGTCATTCAATACAGCGACTCTGGGGAAAGGATCGGACCAATCCGCCTTAAGAAGGTGCACAAGACCGATGCCGAATGGAAGCAGCAATTGACTCCGCTGCAGTTTGAGGTGACACGCAGAGAGGGCACCGAAAGGGCGTTTACGGGGGAGTACTTCAACCTGCATGACATAGGTCTCTATCGGTGCATCTGCTGCGGCAACGCGCTATTCAGCTCTGAGACCAAGTTTGAATCTGGAACCGGATGGCCCAGCTTCTGGGCGCCGGTGGCGAAAGAAAATGTCCGGAACGCCTACGACAACAGTCTGGGAATGAGCCGCACAGTAGTGTCCTGCACCGAATGCGACGGCCACCTTGGGCACGTCTTCGACGACGGACCCAAACCAACCTACTTGCGCTATTGCATGAATTCCGCCTCGCTGAAGTTCGTGAAGCATGCTTAATGCCCTTTGACCCGCCTCTGCCAAAGCGTCTTACTTCTGGGGCTATGGTCTCCAAAATACATGTTCCGCCCGCATGCCCATGTACACAGGTGAGTCACAGCTGGAAATAGTTCACAAATCAAATACCGAGCAGTTAGCGATTGTTGACGAATTCCGTGAAAAATCTTCGACCCATCGTTGCTCTATGTGCTGGAGTGATTCGCCAATACGGTGGCAGTTGTGCTCTATGGCTGGGCCGGTTTACGTCGTCGAACATGTGGCGTAAATCTCGGAATGACAAACTCCTGAAAGACGGCTGCGATACTGTCTTCCCCAGTCTTAATGAGCGTGTTTTCGAAGAACAAGCCGACTCCACTGCGATCGCTGGCCGGATAGTAGAGATATGAAATACCCCCTGCAGCCATGCCGCCGAGGATAGCTGAGTAATTCGGCTGCCGGCGCCCATTGTCGCCTTTGCAAATCACAGGATTGACGAGCGCATGCAGAAGCCGCGATCGGAAACTGCCCTTTCCCTTATAAAAATAACGAGGATCTTGTTTCAGTAGAGATGGAAATGCGGCACTTCCCAGAAACGTGCCGATGAAATCGTCCGCGTAAGATGCTCCAAACCGTTTGGCATAGCCTTGGGCGCCTTGTCCATATCCCTGAAAACCATCTGCAGCCTGCTCAATTCCGGCAAGAGCGGCATTTCCGAGAAAGGTGACGGGATCCACCGACGACTTCCAGGCAAGCTCGAACTTCAGCTTGGGGGTGAGGGGAGCGGCATTAGGGACGTAGCTGACAAAGAAATTTGGAATAAAACCTAACACACGCTGCTTCTCTTGTTCTTTGACCTGGGCTTGTGCCACCTCAACCTGCGTGAGTCCAACCTGCACTTTGGTCACGGCAGTGGCCACCGCCAGCATGATCGGCGGAACGATGTAAGTCTCTCCGGGATTTAGGACTCCGGAGAATACTTGGGTCGAGAAGCCCTCCGACGTAACGCTCAACCGAAAAGGCCCTGAAGCGACATGATCGAAGGAGAATTGTCCATTGGTGCCCGATAGTTCCTCTTGTTTTGAGGATTGATCATCACGGGTAAGTTGCACATGGGCGCCTACTCTGACAGCTCCTGTCTGGTCGATTATTGTTCCACTGATATTTCCCAATAAGTGCTGATCGGGAGCGGTGCGTTCCGGGTTCTTCTGCTCGGTCAGGTCGCCGGGGAGGATACAATCGGCCAGAGAGAAGCCATGGAAGTTAGCGTTCGGGGTAACCCGGGACTCAGCAAGCTTCCCAATCTGGGCGGTGACCGGCGCCTCAATGGCCAGAATCACCGCTGCGAACGTCAGTGCTCTCAGGATAGGTATCACATTCTCAAAGCTCCTCCAACAAAGTGGGATTCGCATACTGCGAATTTTGACCGGTAGCGAAGGTGGATGAAACTGGCAAACTTCCTAGCTAGTTAGGACTTTTGGCACTCGAGACCCCGGCGGATTGACTGTTGCAGAAGCGCAGGCGACTAGAGACCAGCAGGCCATCGACGAGTTGAAGCGCGTCGTCTCCTCCGTATCCCAGTGGCGAAGGGCGGCGTACAGGGCAAGTGGCGAATAAATTCGAAGGCGCCTACGAGTTCCTCTAGCGGACGACCCGTAGTTTTCCCTCCCGATGTTTGTTTTTGAGAGCGATGAGGATTTCACCACTCCCACCACCCTCGCCCGGCAGTACGTCGAGGCAATGAAAGCACCCCGAAGGAGCTTGTGCCGATCCATGGAGGGCATTTTGCGATGTTCATGCACTGCGATGAGATTTTGCAGGAACTAGTCAAGCAACGTATGCCCGTTGGGTGGTGGGAAATTTAGTCGCTAATGTCGTAACTGCTGTTAACAGATGAGATGGGAGGCCAGTCTCCCAAGGAATGCTGTCTGCTCCCAAGATATCGATGTGCTTGAAGCACGAGAATAAAGAAAACCGGCAATGAAGAAGGGCCACATCACAGCCAAAGCACAATAACATTGAAATCGGGTTGCTTGTGAAATCGTCCTTTTTCGCCGGCAAGGTTAAGGAATATCTTGAGAGGTAAACAAACATGCGAGGGTGGAGCGGATAATTGAGTCGCCAAAATCATACAGAATCTTGGCCTGAAACGGACACATAGCCAGGTGAGATCGGTAAACCATGTCAGAACTTTGGGAACTCCTCTCTTGAGATGCTCAGGCAACAGGTTCGCGAGATGTGGATAGATACCTGTTCGGGTGGAACGACATTGCCATCCCTGGTCTCGACCCATACACTGCGCGTGGCTCTACTCCAACAATCTCACTTCGGACCCAGGGTAGTATTTCCCAACTCGAACAGATCAAACGAAGAATCGCTTAACAGATCCTGCGCTGTTCATTTGCCGCTTTGCGTCGTTGCCGCAACGGCCAAACCAGCCCGACAAATGGCGGTCAGAATCTGGACACTTTCGGTTGCTGGGCCTCTATCAAAAGGTTCGCCTTCGTGGTCGGTCGCGTTGCTGACATGTGCAACAACTGCAATCTGCGCTTTGCGGACATTTGCCAGTGCAAACAGCGATGCTGCCTGCATTTCCACCGCCAATACACCTTCGTCGGCGTGCTTCTCCAACTGTTGTCGAGTCTCGCGATAGGGCGCGTCAGTCGTCCATACCTTTCCTTGGTAGACCGGAAGTTGCAGCAGTTTCAGTTCAATTGCGAGCGGCGCTATCGGTGCGGGCGGCGCTGCGACTAATCTTGACGGTGGCAGGTAATGGTATGACGTGCCCTCGTCTCGAATCGCGGCAGTTGCGATCACGAGGCTGGGAATTCGCAAGCCTGGACTTACGCGTCCTGCAGAGGTGAGCCCAACAATCATCCGCGCTCCGGACGCGAGCAATTGCTCGGCAACCAACACTGCGTAGGAGCCGCCGATGGCACGCGGGACGATGCCACACGGCCTATCTCCCAGCTTCAAAGCAAACATCGGCGTGTGAAAACACGCCCAGTCCCGCCAAGCGAACACGGTATTGTTCTGCACAAGATGGTCGGTGAGGTCGCCGTCGAATTCCAGAATGCAAACCTCCGGAACAGCCACTGAGACTAGGTTCCGGCGCGCGCGCACCGCTTCGATAAGGGCCTGTGGCGTAAACTCGCTCTGTGAATCAAGCGGGTGATCCAGCAGTGGTAGATCATTGTCAAAATTGTCGATGAATGTCATGAAGGCTCTGCTCGTTTTGAGCTGCGAGACATTATCACCCGCACAAAATCGGCCTTCCTGGGGGCGGCCATGGCAATGCAGCCGATTGGTTCAACCGGCCTTGACATGGACTGACATTGTAAGAGATGGCGATTTTTGTGCGCCGACATAAAGGCATGAAGTAGAGAATGAAAGAGTCTCACGAGAACAGATTACCTGATGCCGGACTGGTAGTCGCCAAGACTTGTTCGCCGAATTGTCTACCGCCAGAATTGCCTCATTACTGTTCGCTTGCGGCGGGCTGATCGTTTCATCCAGCGTCGCAAACAGAAAAAATGATGCCCATCCCTGCACTTGAAAATCATTCGATACGTTAGAGAGAATTCCCGCGGCGACGGGGGCCGTTCAATGCGGTGGCATGCGGTTCGGAAATTGGGTGAAAGAACGCATGTGTCATCGGCCTACTTAGCGCTCACCCTTATCTCTCCGCCATTGCTGGCTGAAAAGATGTGGTAGGTGACCGCGTCCCAGGCGTTATGAATGCCGATGAACAATAGCAGTAGCGCGGCCGCTCCAACGCTAAACATGGCACCAGGTGCGCCGGAGCAAATCGCGTAGGCTGATCCAGCGAGCGTCGCATACGCAGCCAGCGGCAGCAGAACATGAAACAGCCAGTCTTCAAACTGTGGTGTGTAGACGTTTTGCATTCGCATACGCCGGAAAACGATGATCTCGTACACGATCCCAGCGAGGCCCATTAGGCCCCAAAGGACTGCGGCAATAGCCACTCCGTGCCACGGAGCACTTACGATCCCGGAGAGCAGCAGAACCACCCCGAAGTGAACGGTTGTGGGCGTTGCAAACGCGCTGCCAGCCTGCGCCTGCCCCACCACGATAGGCCGATTAGCGATGAGCGTGATAACGACGAACTGCAATCCAATGAGGGCGCCGGCAGACGACCCCACGATTACGTAGAAGTTCTCCCATCCGGCAAATGCAGCCATGGCGAGTCACCTCGTGTACCAAATCAGTTTTGCGTAACCATGCTGGACAATTCCTGACTGTAGCTTCTTCGGACGCTGGGTAGTGACCTCGTCACCTCTACGTAAAGGCTCGAACCCGCGGGGCAGTTTGGCTCTCAATTCATGGATTTGCGGCTGACACCGATCTTGTGAAGTCCGCCTTTGGTGGCGAACAGATCGACTCAAACCAGCGGCTGATGTAGACTTGAGCATGGGCTTCCCCACAGAAATGGCGAGTGACGGCCGCATTCGCCGCTTCTGAACGTCATTTCAACACAGTCAGATCCAAATCACTGCACCGAATCACAAACCAGCGAGTTGGACTGTTGGTGACTCTGCCGCAGATCTCGCATCGGAATTCCTACAAAGTTGTCATGCCATTGTCCTCGGGGCTGCGCATAGGATCTCGCGGGAGAGGCAGGCAATTCGAGAAATTGCCGAGATTCGGAAGCAACTTGGGTCAACTCCCGCAACCGTCGCACTTCATCTTCTCAAACACCTCGACCTTCAGTATCGGCTCGACCACAATTGGCTTCAGGGAGTGCTAGCCGATGTCGAGGGAGGGCGTGTGCGGGACGTGGCAGACCCCAAGCGACTGACTCGTGGTTTGCTGGCAAAAATCCGAGCTCGACAGCACTGATAGAATCTAGCGGTTCTCCCGATTGAGGCGAAAACCTACAGTACGCAATCTTTTGCTTGAGTCCGTTGTTTGCGGGCTCTTTGGACTGCTTAATCAGGTGGCTGATCTGAGCTGGCCTCACGGCCTTTTGGAACCTCGGTTCATCAGGCCTGGAGCACCTCGAGGCAATTTCGAAAGTCCTGGACAAGTACGACGGGTGGCTGACGAAGGCGGTCAAGACGGCTGATATCAGCAAGCAGTCCCTGCTTGAGCTGAAGCCGATGATCGTTATTCTCGAGGACAAACAGAACGACATCAAGCAAGCGTTTTTCTATGACCGTGTCCCGGTGGGTGGCAAACTCCGCGCATTCGGCTCCGCCACTAAGTTGGATGAGAATCCGATTCATCTCCCTCGCCGGCGCGTGAGGAACGGCTCGCGAACATGGTGAAAATGCAGCCTGAGCAGTTACTCACCAAACGCGCGGACAATTACCGCCGCTGGTTCGGAACCGATTGGTCGTTATTGAACTTTGCGCTGCCCGACTCATGGCAACGACTGGAGCGCTGCGGCTGAAGCCCGAGTGAAAACATTTGTGGAGTATGGGCACACCCTCGGCTATCTGGTCAGCTTCTATTCGATCAATGGCTTTACAGACAAGCAGAATCAAGGCTGGGACCCAGGAGTTCAATTTTGGTTCGGGGCAAGCGGCAATGGTGCGCTGGAATGCAGCAATCGCGGCACATGGCGAGTTCATCGCCACAGATCAATACGAGGACGGCGCCAAGGCCATCTCAAGCCACCACTGACCAAGCGCAACGCATGCGGACACGCGCGCGGGCCGCCTTCCTGGATGGGCCGAAGGCCGCAGCCGGAACAACGAGCGGAAATTTGATGATTGCGGTATTACGTTCGGAGCAGTGGCGCATCTCCTGCAAACGATTGGCCCGTTGCGAGCGCTTCCTGCTGCCCGACGTAGATCACGAGTCCATATGGAACAGGCAAACCAGTGTTAATTGCCTTTTTGATAAAACAGCGAACTGCGCTTTATCCGGGTAAGAAACGCTGGCGCTTGCATTTGCAAAGCATGAAAGCCCAAAAACCCCAAAACCTCCCCTCCTTATCCTTCGTAGTTACTTTCTTGGTTCCAGACCCTCAGTGCCGGCCCTTGTCACTTCAGCAATTACGCTGTGCGCTGCTGAGCCATGCTGTTGCCATTCTGTTTCGATCCTCGAATGTTCTGGTTGTGATGGAAAACATTCTCTGGATCGTAACGCTGTTTGATTTCCAGCAGCCGGGCATAGTTCGGTCCGTACGCCGCAGCGACGCGCTCGCCCTCCTCTGCGGTCATGAAGTTTACGTAAGCACCGGAGGAGGCGTAACGCGCCGCCGCGTTGAACAATGCGCGTGCCCACCCGACGCAGGCGTCGTCCTGTTCAGGATTCTCCCACCTGCCATGCACGTTCATCACAAACTTGGCATCGCGAGCACTGTACGCCGTGGCTCTGGAGGGAACTTCATTGGCTGCCCCTGCAAGCAGACCGAGAAGGATCTCGCAGTGGGGAGACGGCAGTTTGCCCACGTACTCAACAACAGTCTCTAATGCGCCATCACTGATTTCGATTAGGTTATGCGATTTCCAGTAGTTCCGAGCACCTGGTGTGAGCAATGGATCGAAGGCTTGCTGCCATTGGGTGTACGGCATCGAGCCAACATGCTCTCCGAGGATGTTTCCAAAATGCCGCAGAGGTCGAATGAGTTTTTCTCCCTCGACAGGCTCGCCCGAGAAAAACACCGCAAGCACTACAACTTCTTTACCATGCACATCCGTCGAGAGAAATGGCAGGGGTGGCGCTTTGCGCAGTACCACCCATATGTTTAAGTTCATCGGCGCGGACTCCAAGAATTCACGATACCGGGCCAAAACTGCTTTTGTTTCTTTGAATGGGAACACGATAAGCCCCGCGAACACATTTGGACCCACAGGATGGAGCTTGAACTCGAACTGCGTGACCACTCCAAAATTGCCGCCGCCACCACGAATCGCCCAGAACAGGTCGGGGTTGTCCTTCTCACTCGCGGGCAGGATCTTTCCATCCGCCGCAACAACCTTGGCAGCGAGCAGATTGTCGATCGTCATGCCATACTCGCGCGTCAGCCAGCCAAAGCCGCCACCAAGCGTCAAGCCGGCTATTCCGGTTGTGGAATTGATTCCCACCGGAGTGGCGAGCGCATGTTCTTGGACCACTCGGTCGAACTCACCAAGTGTGACGCCAGGTTGCACATACGCTCGCCGGGTTCCCGCTTCGACATGGACATGTTTCATGCCAGAGAGATCAATGACGAGGCCACCCTCGCACACAGAATGTCCGCCAATATGGTGCCCTCCTCCGCGAACGGCGATTTCAAGATCGTGTTGCCGTGCAAAGCTAATGGCGTAGGCCACATCGGTGTCTTCTGCGCAACGGACAATTACGGCGGGCCGACGGTCTATCATGGCGTTCCAGACCCGGCGAGCATCGTCATAACCCACATCGCCTGGAACCATCACAGTGCCCTTAACTCCGCTTTTCAGATCCTTGGTATTCACCTTCGGTTGAGTCGTCATGTCACATCTCCGTTTCCGGCCTAGTCAGATTTGGCGTGTCAAAAGCAAACGATAAGGATACCGGTCGTGACCAATGCACCGGCCCAGATCAAATCAAGGTTGAACCATGCGGTTCGCAACAAGGCCAGTCCGAGCTTGCGGTACACAATCCAGGCGGATAAAGCCAAGACAAGTAGATAGGCTAAAGTGTGTACGCTAAGCGCTAATGCGCCTGCCCAGGGTAAAGAAGCACTGGGTACCACTGCATGATGGTCATGTCCCAGACTTGCCGCAAACGCGTGGTCGGACATATTCATCACGAACGGCACGACCATTAGCCCTGCTCCATGCGCCGATGCCATCAGAAATGACCACACCGTCAGAGCGCAGAAGCCGACTTGCATTCCCCCAAATGCTGGGTGTCGATGGCGCCATAGACGATATAGGCCAAACGCAACCAGCATGCATGCGACGGCCAGTTTGATCATTGGAAGGGGCACGACCCTCTGCGCTAATCCAGCGATCAGCAATACAACTCCAACAGCTGCTGCGTGGCCTAGCGCGAGGGGAGGCATCGCCCGCCAGACCCCTCGGGAGCTGCCTTGCTGCATCCCCAATGCCACCGCAAACAGCCATCCCATTCCCGGGTTAATACCGTGGTAAGCCCCAAGAAATAGCACTGCATTCCATTCCATGGGTGTCTCTCTGCGTGAGCTACATCTCCTCTAAGAGTAGCAGTACGAATCCGATGAGGCGTCCCCACCTTCGAGTCGTAATTGGTGAGTCCGCATACCATCGAGCTTGACGAAAAACTTTGAGTCGAGTTCCATCTTGCCGTTCACATTGGCTTTGGCGACCCATCCGTTCACGCCATCTGGGTAAAACTGATCATCCCAAGGCGTGTACAAGCTGTTGCTGAAGTAAATGCGCTTGCCGTCGCGGCTGAGTTCCACCATCTGCGGACCGCCATTCAGACGTTCTGCCGGCTTGCTGGGATGAGCCGCGCGGTCGACTATTCCCCCCAGCCGGACGGAGCTGACCTTGGTCGGATGAAATGGGTTTGTGACGTCGAATTGGATGAATTCGCCCGTACCCCAGCAAGAGACATACAAATAGCGGTCGTCGACGGAAAGGTTGATGTCAGTGATAAAGGGTGGCACGGCCTCGAAGCCCTGCAAAATGGGAGGCAGTTGGGCTGGATCCGCGGGCTCGGCGGGAATCTCGATCACCTTCTTAATTGCCCAATGTTCGCTGGAACCGTTCTTACCAGCCTGCCGATACCACAACCAAACGGACGCAGAAAGATCCTTCAGAGAAACTACGACGCTGGCGAATCCATAGGCCTTCCGGGGATCGTGTGCAGGGCGCAGCTCGAGGGCCATCTGCTGTTCGGGGCCGAGCTCCAGTTCCTGGACGTGACGCCGCCTGCGCAGGTCCCAAACATGCAACTTGTTTCCATACTTCCCCCCGAGCAGCAGCTCAGGGTTAACGCCATTCTTAATCATATTCGGCGTTCCCCAAGTGCTGGTCACCATCGTGTCGAGGCCCAAGTGCCACCACATGTCGTAAGCCAACTGCTGCGGGCCGCGGTCGATTTCCCACTTTCCACGAATGTCAAAAGTTTCGGGGTCCATCATGAAAGTTCCACCCGGGCCGTTCCCGTCGGGTGCCCCGAGCGCCGTCAAGTAGATCCCCTCGGGTCCGCAGTGGACGGTATGCGGCGCGGCATAACCGGTGCGATTGGCTACTGCCTCCGCCTCAATCACCTTCACCAACTCTGGCTGGCGGGGGTTGGCTTTAATGTCAAGAATGTGAATACGTGACGAGGTGATTCCCGGCACGATCAAATAGCGTCGCTCCATGTGCGGATGCGGTGAGTACGGACACAGACATGAGCTGCACGCATTCCATCCGAAGTGATGCAGCTCGTCGCCGGCTTGGGGCATGTCAGTCCTGCCAACCAAACGCCCATAACTTTTCGAATCAGGGTCGACATCCAAAACGCCGATTGCATCGGGATGATCCTTCTGCTTGGGATTAATAAGAGCGACATACGCCAGCCTCTCGGGCGGCGCCTGCATGGCCATTTTGGGCGAGGGGTAAAACGTCGGATCAGGTCTCATTAATGCCATCGCTTGCTCCTTCTGCACTATGCATCAGATCAAATAGCGAGTTTCTCTGAGTCGGCGTTACCCGTCCATGCTCGGAACTCCATTCCTCTTGCTCAAGGCGCCATATCGGCTTGACAGCTTGATTCAGGCTCTGCAATGCTTGCTTCAGAGTCCGGGGTCTTTTGCACACCTCCGATTGGGGCGGAGAAAATTCCATGGACATACTCTCAGACGTCCTACGTGTCGTGCGTCTGTCCGGCTCGGTGTTTTTCAGCGCCGAATTCTCGTCCCCCTGGGCTCTCGATTCTCCCAATCCCGAACTCCTCGCTTCCATCGTTTTGCCTCATGCAGAATGCATGGTGCTGTTCCACATCCTCACAGAAGGCGAATGTTTCGTTTTCTGCAACACGCACCCTCCCGTGAAGATGCTGGCGGGAGACGTGATCATTTTTCCCCACTGTGAGCCACACACAATGTGCAGCCACCCAGGAACGAAGCCCACTCCGATTAATGCAGTGTTCTCGCAAAGCTCACCTGATGCCACACTGCAAGTGGCCTTTGGCGGCGGTGGCAAAAAGGCTCGGTTTATCTGTGGCTACCTGAACTGTGATCAGCGGTTTAACCCGATGCTCGGTGCTCTGCCTACGATGCTGGTGGTTCGCAGCAGCAACGACTACGCAATGGTGGAAGCCATCGATCAGAACGGTGCTCGCCCTGCTCAGGTTCAACAAGGTTCAGGAACCTGGTTGAGTACTACACTGAAGTTCACCATCAACGAAGCGAGGACGGCCCGCCCGGGCAATGCAGCAGTGCTGGGTCGGCTCGCGGAACTGATGTTCCTGGAAATTCTCCGTCAGTACATGCAGCAGCTTCCTCCAGGTCAGCCCGGCTGGTTGGCTGGGGTGAACGATGCTCAAGTCGGCAAGGCGCTCCGCCTGATGCATGCCAATCCCGCACACGACTGGACGGTAGCGGAACTGGCGCGCGAGGCAGCCGTTTCCCGCTCCGCGCTGGCGGAGCGCTTTACTCAGCTGATCGGCGAATCTCCCATGCGGTACCTGGCGAGATGGCGCGTGCAACTGGCAAAGCAAATGCTGCGCGATAGCGATTCCAACATCGCAGAAATTGCGGCCCGCGTTGGCTACGAATCCGAAGCTGCATTCAATCGCGCTTTCAAGCGTAGCGCCGGCTCCCCACCCGCGGCCTGGCGCAAGCGCGTGCTAACCTCGCTCGTCTCCGCGGCTGCTCTGCTGCTCAGCGCCGAGCCATGGAATGTGCTGGGGTTTGCCGGGTTATCAAGCTAGACAGTTTGATCGGTGGCCAGAACTCGAGCCTACAATGACCGCAATGCGTTGGGAGATTGGCGCACATCGCTATTTTGAGCACGGTGTGCGTTTCGGTTAACCAGCAGTCCATCCGCGCACAGCAGACGGTGGAGAACTCTCTACCAGAAGTCCAATCAGACGTCCTGCGCATCTTCTGGCGATCATGACGTACCGCTCAAGAACGGTAAGAATGGTCGCCGTGCCAAGCCGAGCGAGCGAAATCACAGGGCGTCAGCCCCTGCCCACTGCGACTACCGGCTTTTCTTTGTCCAGATTGCGGATGCTATCGAAGTCCGCCGCGTAATCCATCGTCGCGAAGCCTACTGCTGAACTGCGAACATACCCGGACAGATCCGGACGCGGCGCGCTTTCGCTGTGGTTTTCTTCCCGGTTGCGCCTCGCACAGCATTGGTAGACTATTCCTGATGGCACCTGCGAACGAAAGAAACAGCAAGCCCACCAGCTCTTGGATCAACTCGACGCTGGTCAACTCTCTGCCGTCGTCCGCCTGCTGAGGTGATGACCGGCCCGCTGTCGCGTTCACTGGCTTCCGCTGCGGTGGAAGAGGAGGAGATCACATTGTTGCGGAGAAGGAAACGCTTGATTTATCGCAGCATCAGGTAAAGCAAGCCGAGAATCAAAGAATCTCCGCAGATAGGGCGGTTACGGCCAGACTCCCCGAAGCATACCAGTGATTGCCGATCCCGGTCCAGAAATCGCTTCAGGCGGAAATTGAGTGGCACCCTTTCAAACTTTCTGGACAAGAAGGCTTAACAGTGCGTGCCTCTAAAGAGTTGAAGAAACGAGATCTGTTGTTGATCGTCAGGGCTGGGTCAGTACTTCGCATAGAACTGGACAAGGTAAAGCTTCGGCGCGACGAAAATGTTGGGATCAAGCAGCTTGTTGAGGACTGCGCTCGTTATGTGTACTTGCCACGTCTGGCCGATTCGCAAGTGCTCCTTGATGGAATTGCAGGTGGTCTGTCATTACTTGCGTGGGAGCACGACACATTTGCCTACGCCGAGAGTCAGGATGAAGCTCAAGAGCGCTACCGCGGGCTGCGTGCTGGAAGCCAAATTACGTTGGACCATAGCGTCGATCTGCTCGTGAAGCCTGAAGGACGACGTCGTCAATGGATGCCGAAGCGGCCGCGCAAGCCGCACCCGCAGGTGCCAGCACAAATGCCCCTACGGGAACAACGACATCATTATCTCGTTCCCCCAACGGCGGCGCGGCTTGCCCGGACCAGTTAGGGGCATCGGAGTTTCCTTCTGCCGCCACCCAGCCGAAACGATTTCACGGAACTGTGAACCTTGCCCCGACCCGCGCTCGCGACGCCGGACGCATTGCGGACGAGGTGATTTCCCACTTGGTTGGGCTGGTGGGTGCCAAAGTAAAGGTCACCTTGGAAATCGAGGTGGAAGTGTCCAACGGCACACCAGACAACGTAGTGCGCACGGTAAGTAAAAATAGCAGGACTCTCAAGTTCACAAGCCAGGGGTTTGAGAAGGAATAATACCGAACCGAGATGCAAAGTTTAGCAGCAAGCGATTGTTTCCGGTTCCACGCAAAGAAAAAAACTTCCGGTGTGTTCTTGGCATGTCTCGTGTTGCCCTGAAGCACAATGCGAGGCAGGGAAATTGAGTCACAGGGCGTCACCCCAGCAGATCGACATCCCCGCCCTTAATCTGATGAATTGCAGGATTCCCCTGTAAGGCGCTACTTTCGAACCCCAAATACGTTCCTTAATTGCTTTGGGCACCTCTTGGTAGCGTCCTGCTCTGCGGGATGCTCAGCAAGACACATCGTGTCAATTCCTCCCTCCGACTTAATGGCAGGAATTCGAAGTCGGGGGGGGGGCTGTCAAAAGTAACAGTTGCTAATTCTGACAGGGGAATAGATCGTGTGAGCGGTTGAGCCGCATTTTGCGGAGAAAAGGCTGAGGACCGCCACCCGCAGGCGAAAAAGAGTCCTCAGTTTGCGATTCATTGAGATGGGCCAAAAACCTTCCTGCAGGAGGAGGTGAGCATGAGACGAATAGTGCTGTTGACGCTTTTGGCCCTGGCTTTGCCCACGGCTGCATTAGCAAACAGTTTTACCGCGTCAACTGGACCTTTGAACTTCACCTTGAGTACAAGCACGACGAACTGGTTTTCCCCGGGCAACATTCACCCAAACCACCCTTGGATACTTAATCTGATTGGATCAGGTGTTGGTGACACCATCACGCTTTCCATCACCAGCTTAACCCATTGCGGCACTGCGAATCAGGTTAACTGCCCGTTCAGCGGTATGTAACAGCCAAGGGGCCAAGCGTTCCGGGTGGCACATTTACGGACAGCCTCATGGGAACGATGAATAGGGGAGCGAATCAACCCGGTACGGGCGGGGCCGTCCGTTTCCTCACGATCCTCACGGGAACCCTTGCAACCAACCCCTTGGTTTTACCCGGTAGTATCTTGACAATCACCACCCTCAGCATTTGTGCTAGCGGCAGTAACCCTTGCCAGGGTCTTAGTAATGGCAGATTACTCGGTCCGAATGGGGCTGGCACACTCCATGTCGCCTCCCCAATCCCAGAACCCGGCACGCTTGGGCTGCTTGGAACTGGCCTGTTCGGTCTCGCGGGGCTGGTGAGACGCAAGCGCAAGCTCGGGCCGTAAATCCGGATCTAGTAACTGTTTGTTTGTATCTGGCGAACCAAAGAGCCCTGCAGGAAAAGGCAGGGCTTTTTTCTTTGTGGCCTCTGAAGACTATCTTTTCCTCAAGCGAAGTTAGCCAGCGCCACTGAGAGGGCGGTCCCGCGCCGCGCCGAACCCCCGCGCTGTCCAAATCACCCTAGGCATCCTGTCTTTACCACCCGCTCCTCGAGAAGTTTCTTGAGCATGGCGAGCGGTCGCGGACTCGAAGATTGGCGAAGCCCTGAGGCACCGAGGGGACAGGCACTCGCCTGGATGGGCCCACGCATCAGCGCGAAGCGGTCGCGAAGCTGTGCCGTGTCCGGAATCAGCATCAAAATGTCGACGCATTGGGGGAGGGAGTCATAATTTTATGTGGTGCGAAGCTGTAGAGGACTGGATTCTTTCCGGTCGATCGGAGGAGGTCGTGAAATGCAGAATAGTGACGTGAATTACCGCGATGACATTACTCGCTGCGTTGGCGATTCCGGTTTCCCTAGCCGCACAGAAACGGCAAGAGCACGAGCGCCAGCACTACAATCCCTCCTCGGATCTTGTAATGTATGAATTCCGATTCGCCAGTGGCCAAGGACGCACAGATTTCCGCGAGGGCGTGCAGCGGGAGTGCGATCCGAAGAGCAGGTTGACTCGAGTGGTGGAAGTAACTATTAGCGAATGAGCTCTTTCAGCTGATGGAGGTCTGCAGTAGAGACATCAGAAACGAGACAGAACTCCATATCGCCTGACTGCCATCTCAACCAGTTGTAACCCTGACGTGAACCCGAGCCAGCGAAAGTCGCTTCCTTTCCGCGATAAGGCCACACAAACAGATTAATGGTGTGTTTTCGGCGGGAGTATACCAATGACGCAACATTATGGCCATCGATGATATCCAGCCTCCCACCGACCAAAGGAAATCCGTGTTGAGAGAAATCTGATACCGGAGGAATGAAGTCCAGCTTACCATCGAACCAGGGCTTTACCGTATGCTGGTCGGTCGAAAGTACGTCGGTCAGATGTCCGGGTTGCAATGAGCGGACATGCGCGTCGATCAACTCGGCGGTAATTCGCGTCGACCGACTATGAGACTGAAATATTAAAAGACCCAATATAAGGGAGGCGGCAGCAGCAACCAGAGCACCGAAGGCTGGAATCAGGAACACTCTTCGCCCACTGAACAATGCCGACCGTCTTCCATTGGCGTCTTTTGCGATCTGTTTGCGAATCCGATCACGAAGTTGTGGCGAGGCCTGCTCACACAGCTCACTTTTCTGAAGCTGCCTGCGCAATGCGCCAATCTTCCTCAATTCAGCTTTGCATTCCTCGCAACCATCGAGATGATGCTCGAATTCTGCTGAACGCACAGCGTCGAGTTCACCATCGAAATAAGCGTGAACTATGGTTTCACTGAATTCGCAGTTCAAAACGCCTCCTCCGCAGTCGTCGCGGTCAGGGTTCGCTGTAAACGGTTGCGCGCCCGCGCCAAAGTTGACATGACCGTACCAATGGGAATTGCGGCGATCTCTGCGATCTCCTTATAAGAGCACCCCTCCAATTCTCGGAGTACAAGCACCTCTCGTGCGCGGGCAGGAAGGGATTCGAGCGCTCGCATTAGCCGTTCTCGATCGTCGCTCTGTGTCGCTAGTGTCTCCGGGTTTGCAGAGGGCTGCTGATGCACTTCTTCATTGAACTCGGTCATCAATTCCGCCGGTCGATTCTTTTCCAGCCATGTATAACAAGTGTTACGAACAATCTGCAGGAGCCAGGCGCGCGCATCACCTCCGTGGAACCGGTCGAAAAAACGATAAGCGCGTAGCATAGCCTCTTGGACGACATCTTCCGCATCGGCTCGGTTCCGCAACAACCAGCGAGCCAAGTTGGCGGCGCTGTTCAGATGCGGCAACACAAGCTGCTCAAACCGAATTCTGTCCTGCGGCTCTCGCACGTCCCGGTTCCTAGGCCTCTGATGTATTAACCACGGTTGCGGGCATTTTATTCCCTCCCAGTACGCTGCCTGAAAATAAATCCCGATGGAATAAAAGCCAGTGGGCGCCGGTTTATGCAGGTGTAACACGTCCTAACAGGCGGCGTGAGCCAGTCTGAGCTGACTCTACACAGGTTTGCGTCGCCTGGATCCAGCGGAAGTGGCGGACGACATCTATTGTGGAGGAACTTCAGTGGAGAAGAAGAAGCTATTTGATCCCAATCCCAGCGGCTTGATCGAGCACGACCATAATAAGGACGGCATCGATCGCCGGGGATTCTTGAAATGCATGGCCTGGGCCGGCACAGGCGCGCTCTGCGTGATGGGAGGAGGTGTGCTGAAGTCATATGGCCTGGGCTCCCAAACGGGCTCGGAGATGAAGTCCCACAAAATGGGCCACCTCAGCTTCGTCCAGATCAGCGATAGCCATATGGGCTTCAATAAGCCGGCCAATCCAGACGTAATTGCCACGCTCAAGGCTGCCGTAGACAAGATCAACGCTCTTCCCGAGCAGCCGGAATTTATTTTGCACACCGGCGACATCAGCCATCTGTCGAAGCCTTCGGAGTTCGACAATGTTGACCAGATTCTCAAAGCAACTAACAAAGAGATCTTCTTCGTGCCGGGAGAGCATGACGTTCTTAATGACGACGGGGCAATGTTTCGCGAGCGTTACGGAAAAAATTCCAAGGGACAAGGCTGGTACAGCTTTGACAAAAACGGGGTTCACTTCATTGGATTGGTGAACGTAATGAATCTCAAGGCGGGCGGCCTGGGCACGCTCGGGAACGAGCAACTCGAATGGCTCGAAGCCGATGTTAAACATTTGAAGCGCAGCACGCCGATCGTCGTTTTTGCTCACATCCCCCTCTGGTCGGTTTATCCGCAATGGGGGTGGGGCACAGATGACAGCGCCCAAGCACTGTCGTATCTGAAAAAGTTTGGTTCAGTCGCGGTCCTTAACGGACACATTCATCAGACCATGCAAAAGGTTGAGGGCAATGTGACGTTTCACACTGCGTTTTCCACCGCCTTCCCCCAGCCCGCTCCTGGTGCGCCAGAAGGTCCCGGTCCGCTGAAGGTCCCAGCTGAGCACCTACGCAGCGTTCTTGGCATTACCGATGTCAATTATGTGCAAGGGCGCCACGCACTCGGCCTGGTCGACGCGCCTCTTGTGTGAGTAAAACCAATTTGTAAATTTCACCAACATTAAAAGATATGGAGATCATGTCATGAAACGAAAACTGTTCGTTGGCACATTGGCAGTTGTACTTCCATTAGCTATTTCCGGAGTGTTACTGCTCCATCCGACGCGTGCAAGGAGTGAGGACAAATCATCCGCAACAGAAGTGCGGATCGATAACTTCAACTTCGGCCCTGAAACGCTGACTGTTCCTACCAACAGCACCGTGAACTGGGTAAACAAAGATGATGTACCACATGTTATCGCCAGTAATGACAGTCTGTTCAAGTCCAAGGCACTCGACACAGACGAGAAATATTCTTTCACTTTTACTAAGGCCGGAACTTACCCGTATTACTGTAGCGTTCACCCCAAGATGGTGGGGAAGATTGTGGTGCAGTAAGCGACCCCCTCATCGCAGCTATAAAAAAGAATGGACCAATAGGATCATGGTGAACCCTTTCGATTTTCGAACCGTTCTTCTGGCAAAGCACGCGCAGCATGTCGTACTGATCCATTTTCCGATCGCGCTGTTCATAACCGGGGTCGGATTGGATCTGCTATCGGGAGGTAAACGGGGTACGCAATTGGCTAATGCTGCATATCTGAATATCTCGATTGCCGCCGCGATGGTAATTCCAGCAGCACTGACGGGTGTCCTGGCCTGGCAGTTCGCTCTTGATGGCAAGAGGCTCAGAGGTCTCTTGTTATTTCATGTGCACGCAGCCTCGGTTGCCGCACTCCTGGTTATTGCCTCGTGGTGTGTACACTGGCGGTCACGCAGATCAGGACCGCCGGTGCTACCTCCGTACCGTATTCCTGTCGAATTGTTTGGCGCAGGAGTCATTGCTCTGAGTGCGCACCTCGGGGGTTTTCTTAGTGGCGTGAACTCCTGACTGCTCGCATTTGAGGCGACAATCGTTTTATTTGTCCCCGCAGGAATATTTACGCCGGAAGGA
>Ga0126372_10000215_pt1 | contig 18514 bp, 13 predicted proteins | sample PanSoiMetaPlot_6_FD_92762 | JGI IMG/M metagenome (GOLD analysis project Ga0126372, IMG submission 92762) | Tropical forest soil microbial communities from Panama - MetaG Plot_6 | ecosystem: Environmental > Terrestrial > Soil > Tropical forest > Bulk soil | place: Panama | collected 2016-02-17
GACAGATATGGCTGCCGATCAACGCACCACACTAAGCCACAAGACTTGGCAAACTCTCAGTTCCATCAAGACCGGCGTCATCTTGCTGATCGTGGTGGTGATCGTGTCGGCGGCCGGGACGATGATTCTGCAGCGGCCGGTGACGGACCCGGACGAAATGCAACGCGCTTACTCGCCGCAAACGCTAGCCATTCTCGACAAGCTTGGCCTAACGGATATCTTCCATGCGTGGTGGTTCGTAGCGCTTTTGGGGATGGTGAGTTTGAGCATCATTGCGGCCTCCGTCGAGCGTTTTCCGAATGCCTGGCGCTACTTCGCGCGGCCATACAAGTATCCCGATGAAAGCTTTCGGCACTTGCTGCCAGTACAGAAACAGATTCCAGTCCCCGACGAAGAAACAGGGCTGGTGGCTGTGGAGCGGGCCTTGCATGGAGCTGGCTTCCGTCCCGAGAGAGTCGTCAGCCATGACCACTTGTCCGTCTTCGCCGAGCGCAATCGGATATCCGAGATGGCCGTGTACATTGTGCATGCCAGCCTGCTTCTGATTTTCTTTGGCGGCATTGTCGACGCACTCTGGGGCTGGCGCGGCAACGTCAATCTGACCAAGGGCGAGCAGTCAAACATCATCGCAATGCAGAACGGAACGCACAGGGTGCTGCCCTTTGCCGTTCGTTGTGATGGAGCGGGGCAGGAGAATTACGCGGACGGAAGTCCCAAGAAGTGGTGGTCGCAGCTGGCGGTCGTAAAAGACGGCAGGGAGGTTCAGCGCAAGCAGATCGTGGTGAACGATCCTCTGGTTTACGGCGGAGTTCGTTTTTATCAAGCCAGCTACGGATCCACCGGGAAAGTCGAGAAGCTGGAGCTGACGGCCAATCTGCGGGGCTCGGAAGAGAAGGAAGGCATCTCGCTAAGTTTGAACGAAACCGCGGCTCTGGGCCCCGAGACCACGATTCACTTTGTCGAGTTTATTCCCGACTACGTCGTGCAAGACGGCCATGTCTACACGCGGTCTACTTCCGTTCAGAATCCCGCTGCGCATCTGGTGATGGTTTCGCGGAAGGCTGCGACGCAATTCAACGTCTGGCTGCCGCCCATCGAGGGTTTCGCGGAAAACGAGCGCGCGCCTTACCAGATCGAAGCCCAGGACTTAAAGCTCGGCTACTTCACGGGCTTGCAGGTTTCGCATGAACCCGGGCAGTGGGCGGTTTGGGCGGGCGTGATCCTGATGGGAATCGGCCTAAGTTTTGTGTTCTACGTTGCGCATGTGCGCTTCTGGGCGGTTCCAGTGCGCGACGCACGCGGCAAGCTTTCACTTTGGGTCGGAGGAACGGCGAATCGCAACCGCGATGCCTTTGAGCAGCGATTCTGCGATCTCACGAAAAAGATTGAGGCCGAGGTGAAAGCACAAATCGACGAGACAAGAACTCACATCGTCCCGATCGCTTGAGTCGGGGGATTCGAGGAGGGAAAACGATGGCACGGGTAAGAGCTGAACAGCATCCGGCAACGACTGGAACCACACTGATCGTGACGGTGGGACTGGGAATCACCTTTCTGCTGTTCATGGCATTTCTCAACGTGGTGAAGGGCGGAAACCTGGGCAACGAATCGAATCTGCTCTTCGCGGCTCTGGTCTTTTACGCGGGCGCAGGGGCTCTCTATCTCGGGTTTGGGATCACAGGAACGGAATCGTACGTTCGGTTCGCATCCGTCGCCACGTGGATCGGACTCGCCGCTAACACGGGCGCGGTCGCGCATCGCTGGTACGAGGCGGGACATCCGCCATTTGCCAGCGTCTACGAAATGCTGCTCAGCTTCGTCTGGACGCTGGCAGCGCTGACCCTCGTCGCCGAGAAGAAATATGGCGTGAAAGTGATCGGCACCGTGACCATGCCGGTGGCGATCGTTGGAGTGGTGCTGATGCAGTTGCTGCGCACCGAAGCGCGACCGCTGGTGCCAGCCCTGCAATCTACATGGCTGCATGTGCATGTGGCGCTGGCGATGTTGGCTTATGCAGCTTGCGCGCTGAGCTTCGCCCTGGCTTTGATGTTTCTGATCCAGGACAAAATGGAGACGCAGACGTTCCTGGCCTCAACCACCCTCTTCACCGTGGCCGTGTATGCGGGTATCCTCACACGTTTTGAAAAGTGGGGAGGCCTCAGCGTGGTGGCCTGGAATGCGCAGGAGAGATCAGAAGTCTTCTTGCAACCAGGAGTGCGGTTATTTGTCGTGATTCCGGATTTGGGCTGGCTGATGCTGCTGGTCCTGCTGGTCGCGGCGGTTCCGTTTGCGCTTTATCTGCTGGGTGGGGCGCGTAAAGATGAAACGCTGTTGATATTCGCTAATCGTGCAGTGTTTGTCAGCATCCTGCTTCAGATCATGGCTTTGTTGGTGTTCCTGCTGCGCGCACGAAGTGGGCAGTATGCGTCGCTCGATGCCGAAGGTTTGTATGCCACCAGCCTCGCGGCGAGTCCGTTCATTCTTTCGGGATTGGTGGGAGGGATTTTCACCTCTTTGCTGTACTTGCTTCTCGTGTGGCGGCGCCCGGATTTGGAGCGCCTGTTGCCCTCGGCGGAAGCGCTCGATCGCATCACCTACAAGACGATTTGCATCGCCTTTCCACTACTCACCCTGATGATCGCCGCCGGCGCATACTGGGCCAACCGCACCTGGGGCTCCTACTGGAGTTGGGATCCGAAAGAAACCTGGGCGGCCATCACCTGGCTGGTATATGCCGGCTACCTTCACATGCGGGTGACACGGGGGTGGCGCGGACGGCGAGCGGCCTACTTTGCCATCCTCGGATTCGCCGTTGTGATGTTCACGTTCTTTGGAGTGACTTACCTGCTTCCCGGGCTGCACGCCTATGCCTGAGATAGCAGACTTTGCAAAAGTTGCGGCCAGTGCGGAGACTGACGGTACACTGTCCAAGCACAAGGCGACATCCAGGCAAAAGCGACCAATGGCGAAGTCCCGAGGTGAGGCCAATCTGAATTTCCCGGGTGTTCGGGTGAACTGGCAGTTGAAGGCAGTGCTGCCGGTTGCCTTCGTGCTTGTGAACGGCATCGTGCTGTTCCTGCTGGCTACAGTCTCGTTGCGAGACCCGGAGCGGCATCAGGTCCTGGTTGTGGCGGGCGTGGGTGCGATCGCTGTGTGCGCGGTCGTCATCCTTGCTCTGGCGCTGCTGATCCAGAGACCCATGGTCGAGCTGCAGGAAAAGATCGCGCGTGTTGGGCAAGGCGACCTGAATGTGACTGTGAACTTTGCCAAGCGCAACGACGAGATCGGCGATCTCGGCCGCAACTTCAATCACATGGTCAGCCTTCTGCGGGAGAGCCGTGAGGAGATCGAACGGTTACACCGTACGCAAATGTCGCGCGCGGAGCATCTGGCTACGCTCGGCGAACTGGCGGCCGGTCTGGCGCACGAAATCCGAAATCCGCTGGCGGGCATCGCAGGCGTGATTGAGATCGTGGCTCGGGATTTGCCGACGACAAGTCCAGCGCGTGCGGTGGTGAGAGACGTGCGCCTCGAAGTTGCGCAGATCAATCACATTCTCACCGATCTGCTGCAGACGGCGCGCCCTCACCCTCCTGAGATACGCCCCAGCGATCTAAACACCACCGTCGAGCATGCGGTCATGCTGGCTCGGCAGCAGGTGATCTCGAAACCGATACACATCGAGCTCAAGAAAGATCCCGATCTGCCGCCGGTCGAGCACGACAGCGATCAGATTCATCAGGTGCTGTTGAATCTTCTCCTGAACGCCGTTCAGGCAATCGAGACTTCCGGCAGTGTACGAGTGGAGATTTCCCCACTGGAAGAAAACGCCGCCATCAGCGTGACCGACACCGGCCGCGGCATCGCGCCCGAGCATCTGCCCAACATCTTCCGGCCGTTCTACACCACGAAAGGGAACGGCACGGGCCTTGGACTTTCGCTGGCTCGCCGCATCGTGGAGGAACATCACGGCCGCATTGAAGTCACCAGCGAAGTCGGGAAGGGTACGAAATTCGTGCTGGTCCTACCCTTTCGGCAGGAGCAAAGCGAGGTTGCTGCCTCCTGACTCAGCCGAACCCCGGTACCCCTTTCCCCTTCCGTCGTCGTAGTAAGCTATTAACGGATGGCGGCGGAAAAAATCCTCATCGTCGATGACGAACGGCTGGTGCGCTGGTCGTTGCGCCAGAAGTGTGAGGAGTGGGGCTATCAGGCCCTGGAAGCCGAATCGGGCGAGCCAGGCCTGAAGATCGCCCACAACGAGTCGCCTGACCTGGTGCTGTTAGACGTCCGCATGCCCGACCTGACCGGGCTCGAAGTGCTCGATCAACTAAAGAAAAACGGCGATGCTCGCGCCGTCATTATGATTACGGCCGATCCACAACTGGATGATGTTAAGGCGGCTCTCAAGTTGGGCGCGTTCGATTTCGTCGGCAAGCCACTCGACTTCGAAGAGCTGCACGTCACCATCAAGAACGCACTGGAAACCACGCGTCTGCGCAGCGAGGTACAGTCCCTGCGTGGAGAGGTGCAGCGTCGCGCTGGTTACCACAATGTGGTTGGCGTATCCGGCAAAATGATTGAGTTGATGAATTTTGTCAGGAAAGTCGCGGCCAGCAAAGCGACGACAATCCTTATTCAGGGCGAGAGCGGAACTGGCAAGGACCTGATCGCCAAGGCCATCCACTACGAGAGCGTTCGCCAAGACAAACCATTTGTCGCGATCAACTGTTCTGCCATTCCCGAAACGTTGATGGAAGCGGAGCTCTTCGGACACGAGAAAGGCGCGTTCACCGATGCAAAGCATTTAAAGAAAGGCCTGTTCGAGATGGCCGATGGTGGGACGCTATTTCTCGACGAGATTGGCGAGCTTTCTTCCCTTTTGCAGGCCAAGCTGCTGCGCGTACTGGAAGACCAGGTGATTCGTCGCGTGGGCGGCGTGCGTGATATGCAGGTGAACGTCCGGGTTATGGCGGCTTCGAACCGTGATCTGGAGAAGGCGGTTCGTGAAAACCAGTTTCGCCAGGATCTTTACTATCGCTTGGCGATCATCGCCATCTTTATTCCTGCGCTGCGCGAGCGTAAGGAAGACATTCTTCCGCTGGTGGATTCCTTCATCGAGCGGTACAACAGCAAGTTCCGGAAGTCAGTTCGTGGGATCGCGGAAGACACCCGCAGGCTGCTGCTGAATCACACGTGGCCGGGTAATGTGCGCGAGCTTAAGAATGCTATCGAGCGGGCCATGATTCTTGAGGACGAACCGCTTTTAAGGCCACTTTATTTGCCTTTTTCGGTCGGGGAGCCGGGCGGCCGGACTTTGTTTGAGCGGAGTTCAACTCCCGAGAACGGGCAGATGCTGGCCAACGGCCGGATGCTCCCTCGACTTTACATCCCGGAAGGCGGAACATCGCTCGAGGAGGTAGAGCGGGCGATGGTGGAGCTGGCTTTGCGGCAGGCCGCAGGCAATCAGACCCAGGCTGCTAAGCTGCTCGACATCAGCCGCGACGCCCTGCGCTACAAGCTCAAGAAATTCGGATTGATGCCCGGCGAAGAGGAAGAGGGCGTGTCTTCCTCGGAATCTTCCAGCACGCACTAACAAAGTAGCGCCGCCATACTTCGGCGGCTCACGGCAAGTCTCGCGAGCTCTCGTGAATGCATCTGCCTTGGTTGCCTCGGGCCAGTACGCCAGCCGGACAGCCGCCGGTACGGGGGCGCTAATTGACCTCGAGGCAGCTTCTCTACTGTGTTGCCGGTTGTGATTGTGGCCCTCGCCCGTATCGCTGGGTCACATATCCCACAATCAGTCCGACGAGTCCTCCGGGAAGCATGATCTCAAAGTAATAGTGGTTCGGCCCGGGCTGCATTGCTGCCACGGCGTACGCGAGGATCAGCCCTACCCCGAGGCCGAAGATGATGCCAAGAGCGAGTGAGTTCACTTTTCGGGCGAAATAACCGATGAGCACACCGGCAATTAGTCCCTTCACAGTCGACCCCATCACGATCCCAAGAATTTCAGGTCTGGCGGCGGGAGTGAACCACGCGCTTAAACCGTCAAAGACGCCGAGAATTCCGCCGAGTATCAGTCCGAGTAGCGCTTTGTGCATAGTCTTGTCTCCAGCGGGAAGGCCCGCACTGTTCTTCTATTCCACAGACGTAAGAAATCCTTTAGCGCGGCCGGAAGAAAATCAGCAAGGCCCGGGCAATGACATAAGCCAACAGCAACAAGATCCATACGCGATTCCGCACGATCCAGCGCCCGGCTCGAATTAGTGGACCTTCTGGATAAACACTTACAGGCAGGCCATCGAGAAAGTGTGCGACATCGGTGGCGAGGTTCAAAACCGTTTGATAGCGATGCGAGCTGTCCTCTGCCATGGCCTGTTTGCGGACGGCCGTAAGTGCTCGGGGAACCGATGATGAGTCGACCGAGAGAAACTGCAAAATCGCTCCCAGAGAATAGACGTCTGCCCGCTGGTCAACCGAATCTCCCCGCGTTTGCTCCGGGGCCATGAACCCGGGGGTTCCGAGCACGGTGCCGTGAGCCGTTGTTCTGTCTCTCGGGTTCGCGGGGCTAAGCTCAGACGGTTGCGAGACTGAGTTCTCAGTCTTCTCGGCCACCACCTTCGAGAGCCCCCAATCCATCACCAGCACCTCGCCAAACGGCCCCACCATGACGTTGCCAGGCTTAAGGTCCCGATGCAGAACCCCGCGAGCATGGGCGAAGGCGACCGCATCGCAAATGCGCAGAAAGATTCGCAAACGATCAGATAAGGCCGCCACGTTCGACACATGCTCCTCCAGCCGTTTGCCCTGTACCAGTTTCATGATGTAGTACGGGCGACCATCGGAAAGGAGACCGGAGTCGTGAACCGGAACAATGCCAGGATGCTCGAGTTTCGCGATGATGCGCGCTTCCCGTAACAGGCGTGCCGACCAAGTTCCATCCGAATCAACCAGGCTCATGACCTTCATCGCGACCTGCCGATCAAGCGCCGTATCCTGGACCCGAAATACCCCACCCATGCCGCCCTGGCCGAGCTTGTCTATCAGTTCATAGCGCGTTCCGGTCAGATCGGGGAAGTCGGCGGCCTCCCGAAGACGCTCAATCGCGGAATCGCTCAGAAACCGCATCATAGCTTCACTCCGAGCAGTAACTGGGCTTCGCGGCGGAACTCCTCCTCGCTGGTGGTCATGGTGCGCAACTCGTCCAGTACGATCCGACGGAATTCCTTCCGCGCGAGGGCGAGGTAGTTGGTCACGTCGGTAGTTTTGATTCCGAACCGGCGCGCCACGTCGTCGTACGTGAGCTGTCGGCCACCTTCTTCGATGTCATAAAGCTCCAGCAGCCGGAAGTGGACAGTCTTTCCGTTTGCGGAACACTCGCCGCTCAGCCTTTCCAGCGCAAGGCTGAACAAACTGCGAGCGAACTCGCGGCTAAAAAGCTCTTCGGGATTGTACGCAGTGGCAATCGGCAACTCCTTAAGTTCGCCTTCTGCGGTTTCAAAATCCAAGGGAAGCAGAGTGACCTGGCCACCCCGCTTCAAACGCTGCGCCGCCTTGTCCTCATTCATGACCAGGCCATCCACACACACCCGCAAATATGTGCGCAGGCGTGCGCGACTTGGCTCGAAGCGGTCCAGCAGACTCCTTTCAACCAGGCGGGAAAAGAACTCCTGGGTCAGGTCCTTGGCTTCCTCATTCCCTTTTCCCCAGTGCAAACGGATGTACTTGTAGACGGGCTTCCAGTAGGCCGAAATCAGCATGTCCAGCGCTCGCTGCCGTTCCTCGGCCTGCGCACTACGAGTACGTTCAATGATCGACCATCGGGTGGTGGGAAAATGTTGTCGCGCGCCACCGATCTGGGTGTCGTCCGCCATAACTCAAGGACGAGCGGAGTGTACGTGGCGAGGCTTGCCAGCGACAAGCCAGCAAGAACTAATGAGGGGAGACTCCCCCGAATCTCCCCTTCTTGAAGGCGCCCCTTGGGCTCGACCCTTTTGAGATTGGCGCCCGCGATGACTAGTTGCTGGGGCCGGCGGCCGCCTTTTCGGGCGTTTCCAGGTGAAACAGACGTTGCACTGCACTGGCCAGCTGGTCCTGTTCCACCTTCTCTGGCAGTTCCTTGAGTTCCCGGGCCAACGAGCTGGCTAGTTTACGAGTAATGCGCACGACAACATCTTCCAGCAGCTCGTTCTGGTCCTTCGAGAACGGTCCGCACTCGTATTGAAAGGACTGCAGCTCCTGCCGGCAAATCTGATCGAGACGGCTGCGCAGGGCGACAATCGTCGGGACAACTCGCTCTGATGACAGCCTGTGACGAAATCCAATAGCTTCATCCTCGACGATCTTCTGCGCATCGAGAGCGGCGGCCTCGCGCTCCCCCGCATTGCGGTCCACGACTCTTTCCAGGTCGTCGAGGTCATACAAGAAAATACCTTTTACCTCACGCACGTCCGGATCGATGTCACGAGGCATGGCGATATCGACCATCACCAAGGGCCGCTCGCTGCGCTCACGCGCAATCCTCTCAGCATCTTCACGATTGAAAACGTAGTGAGGACATGAGGTCGAACTTATGACAATGTCGGCGCTCACCAGATGCTGCCATCGGTCCTCGATAGGCACCGCAACCCCGCCGAGCGTTTCGGCGAGTTCCACGGCATGCTCGTAAGTGCGATTAATCACTGTCACCGATTTCGCCCCACGTTTCACGAGGTTCCGTGCCGAGAGCTCGCTCATCTTCCCCGCACCCTGCAAAAGGACGCGCTTGCCTTCCAAAGTGCCGAGAATCTGATCGGCCAGCTCCACGGCGGCGTAAGGAACAGATACCGGATGGTTGCCGATGGCGGTCTCATTGCGGACGCGCTTGGACACGGTAAGAGCCTTTTGGATCACGGCGTCCAGGTACCGACCGCTGCTCTCGAACTTTTGAGCCTGTGCGCAGGCATTTTTCACCTGCGCGATGATGTGCGGCTCGCCCAGAATCATTGAATCCAGGCTGGAGGTTACCCGGAAGATGTGGAGGAGGGCAGCTTCGTCCAACAAACGGTAGAAGTTCTTCCATTCGCAGAGCTTGAGGCGGTACCGGCTGGTGAGGAACCGCAAGACGGAGTTGGCGGCGAGTCCGGGATCGCTGGCCCACAGAAAGAATTCGGTACGGTTGCAGGTGGCCAGCACAATTACTTCTTCAATGCCTTCGGCGTGCCCGAGCTGTACCAGGGCCTCATATTGCTGGCTCTCGCTCATCCAGAAGCGCTCGCGCACCGCTACCAGCGCCGTCCGGTGGTTTAGGCCGATGACCATCATTGTGGGTTCCAAGACCGCCTCCCGCAGACAGAACTTTAGCCTGTGCAAGGCAGGCTCGCTGCCAAATCGATGTCGGTAGGCAATCGCCAGCAGTCCCTTGCTTTTTCATCGATTTAGTCGCCGGGAGTTGATGGGCGGCTGGGGCTTGCTCAATGAAGTCTGCGGGTTCTCACCCGTAAAGCCGTGTTTTTTGACCCGACGGGCAGGCGGGGCGTTTGCACACGGGCTGATTATTTCCTTAACCTTCACGCACATAGCAACGTGCGTGTTGTGGCATGGCGCATGCCTTGTTTTGTGGGGGGCTGTTACGCCCTCGTTCACGAAAATCAGGAGAAGAAAGCATGAAGACCGTTGTTCGGACATTCGTTGTAGTCCTGGTGGTGGCCCTTTCGCTTTCGACAGCCACTTTTGCCGCGGACGGAGCTGCCGACGTGTACAAGTCGAAGTGCGCCAGTTGCCATGGCCCGGATGGCAAAGGCGAGACTGCCATGGGAAAAAACCTGAAGTTGAAAGACCTGGCCTCTGCCGATGTGCAGAAGCAATCCGACGCGGACCTCACCACGGTCATCGAGAAGGGCAAGAAGCCGATGCCGGGATATGAGGGGAAGCTCACCAAGGATCAGATCAACGATCTGGTGAAGTACATTCGCGCGCTGACGAAGTAAGGTGTCTTGGGCCGGTGGACAAGGTCCACCGGCTCCGCCTCGACCAGCTTTTCAGCCGCGCACATGCGGGGTACGGGCACCGCTTGTCCTCAAAATGCTGAATTCCGCCCCAAATCACCCGATCTTTTTGTCGTGGTAAGGTCCCTGAATGATTGAATGCTGAATGCTGAACGCTGAGTGTTCCAGCTCTGCCCCACATTCGTCTCCCAAAGTTGTATACTTTTCTCCCTGCAGAATTCCCGTTCAGCTTTGTAATGACGTAAACGCTTGTTCCCCGCCTCGTCCCGACCCGCCAACGGACAGGCGCAACCCGGCGATGGCGGCCGGAAAGTTCCCGCCAATCGGAGGACAGGGATGCGTGACGACGAGTCCATCCATATTGATTCGAACGAAATCATGGAAGACCGCTCAGGGGTTTCTCGACGGGATTTCCTCAAGATTTCAACCATAGCCGCGGCCGTGCCTGTTGTGGCCAGCCCGCGCACGGTCATGGCCGCGGGGCAGGAAGTCCCACTGCAAGGTCCCGGTAAGGTGCCGATGGAATTCAGTGTTAACGGGAAGGGCTACAAGGCCAGCCTTGAGCCGCGCGTGACATTGCTGGACGCGCTGCGTGACTCACTCGACATCACAGGCGCCAAGCGTGTATGTGACAAGGGCGAGTGCGGAGCCTGCACAGTGCTGCTCGACAACAAGGCCGTCTACGCCTGCTCCATTCTTGCGATTGAAGCGCAGGGGAAGAAGATCACGACGGTCGAATCGCTGATGCAGGATGGCAAGCTGAATCCGCTCCAGCAGGCATTCGTCGAAAACGACGGGTCGCAGTGCGGTTTTTGTACCCCGGGATTCGTCGTGGCCTGCAAAGCACTTCTCGACCAGCACCCCGACCCGAGTCCCGAGGACGTTCGCCGCGGACTTAGTGGCAATTACTGCCGCTGCGGAACCTACGACGGAATCCGAAAAGCCGTGGCGCAAGTCGCGCGGAAGGGAGCTTGAGCCATGCCCGACTATCAATGGCCCGACGTGGAACATCGAACGCTCATCGGGAAGCGGATTTCGCGTCTCGACTCGCCCGACAAGGTCTCAGGACAGGCGCGGTACACCTATGACATCAAACGTCCGGACATGCTTTTCGGCAAGATGCTCCGCTCGCCCTACGCGCACTGCAAAGTTGTCAGCATCGATACCAGTGCGGCGGAGAAGATGCCGGGTGTCAAGGCAATCGAGATCGTCCAGAAACCTGGATCGACGATTCACTGGGCGGGGGACGAAGTGGTAGGCGTTGCTGCAGTGGACGAACCGACGGCCGAGGATGCTGTCCGCGCCATTCAAGTGAAATATCAGAAACTTTCCCACCTGGTGCTCGATCATGAGCCGCCGCAAGGCGCCGCGGAGACTCAGGGACCAATCAGTTGGGACGATATTGGCGACATGTTCGACAATCAGGTACCCGAGCGCCAGATCATCTCGCAGTTACAGGAATACGGCATCAGCTTCAAGCCCACGGAAGACGAACTGAAGGAAGCCAAGGAAGAAGGCGCACCCGACAGCGTCATTGAGGCGATCCGTAAAGCACCTCAACATCCCGAAGCTACCGGCAAAACGAAGTCCAATTACCAGAAGGCTGCCACACAAACTCAGGGCGATGTCGACAAGGCATTCTCCGAGGCGGAAGCCGTCTCCGAGGGACTCTATGGAGCGCCGGTAATCACGCACTGCTGTATGGAGTCCCATGGGTCGACGTCAGAATGGACCGACCCCGATCACTTGCTCGTGCACATGTCTACGCAGAATGTCTCGGGGATCGCGGGGCAGATGGCAGAGCCCTTGAAGATTCCGGCCGCTAACATTCGCGTGCACCAGGACCATGTGGGCGGCGGGTTCGGCAGCAAGTTTGGTCCTGATCGCTGGGGTATCGTCACCGCAAAACTTTCGAAGAGCGCGGGCGGCAAGCCAGTTCGCTTGATGCTGGAACGGGACTCGGAACTTCGTGTGGCCGGTGCCAGGCCCTCCGCATATGCCCGCGTGAAGGTCGGTGCCAGGAAAGACGGAACTCTCCTTGCCTGGCAGTCGCAGTCATGGGGTACGGGCGGTCCGGGTGGTGGCGGCATGCCGCCCATCCCGTATTGCTTTGCCGTTCCAAATCAGAAGAAAGAACACACCGCCATCCGCAACAATATCGGACCGGCGCGAGCGTGGCGCGCGCCGAACCATCCTCAAGCTGCTGTACTCACCATGTGCGCGCTGGAAGACCTGGCGGCAAAGCTCAATATGGATCCGTACGAATTCTTTCTGAAGAACATTGAGCTGACTCGGCTTCCCAATGTCTATCGCGACGAATTTCCCATCGCCGCAGAACTGATGGGGTGGAAGGAGAAGTGGCGTCCCCGCGGACAGAGCATTTCCGGGCACACCGCCCGAGGAGTTGGCCTCTCACTGCATACGTGGGGAGGACGAGGTCACGGCAGTGATTGCGACTTGAGCATCCATCCTGATGGCTCGGTTGACATCAAGATGGGCACGCAGGACATCGGCACGGGCACGCGCACCTGCATTGCCGTGGTTGCTGCCGACGCTCTCGGCCTGCCGGTGGATCAGATCAAGCTCTACATCGGCGACACACTGTACCCGCCCTCGGGCGGCTCCGGTGGATCCACGACTCCCGGGGGCGTGAGTTCCTCCACGCGGCGTGCCGTGGTTGACGCGCGCGATGCAGTTTTCGCGAAAGTGGCGCCTGCCCTCAATGCGCAGCCCGCTGAACTCGAAGCCCGCGATGGCACGGTGCGAGTACAGTCCGACCACAGTCGCTCATTGAGCTGGAAGGAAGCATGCTCAAAGATCGGTGCCACGCCCATTACGTGCCATGGCCATAACGACCAGGCTGCCGGAAAGAACAAGCCCGATCTCACCAACAGCGGCGTGGGCGGCGTGCAGATGGCAGAGGTTGAAGTCGATACCGAGACCGGGATCATCACCATGAAAAAGATGGTGGCGGTGCAGGATTGCGGACTGGTCATCGACGTAAAAATGGCAGAGAGCAGCGTGTTGGGCGCTTTGATCATGGGAATCAGCTACTCGCTTTATGAAGAGAAGGTCATGGACCAAGCAACGGGGCGCATGCTCAATGCCGATATGGAGTTCTATCGCCTGGCGGGGTTGAGCGACATCCCCGAGCTTAGCGTTCACATGATGACCGGAAAAGGCTACGACGAACGGGGGGTGATTGGACTGGGTGAGCCGCCGGTGGTCTCGTGTGGAGCGGCTATCTCCAACGCAGTGGCGAACGCGCTCGGCGTTCGCGTTCCATTCCTCCCGTTAACGCCCGACAAGGTACTGGCTGCGTTAAGCCAGACCTCCGCCAAGAAGGCAGGTGCATGATGCGACCGTTTGAATATGTCAGCCCGGCGAACACTCGACAGGCGGCCAGCCTGCTGGCGGCAAGCTGGGGACAGACCGAAATCCTTGCGGGGGGCACTGACCTGCTCGCCCTGATGAAAGAAAACGTCGTGACCCCGAAGCGCCTGATCAACATTAAAGAGATCGGGGAACTCCGCGGTGTGAGCAAAACTGCCCAGGGATTGCGCATCGGGGCACTAACCACGCTGGGCGAACTGGCCGAGGACGCGGGTGTCCGGGAAAGTTATCCGGCTTTGGCGGAGGCGGTTCACGAGGCTGCAAGTCCGCAAATTCGAAACCTGGCTACGCTCGGCGGCAATCTCTGCCAGCGGCCACGCTGCTGGTACTTCCGCAACGGACTTGGACTCCTGCCCAAGGATGAAACGGGAAAGGATCTGGTGACGGACGGTGACAACCGCTTTCACGCCATTCTCGGCAACGGTGGGGCCGCAAAGTTCGTCAGCCCATCCACCATCGCTCCCGTTCTGATCGCGTACGGAGCCAAGCTTCATTTGGAGGGCGCCAAGGGGAAACGAGAGCTTCCACTGGAGAAGTTCTACGTTGCCCCCAAAAGTGAAGGGGAGCGGGAGCATGATCTGCGTCCCAACGAGGTGGTAACGGAAATTTTGATTCCATCTGCCAGCGGGTGGAAGGTCGCGCATTATGAGGTCCGGCAGAAGGCAGCATTTGACTGGCCATTAGCGCTTGCTGCAGTCGCGCTCAAAACCGATGGCTCCACGGTGCAGGCTTCGAGGGTTGTGCTTGGATATGTTGCCCCCACGCCTTGGCCCTCTTCTGAGGCTGAGGCCGCGTTGAAAGGTCAGAGAGTTACTGACGAGTCAGCCGACAAAGCGGGTGCGGCTGGCGTTCGCAATGCCAAGCCGCTGAGTCAGAACGCGTACAAAGTGAAGCTGGCGCAAGTGGCCATCAAACGAGCCATCATGAAGGCTGCGGGAGGTACCGCATGATTCGCAAGGGGGAGCGCTTCAACATCAACCAACCCAACTTGTGTTCCGCCCTGCGCTGGAAAGGCCAGTTCATTCTCTCTGAGCCGGATCCCAATGTGCAGAGTTCGAACGATGGCCTGTTCTGGTGCATGCACACGCAAACCTGCATCGGTCCGGATGGGCACGTCGCCGAGCCGGGCAACTGCTCTTCAAAGAGCCGCGGGTGTCACGGTACAGGCAAGTGTGAATAGGCTGTGATGTCGCATGTGACGCGGACACTCCTGTCTGCGTTCGACGGTTGACATTCGATAAAATGAGCTAGTCGACCGTCCCCTCCCGATCGACGATTCTCGAGATTGGGGTCTCGATCATGAGAAACGTATCGTCCTTCCGTTTCCATCCACTCCTCATTTCCTTACCCATGATCTTCCTGAGCGCGGTGATGCCGTTCCCCGCGAGTGCGCAGGACTACAAGTTCACCATTCCCACGACCCAGACGTGGACCGACACTGGGGTTGATCTGCAGGCAGGTAGCATCGTCGCGATAACAGCTCAGCCATCGGCTGGCGGCTGCGATCCCATGGGACTCGCATCACCGGGCGGGAGTGCGCAAAATCTTCCGGTTGCATCGGCGAATCCAGGTGCATTGATTGCGCGCTTGCAGGAAAACGGCCCAGTAGCTCTCGTTGGAATGAGCCAGGAGCTTCGAACGGCGGAATCCGGACATCTCTTCCTCGGAGTCAACTCCACGGGCACGGCACCCTGCCAGGGGAGCTTTGCGGTGAAGGTGCGTATCGGCGCAGGGCCACCGGGTGCGGAAGCTACGCCCGCTTCGGCCCCGGTTGCTCAAGTTTCCAATGCAAAACCTTCAGATGCGTCTGCCTCCAAAGACCCCGCCGGAGCGCCTACGACCTCCAAACCGGGAGGTGAGAAGGAAGTGAAAGACATCAAGGGTGCCTTGGCAACGGCCGCTCAGACGTGGCTGTCGGGCCAGTTCGGAACTGGGGCGAGCGCGTCACAGCCAGCGGCAAGTCCGACTTCCTCGGCTACCGCGGGCGGTGCAACGGCTGCTGCCAAGGATGCCGCTCCTGCCGCTCCGGCGCTGACTCTTTCGACCACCCCCCTCGACTCGCAACTGCGTAAAGTCATTGACGGCCTTCCGCGCCGCGTAAACGATGAATTCAAGAACCAAGGCGACATGGTGAACTTTGTAATCGTCGGAACGCTGCCAAAAGTGCAGGAAGCTTTGACCGCTGCCGACTGGCACGTCGCCGATCGCGATGTGAAGGAATCAGTTATGAAAGCTGTGTTGCAGACCTACGAGAAGAAAGCCTACATGGCAATGCCCATGAGCGAGTTGTATCTGTTCGGACGGGTGCAGGACTACGGCTACGAGCAGGCAGAACCCTATGCAGTGGTCGCCAGCCGTCATCACTTCCGCATCTGGAAGGCGCCGGTGCGGTGGAATGGTCAGGACGTGTGGGTCGGTGCCGGCACGCATGACATTGGGTTCGAGAAGGATCAGCGCAACGGTAAAGTGACACACAAGATCGATCCCGCCGTCGACGGTGAGCGCGACAACATCGGAGGAACGCTACAAAAGAGCGGCAAGGTCAAAAGCCTGACCTATTACCTGCCACCCAATCCAGTCCAGGAAGCGAAGAATGCCACGGGAGGTGGATATCATTCAGACGGGCGGGTTCTGGTGATTACGTTGCAGTAGCTTGGTTTTCGCGTGACTACGACTGCACTTTTGCATATTCGTCTTTAGCCTGCTTCAAGAGCGGAACATCGGGATCGGCGTCCTTCCAGAGCGCAAGAAAATCCTGATATGCCAGACGACTGCGACTTTTGTCACCCTGCAATGCATACGCTCTGGCTAACCCAAGTTTCGCCAGCGAGGTGAGGGGATTGGCATAGACGCTGCGATTGTCGAATACCATCTGAAATTCCTGAGCAGCCTGCGTCCCCTGACCGGCCTGAAGGTATGCCAGGCCGCGGGCGTATAGAACGCCCTGATCGGCTCGTGCATAGACCATGGCGCCATCGAGCAGATCGATCGCCTTCAGGGGTTGGTTGCTGTTCCACTCGACGATGGCTTTCACAGTCGGGATTCGAACAAACTGCGCATTGGTATCGTACGGACGCTGTGCTCCGACGTCATTTGCGATCTTCAGCGCGCGGTCGGGCTCGCCCAGGAGTGCAAGGGCGACCGCGGCATCGAGAGAAACAGTCGACGGCGGCGAATTCTGTAGAGCACGATTGGCGGCGTCTTTTGCCTGTTGACGGAATCCTGCGACTGCTTCCCAGACCGCTCGTTGCGCATCGAGCCTGGCGACGGTTTCCTGTAACTTTGCCTGGCTCGCCAGTTCCTGGTTTTTCTGCAGGATGCTGCGCATTTGCCGATACTGACCGGCTCCCACTGCCAGGTCGATACGCATCATGTAGGCAGCTAGTTGCCCGTCCGGACCGGAGTTCTCCATCGTATTGAGTTCACGTTCCATGGCTGCCTGGTCGTTCTGATTCCAGGCAATGCCTGCCAGGATGCTGTGCAAGCCGGCATTTTTCGGCGCGACCTTCAGCGCCGCCACGACCGTGGCCTTAGCCTCATCGATGCGATTCAACCCGCCGTAGGCAAAAGCGAGGTTGTCATAACCACTCACCGAATCCGGGTCCAATTCAACCGCCCTACGGGAATTCTCGAGCGCATTCTCGAACTGCCCAAGCAGGTTGTAGACATTCGCCAGGTTGGTCGGCGGGATGGCGTCGCGCGGATATGTTTGTTTATAGAGTTCGAGTGCCGTGATGCCTTTGTCGAGCTGCCCGCTGTCGACATAGTAATGCGACATGATGTAGAGCTTCTCGCGCTCACTGGCGCGGTCGCGCAGCTCAAATGCCTTCTTACGGTTTTCTTCTGAAAGCGCGCTCTGACCAAGGTTGGCGTAGACCGTCCCCAGGCGCGCATACGCCATCGCAAAATTCGGATCCAGTGCGATCGCGCGCTGGTAGTCGGGAATTGCGCCGTATTCATCTCCATGCGCGTGTTTTGAGTCTCCCTGCGTGAGCGCCTTCAATCCGTCCAGGGAAGACGTCGTCGCCTGTGACAACATCATGTCGTACTTCTGAACAGAAGCCAGGGACTCACCCAGCTTGCTGCGCAGTTGGGAATCTGCCCGGTGCAGAGCGTTGAGTACTTCCTCTTTACCGCGAGCATCCGCTTGGACAGACGCGAGTGTGTCTCCTGTGAAGGCGTTCACCGCTTCCAAGGTGATCAGATACTGACTGCCCAGACTTGCGATCGTGCCGGTCAACATGGCTTTGATGTTGTCCCGCTGGCAAATTTCCTTGCCGGTTTCGGTTGTGATGCGCTCCTCGGGCGAGCGTCCCATGAAACGCAGGGTTTGACGGGCCTTTTGCTCCGAATACACGTTCAGATAGGGCGACTGCTCGAGGTCGACCCCTAACGCCTTCTTGAGTGTCACGTCCCAGACCGGGTCGGCGGTCGTATTCACGAAATCGGTGAGCAGGATCGTGTCCTTCTCAGTGAGCGCGCGTGTCCGCTTCATGTAGAGGAAGGTCGCACCCGCCGCGATAACAGCGAGCAGAGCGATGGCAGACAGGTATTTCCCCAATTTGCCCGAAGGCGTCGGCCGCAACGGTTCACGGGACGCGCGCGACGCTACCACGGCGATCCCGCTGGATTCGCTGTCGCGCTTCAAACGCTTCAAATCCGCGCGAACTTCGGAGGCGCCCTGGTAGCGTAGCTCTCGATTTTTCTCGAGCAGCTTGAGAATAATTTCTTCCAGCCGGGCAGGCACATTGGGATTCAGCCGCACCGGCGACACGGGAGCGCGATTCAGGATTGCCTCAAACACCACAGCCGTTGTGTCGCCACGGAAAGGAAGGGTCCCTGTGGCCATCTCGTACAAGACGGCTCCAAAGGAGAACAGATCCGTTCGCGTGTCCAGATTTTTTCCGCGGGCCTGTTCCGGCGACATGTAAGCCACGGTGCCTACCGTTGAGCCCGGACTTGTCAGCACGTCCTCCTTCAACGTGGCCGTGCCGAGAGTGGTATCGCCCAACGGAGTGTGCGACTCCCATGCATGCTTGGCGAGACCGAAGTCGAGCACCTTGGCCGTCTCGCGGCACGTCACAAAAATATTCCCAGGCTTGATGTCGCGATGAATGATGCCCTTAGTGTGGGCA
>Ga0126372_10000217_pt1 | contig 18473 bp, 14 predicted proteins | sample PanSoiMetaPlot_6_FD_92762 | JGI IMG/M metagenome (GOLD analysis project Ga0126372, IMG submission 92762) | Tropical forest soil microbial communities from Panama - MetaG Plot_6 | ecosystem: Environmental > Terrestrial > Soil > Tropical forest > Bulk soil | place: Panama | collected 2016-02-17
AGGGTCGACGCGCACCACCTTGCCTTTGCACCGCACGCGAATGGCTTCGGTGAGGGTAATCTCGGGGGGTAGAGTGAGCGTGAACTCGATGCCCGACCCGGTGGCGATGCTCTCGTCCAGGTAAAAACAAATACCACGAGCGCTTACATCTCGCGTTTGTGCGTCCCTTTCCTGCGAACTGTGATTGCTGTAATTGACAGACAGGGGCAGGCGCAGGGCAAACCGCCTGGTAGCGCGCTTCTCCGGATAGGGCTCGGCCATACCGCCTCCCTGAGGTTAAGTAAGCATCTCTTGAGTGCTCGAAGGGTGTCAAGATGTACTTGTGTCCCCGGGCAAAGCCCCGTCGATTGCTTGCTAACTAGCATTCTTCGCGCTACTTGCACGCTGCACTATGGCTGAGAGACGTCGTCAGCAAATGAGGGTAAGCGGCAAGATTAGATTCGTTCGAGATGCTGGTGGTAGGACGGCCAGCGCCGGCAGACGGAAAGTGTAAAACCGGTCGAAATCAAATGCACGGTCGGAGGATCACGACCCGGCGGCAGGGGAGCGCCACAGTGCAAAGCTGTAGGTGTAAATCTACAAGAATGGGGGCTGCTGTCTTTGGTTGTATTTGGAGTATCGTATGTGCTCTTCTCCACGCCCAGGTGTTGCCGGGCCCCCGTACATACTGGATCTCAAATTTCCAGGAAATTCTTGATCAACTGCTTCCCATTGGCAGTAAGCACGCTTTCAGGATGGAATTGAACCCCTTCTACCGGCAGTCGTCGGTGGCGCAGGCCCATGATGACATTCGCGCCATCCCGCTCATGCGCGCGGGCGCTGATTTCCAGATCGCCTGGTATTCCCTCCTCCGAGACAATCAGCGAGTGATAGCGCGTGGCCGTCATTGGTGTGTCTAAGCCACGAAAAATAGTCTTCCCATCATGTTCGATCTGGCTGGTCTTCCCATGCATGAGATTTCGAGCACGAACGACCTGCCCCCCAAAGGCCTCCCCGATCGCTTGGTGCCCGAGACACACTCCCAGAATCGGTACGCGGCCAGCCATGCGCCGAATGAGTTCAACGCTGATGCCCGCTTCGCGCGGCGTACACGGACCGGGAGAGATCACGAGCCGCTCCGGCCTCATCTGTTCGACGTCGCTGACCGAAACCTGATCATTCCGCCGCACCTCGACCTCGGCACCCAATTCTCCGAGATACTGCACCAGGTTGTAGGTGAACGAATCGTAGTTGTCGAGGACGAAAACCATAAAAACGCAGTTACATAAACAGCAGTTAGTAATTACCGGAGAGGCATCTCTTTTACAGTGTTGCCAACGGTTTTAATTCCCACGAGCTGTCTCCACCGCGCGCAACAGCGCTTGCGCCTTATTCATCGACTCCTCAAATTCTTTCGCTGGCTCGGAGTCGGCAACAATTCCAGCTCCTGCCTGTAGATAGGCCTTTTTACCTTTCAGCAGCATAGTGCGAATCGCGATGCACGAATCCAGATTGCCGGCAAAATCGGCATAAAGCACCGAGCCCCCATAAACCCCGCGCCTCACCGGCTCCAGTTCTTCAATGATCTGCATGGCCCGAACTTTGGGTGCGCCCGATAAGGTTCCTGCGGGAAAACAAGCGGCAAATGCATCAATGGCATCCAGACCATCCCGCAGTTTGCCTTCCAGTGCGGAGACCAGGTGCATGACGTGCGAATAGCGCTCCACATACATTAAATCGCGGACCTTTACCGAGCCGTATTCGCTTACCCGGCCCAGATCGTTGCGCCCCAGATCCACCAGCATGACGTGCTCGGCGCGCTCCTTTTCGTCCGAACGCATCTGCTGCTCAAGACGATCATCTTCGGCTTGGTCAGTACCCCGGCGATGGGTTCCTGCAATGGGGCGGTATTCGAGTCTGCGGCCCGTAACTCGCACCAGCATCTCTGGCGAGGAGCCGATGACGTGCGTGTCGGCGAAACGCAGGCAATACATGTAAGGGGACGGATTCACTGTTCGCAGCGCGCGATAGAGATGGAAGGGCGCGACACCAGGCTGAAAGTCCAGTCTTTGAGAGAGCACGACTTGATAGACGTCTCCGGCGGCAATGTATTTCTTCGCTCGCTCGACGCTCTTCTCGAACCGGTCGCGGCTGGTCTCGGCGTGAACACGTAGATGACTCCTCGCCTGGTGGTTCATCTGCCAATCGCCAGGTCGCAAACCGCGGGCGAGTTTCTTTTCCAACGCGGTGATATCGGAAATCGCGCGATCGTACTCTGCCTGCGGACTGTTCTTGGAGACATCCGCAGTTGCGATGATATGAATCTGGTGATGCAAGTGGTCAAAGACGAGCAAGCGATCGAAGAACATCAGAGCACAGTCGGGCAGATGGAGATCGTTCTTGGCGTGTTCACCAATTTGCTCCAGGCGCCGGACCACGTCATAGGCAAAATACCCGACTGCGCCCGCGGTGAATGGCGGCAGGCTCGAGATCAGTCGAGGCCGGTGCGCCCGCAACAGTTCCTTCAGGACCTGAAAGATATTGCCGCTCCGGCGTTCGCGCTGTTTGCCATGCTCAATCGTGATCTCATTGCCTTGTGAGAACACACGCATGTATGGCTTCGGGCCCAGGAATGTGTAGCGCCCAATCTGTTCTCCGCGCTCAATTGATTCGAGTAAGCAGGAATATGGCTCGCCTCCTGCCACGGCGAGAAAGGCGGACACCGGAGTCAGCAAATCAGCCGTGACCGATTTCACCACTGGAACGAGCGTGGCGTCTCGCGCGAGCTGACGGAATTGCTGGTAGTCCGGCCGGATCATCGGAGAAAGATGGCCTCATTATAGGCGACTGCCTGCAGAATTCGGCATTCAGCGTTTCGTTCGACCGATTTAATGCCGGTTCGAAGTGCGCTGAATGCGCCTTTGAGATGTACCTTCCTTCACTGGCCGACCGCTCGGGGACAGCGAAGATTGACGACATGTGGGACTAGGGCGGAACAGGAGGTTCGGTTACATTTAAATTCTCGAGTGCGGTGCCGGGCTTGGTGGGGAGGTCACGGCCTCGGTGAGCTCTCTCTAAGGTGATGGAGGAGCAGATGGCTGAACCTGCGAGAGATGGATTCCATCGTGAAGCCCGCGGGCAACTACTACCCGCAGTCACCGCAGCGTCCCCGATCGGTACGCGGCTTGCCTGAGTGACTGACCGTCCTTATACTGATTGGTTTCGTCCGCAATTCGGGGGGACCGCCCGCCCAGCGATCTGAGTGAATTCATCGGAGACAATCATGCGAACCGTTACCATGGGGCAGGAAACTAACCCGTGGGAGTCACAAGCTGCGCGCTTTGATCTGGCCGCGCAAAAGCTCAATCTCGACGAAGGCCTGTGGAAGGTCCTGCGCTACCCCAACCGCGAAATCATCGTTCACATCCCGGTAGCCATGGATAACGGTAGCTTAGAAGTCTTCACTGGCTTCCGCGTGCAACACTCAATGGCGCGAGGCCCAGCCAAAGGCGGTATTCGATATGCTCCCGATGTCACGCTGGACGAAGTCCGCGCCCTGGCTAGCTGGATGACCTGGAAATGCGCGGTCGTGAATATTCCCTTTGGCGGTGCGAAGGGCGGCATTATTTGCGATCCGCACAAGATGTCCGTGGGCGAACTGGAACGCATGACCCGTCGCTATACCGCGGAACTGGTCGAATTCATCGGCCCGGAAAAAGACGTTCCTGCACCCGACGTCAACACCAACGAGCAGGTCATGGCGTGGATGATGGACACCTTCTCCATGCACATGCGCCAGACCGTTACCTCGGTCGTAACCGGGAAACCCATAAATATCGGCGGATCTAGAGGGCGTCGCGAAGCCACCGGTCGCGGCGTGCTAATCGTATGCGATGAAGCGATTAAAAAGCTCGGTTTGAGCCGTGAAAATACCCGTGTTATCGTTCAGGGCTTCGGCAATGTCGGCTCCAATGCCGCCCGCCTGATGGCACAAGCCGGATACAAGATTATCGGGCTGCTTGAAGTCGGTGGTGGGCTCTACAACAAAAACGGGATCGACGTCGAATTACTTTGGGAGTTCCGGCAAAAAACCGGCAGCGTTCTTGGATTTCCCGAAGCCGAGCAGCGCGATCCAGACGATTTACTTGTCGCCGATTGCGAAATCCTGATTCCCGCCGCTACCGAAAACCAGATCACCAGCCGCAATGCCGATCTAGTCAAGTGCAGAATCTTGGCCGAGGGCGCCAACGGTCCGACCACTGCCGCTGCCGACGAGATCCTGGCCGACAAAAAGGTGTTTGTGATTCCCGATATTCTGGCCAACGCCGGCGGCGTCACCACCTCGTATTTCGAGTGGGTGCAGGATCGGCAGGGTTACTTTTGGAAGGAGTCGGTAGTCAACGAGCAGCTCGAGCACATCATGAAGGGTGCTTTCGACGATGTTGTGCGCTACTCGGAGAATCACAGGGTGAATAACCGGATAGCCGCTTACATGCTGGCTATCGATCGGGTGGCCTATACTATTCGACAGCGCGGGATTTATGCGTAGGATCTCGGAATCGCAAGCCAAATTGGCGGTGCGCTTCCAAGAGGTGCGTTTCTATCCAAGAGGTGCGTTTCTAAAGGAGGTCTCATGAAACGCAAGATCCCTTTCCGTTTCTTCACCCTGCTGGTCTTGGTACTCCTGCTACCGTTCGCATTGGCGCAGACAGGCGCGAAACAGTCCCCTGCAGCCGGCCAGCAAAGCTCCTCGTCAACAAAGTCGTCGGCTACAGCGTCTTCCAAGATTGACATCAATTCCGCCACGAAGAACGAATTGCAGACGCTTCCGGGAGTGGGGGATGCCACTGCTCAAAAGATCATCGACCATAGGCCATACAAGGCCAAGAACGAACTGCTAAACAAGAAGATCGTCCCTAAAACCACATATGACAAGATCAAGGAGCAAATAGTAGCGCGCCAAAAGAAGCCTTCCTAGGGTGCTCGCGGCCCATCGCTGTTTGTTTGTCCTGAATGGAAAAGCGATCGGGTCTTGTACTGTGCTGAGAGAGTCGGCTTTCGCTCGGAGGCCCGAATCCTGTTCCCCTTGTTCCCCTTATGTTTCCCGCGAGCTCGGAAAGGTATATAGGCTCGCGTGCCGAGCACAAGCCCGTGCGGAATCAATCAAAAGCGAATCCATCTGTGCTGGTTCATTGCTTTCCCACCGCAACGTGGAGGATAATTTGCTCGTGTCCCGTCCTAACATAGTCATAATGCGGTGAATCTGCCCAACTACATCACGCTAAGCCGCATCTTCAGCATTCCGCTGCTAATCTGGATTCTATCGAGCAGCCGGTTCACTGGTGCGCATGGCGAAAAAGAGTTGCTGGCCTCGGCTGTCTTTATCGCGGCCTCTATCACCGACGGCATTGACGGATATCTAGCGCGCAAACGCGGGCAGATCACCACCATGGGCATGCTGCTGGATCCCTTGGCCGACAAGCTGCTCATCGCCGCTGCCTTCGTTACGCTCGTACAATTTAATCCCGTGCTCGTGCCGGCGTGGATAGCGGTGGTCATCATCGGGCGGGAATTTCTGGTCAGCGGCTTGCGTTCCATCGCCGCATCGGAAGGGTTCACCATTCAGGCTAGTGACCTGGGCAAGTCCAAGATGTTTGTGCAGATCGTGTCTGTGGTTGCGGTCATCGTCGACCACCGCTGGAAAGCGTGGCCGATCTACGGTCCCTATTATTTTCCGGTTCATTGGGTCGCCTACATTGCTATGTGGGTTATGGTCTGCCTGTCATTAGTGTCTGCGATTGATTATTTTGTCGCCTTCTGGTCAAAGATCGACCGGCAAGTGGTGAAACACCGCCGGCGCGCATTTGTCCTCAGCCGGCGCAGGAAAGGCGATGTCTCAAACACCGGAGAAACCGCTCCCGGCGCAGTTACCGATCACCTCTGAACCCTCCTCAGATGCCGGTGAGTTTTCGCAGGAGGAGCGCTTAACCCTGCTGACACTCGCCCGCGAATCGATCCAGGCAGCTTTGGATGATCGCAAGATATCCCTTGATCCTCCGACTTCTCATTTGGCCGAACTTCGGGGGGCATTCACAAGTCTCCACCGGCGCGGTCAACTGCGCGGTTGTGTCGGCTATGTTTTTCCAGTCACTTCGGTTTATCGCACCGTGGCCGAGACGGCACGTGCCGCTGCTTTCGAGGACACCCGTTTCTATGCCATTAGCCGGGAAGAAATGCCAGAACTGGAAATTCATTTGAGCATTCTTTCTATGCTGCGTCCGATCGTGCCCGCACAGATCGAGATTGGCCGGCATGGGCTCTTGGTCTCGCTGGCCGGGAGGCGCGGACTGCTGCTGCCCCAAGTTCCCGTGGAGTACGGTTGGGATCGCGCTACTTTTATCGAGCAAACCTGTCGAAAAGCGGGACTTGGTTCCGATGCGTGGGACCGAGGCGCCACTCTGGAAGCCTTCACTGCGGAGGTTTTCGGGGATCACGATTTTAAGTAAGGACGTACTTCGCTCAGCGCCGGGGTAGTGCTTCGGTGGCCACTCGGTTCGAGGCATTGAGGACCGCCACAGCCTCTCTCAACGTGGCGTCATGGTGATTTCGCAAGTCCTCCAAAGTTAAGGGCACGCCAACATCGGGAACTACCCCAACGCCTTCGAGTTTCCTACCGCTTGCGGTCAAAATTCCGAACTCACTGATATCGACTTCGCCGCCGCCCTTGACGGCATGCGCCACGCTGCCAAGAACACAACCACAAGTCTGACGTCCCACAATGGCGGCACGGTGGTTCTCCTGCATGCCGGCGGCAAAAACTTCCGCCGCGCTGCCGGACGCTTCATTGACCAGGATAATCACCGGGCCGGCATAAACCTGAGCGGATGAATCGCCGACCTCCAATTCGGAGGGCACACCTAAAATCCGCAACATAAGTGATGGTCCCTTTCCCGAACGCGCAACAATCCGGCCGAACGATACCCGGCGGGCGAAAAAATTGTTAGCCACGCCCAGCACTCCGTCGAACTCACCACCGGGATTGCCCCTTATGTCGATGATCAGCCCGGGAGCATTCTTGAATTTGGCAAGTTCTTCGTGAAATTGCTTCGCCACCGACTCACGAAACATGTCGAACTTGATGTAGCCGTATCCGGAAGGAAGTAGTCGCGAGACCAGCGGAGGGGAGATGGGCACAGTGTGCCGGGGAAGGTCAACTTGAAACGTCGATCCATCCTCCCGTTCAACCCCTAGGCGCACCATAGTTCCCGGCTCACCGGCAAGCACCTCGTAATAAGTTAGCAGCAGCCTAGCCCGACGCGAGGAAGAATCACCCACTTCCTCACTCACCTTGGATACACGTCGCGAAAAGGGCAGGTCATCAACGCTGGTGATGATCATGCCGGCCTCCAGGCCCACGCGCGATGCCTCCGAGTCCGGTTCGATATTCACAATCACTGGTTTGCCGTCTACTTCGCTGATGCTGAGTCCGGGGGTGGTTGCTTGCAGCCTGCGGGCGCGTTCCCGCTCTAGCGGAGAACGGAAACGCGTATGCGCGTCGTGCAACGAGGCGGTCATTTCTCTCAGGATCGAGTACAGGCCGTCGTCGCAGCCGGCATTCTGCACCCCCGCTCGGTAATGGTCGTGCAATACGTTCCAATTCACTCCGTTAAAGCTCGGATCGTAATATTTCTCGCCGATCAACCGCCACACCTGATCAAGGACCTTGATGCGCTCTTTGGACGACATGCAGTGAGTCGAGGCGTCGAGAGACGGCGCAGGCAGGAACTGCGTCATCAAAAGCAGGAGCATGGCGGCGTAGCGGGACATCAGGTGGAGACACCGTGCCATTCACATATTCTGTCTTAGGCACCCTCTAAGATAACCAACTTTTCCCTGCAGAGGAAGGATTCGGCAGATTTAAATAGCAGACCCCGGTGCCGTGCTTCGGGGCGGAAGCGGGATGGTAAGAGTTTGTTAAGGCTCGTTAATCAGTTCGCCGTCGCCCACGTGTACCTGTTCCAGCGCGAGAGTCTGGAGTTGGTGGGGGTCACGACTATAACTACTGTTTCTCCGGCGTCTGGTCCCAGAAACTGATCTTCCTTAACGACCAATCTGCTGTCCCACCCGCTCGGGGTACTGTACGGCCCGCTCTCAGCCCCTGGCCTTCCAGGTAAAAGATCGCTCCGTTTAGCACGATAGACGTCAGCGTAAGGGGGCTGCAATCTGCACTAAGGGGAGATTGGCGTTTGGGTTTCCAGCACAGCCGGTCTGATCGGCGGACGCGCCCCTATTGGCGGCGGTTGCAAGGTTGTTGAGTCATTCTGCTAAGCTACTGCTCCGCCAGCCAAAGGAAAACCATCGGTCCTGTTTTCTTCATGTTACCTGAGTCAGATTCGCCTCGGGAGGCCGGTTTGGCTCGGTTCGAACACACGGGCGAGCATTCGGAAGGTAACAACGCCTACGGGAGGGTCAAGGTCACCAGGGGAACAGGACAAATAGGTCTGCTCCTATTCTTCATAATCCGTTGTTGCATCTGGGATTATGGGCTTGTAATATCTGCGCCGACCGTATAATGGCGATCGCTCTCAATAACCCATTTCCGCGCCTACTTCCTCTCCGCCTTCCCAAGGTCTGTGTTGCCGTGACCGGGATCGAACCGGCCGAAATGTTTGATAAAGCCGAGGCAATAGTCAGGGATGACGGATTTATGGAATTTCGTCTGGATTACTTGCCCCGCCCCGGCTTAGCGGTCCCCAAGATCAAGAAATTCACAGAGTTACACCCGCACGTCTTTTCGATCGCTACCTGCCGGAGAGGCGTTGGGGGCGGTAGGTTTCGAGGTTCTCTCGCCGCGCAGCTGGAAATTCTGACGAGAGCGGCTGATAACGGATGTCAATTGGTAGATGTCGAATTGGAAGGCGCTGAGAAAGCGAAACCCGGCGTCCTGCAGAAACTTAGAACCCGGGCGGCCCTCATCCTCTCGTATCATGATTTTCGCTGCACCCGGAAACTGGAAAACATTCTCGAACGCATGACGGCGATTCCCGCTGATTTCTACAAAATTGTCACCACCGCAACAACTCTTTCCGACAATGTCGTCATGATGAAATTTCTGGAAGAACACAGCGACCGCCATTCCTTGATCGGCCTGTGCATGGGTGAACAGGGAATCATCAGCCGGGTCTTGGGTGTTCGCGCGGGAAGCGTTTTCACGTTTGCAGCTGCCCATCCTGGGCAGGAAACCGGAGCGGGTCAAGTCAGCGCGCAGGAATTACGAAGCACCTATCGGATTGAGGGTCTCGATGCTGCCACCCGGGTTTTCGGGGTGGCCGGAGATCCAATCGCGCACTCGCTATCTCCCATCATTATGAACACGGCTCTGCGACGGGAAAACGTCAATGGTGTTTATCTTGCGCTCCATGCCAAGACGCTCCCCGATCTAATGGCCTGTGTGCGTGATATTCCCATCCATGGGCTCAGCATCACAATGCCGTACAAAGGTGCAATTCTCGAGCACCTGGATAATACCGATTCTCACACCGCGAAAATCGGGGCCTGCAACACGATCGTACGCGCGCAAGATGGAAAGCTCTATGGGTTCAACACGGATACCTCCGGGGTTGTCCGTCCGCTCGAGCAACGCCTTCCTCTTCAGGGAGCTAAGATTCTAGTTGTTGGAGCCGGTGGGGCGGCGCGAGCAGCCGTCTTTGGATTGAAAGAGCGTGGATGTGAGGTCTACATCCTGAATCGGAGTATGCCCGCGGGGCAAAAACTGGCCCGCTCCGCCAAAGCACGCCTTGTCAAACGAGCGGACCTGCGGAAGCTCACTTTTGATGTCATCATCAACGCCACACCAGTAGGTATGGGCAGTTCCAAAGAATCTCCACTAAACCCTGACGAGATCAACGCTCGTTACTTATTGGAGATGATCTATGATCCACCCGAGACCCGGTTGGTCCAGCTGGCGCGAACACGTGGGGTGGATGTGATCCCGGGCATCGAGATGTTAGTGCAGCAGGCGGCCCGGCAGTTCGAAATTTGGACAGGGAAACCCGCTCCCACCGACGAAATGTTGCGCATTGCCAACATTGCCCTGCAGGAGCAGACAGCGCGCAAAGCTGGCGGGAAAGCAACGGCAAAAAAGAAACAGCTTTCGTGACCGCCGGTCACATCTTTTCTGCCAAATCTCGCACTTCCCCTCTGCCATTAAAAAGTTGCTTTTTTCTAGTAGACCGAAGTAAGATGCAGGACAGGACGTGCGACTGGCGTCTTTCGTGTTCCGCCCTTTCTGCCAGGTTCGAAGTTCCAAACTTCGTAAACGCTCGGGCAGCTTTCTCGACCTCGAGCCCAGGTTCGGAGAAACACACATGGCGTGGTACGCGTACTGCCTCACCGAATTAGAGACTCTCACCAATGGAAGCCGTTCTCGGCGTCCTTTTTTGCTCGATAGTCTGCAGGGAGTGAACGGTGCCCCCGTCTTCGGCTATCCGAGCGGGGACTTCGCGGTCATCGTCAGCGAATACGAGCGCAGCGCCGCGCAACTGGATGAGAAATCCGTGCTCGAGCATGCTCGTGTAGTTAGTCTGTGTTTCCGCCAAGGCACCGTGCTGCCGTTCCGTTTTGGAACTGTTTTTGATACCGACGATGCGCTGCGCCAGGCCGTTCGCGCCAATCGAAGAGCCTTCGAACAAAGCGTACAGCGGCTCCGCGGCAAGGCGGAGATGCACATCAAGCTTGTGGTTCGCGACGGTTCGCTTCGCGATGCCATGATCGACACCCAGCTGCCGGATACTGTTGGACGCGAGTACTTGGCACAACTTCGGGTCAAAGCTTCGCGCGACCGCGAGCGTCAAACCAAGGCGCGAGCCCTTTCGGTTCAGGTCCACAAGCTCTTTAATCCGCTTGAGGAGGAGATCAGCTGTAAGAAGGTTGATGCCGAAGGCATGCTGATCGATATCGCGCACCTGATCGATTCCAAGTCGGTCGAGAAATACCAGAACCGTTACAACACCGCCGCCAAACAGTTGAAAAACTGTGAGGTGGCCATCAGCGGACCATGGCCTCCGTATCACTTCTTGCCCGGCAAGCTCCGCACGGTAACGGGCAACAGTTAGGTTTCCACAGGCCGCCGAATCGCCCCTTGTGTCTTCCCCCATCGGGAGGCACGATCACTATCCGCGCCTGGAAGTATATCGGGAAAGATAGGCGCTCTAACGTGCTCGATAGGGGTGTGCACATTCCTGCAGCATCTTGCTATCGTTTTTCCGGAGCTGCACCTGAGAGAATCGTCGAGCACCCAAGCTAAGTCACTGCCCTGCAAAGGATTCAATCGAGCGGTGCTGCAGTGGCTGGGTGTTTCCCGTTTTGGTCCGGCAAGTGCACGGTTTCTTTGACAGCGAAGAGGCCGCAGACACCGATGAGTCCCTACCTTTGTTCTCGACATTTCCTGTTGTGCGTTCCATCTCACGGAACGCCGCCAAGCATTCGCCTTTCCTGATTCCCTTCCGATCCGCCTCTTTAAACTGTGGCCCCAGCAATGGGGCCGCTTTTTTCCTTTGCGGTGCAGGATTCGAAATCGCCCATGCAGGGACTAGCGAGACGAATCGAGCCGAACCTTTGACCGCGCATCAAACCACCACTACGGACGACATCAGAAGCCTGAACTGACTTGTCAGAACCGAAAAGATCGGCTCGGTGGTGACGCCTAGCCCGCCTCCCCTACCCGCGACCTGCCAGCGAGCTTACCCAGCTGCCCCGTCGTATCCGGCGGCGCAGGCGTCCCAAGCCGTCCCAAACCGGAAACGAATGTCTCCGTGGAGGAAACTCTGGTCTGCTCCGACAGGAGGCCGTCGAGTCGGCAGCTCGTACGGAAATGCTGAGAATATGGATTTGGTCGAAGGCCAGCGCTGTCGGAGAAGTAGTGTATACGTCGAGCCCCACATGCTTCCGGGACAGGATGCTCCGAACCCGCTTGGGTTGCCCAGAGATTTTGCGGTAGAGAGTCTCTGGAAAAAATTCAAGGGATTACCACGGTCGCCAATTGCCGCGCCCAGTTGACGCATCTTCCTCCCCACGCATATCATTTTTGTTTGGCCCAACGACAGGAAAGGGTTCTGGAATGCGGTCATTGGGACCGCAAGCTATTCGTACATGGATAAGAAGAAGCTGGATCAATTCAAAAAGAGGTTGGAAACGCGGCAGCAGGAGTTGCGCCGCACGGTTTCCCGCACCGAGCAGGACGGCCGCAGCGCCGATGAGGACTCCGCGCAAGACATCGCGGACCGCGCCGCCAGCTCCTACAACAAGGAATTCCTGTTTCACCAGAGCAATAACGATCGCCAGTTGCTCCAGATGGTTGAAAAAGCACTGGAGCGAGTGCGCGAAGGCTCGTTCGGTGAGTGCATTTCGTGCGGCAAGGAAATAAATCCCAAGCGCCTGGAAGCCGTGCCTTGGACCCGTTACTGCATCGAGTGCCAGGAAAAGCTGGAACAAGGCATTCTGGAAGAGACTTCGCGGTAGTCCTCCACCTGATAAACCACCGCAATCGCCGTTCGCAGAAGGAACCTAAGTGCGCGCAGAAACGCGACATTCGCTGAAGCAAGACCGGTTCAGCAAAGTTACCATCAACGCTGCCGAGAAGACGGTCGACTGGACGGTCGAGCACCGGAAAACGCTTGTCATTGCCGGGGTGCTGGTTTTTGTCGTCGCTGCTGCCGTCCTGGGAGGCTGGTACTATCTTAACCAGCAGGATCAGAAGGCGAGCGTGGAATTCAGTCAGGCCCTCCGAACACTGGATACACCGTTGCGACCGCCCAATATGCCCGCGCAACCCGGGGTGCCGTCCTTTACTTCAGCCCAGGAACGAACCACCGCAGCCCATAAGGAATTTCAAGTGGTCGCTGAAAAGTACCCGCACACGCGCGCAGGCGAATTTGCCCGCTATTTTGTGGGTGTGACCGCGTCAACCATGGGCGATACTGCTGTTGCGGAGCGTGAGCTGAAGGGAATCAGTTCTTCCCGTGATCGGGACTTGGCCTCTCTGGCCAAGTTCGCTTTGGCAGCGGTGTATCAGAAGACGAACCGACCCAAGGAGGCCATTGAAATTTACAGGCAGTTGGCCGAAAAGCCTACCGCTTCGGTGGGTAAACCCATGGCGCAACTCGAGCTCGCCGCCCTGTATCAGGACCGGCAGCAGCCTCAGGAAGCTAAGCGAATTTACGAGCAGTTGCAGAAGGACAACCCCAATACGGATGTGGCTAGCATCGCCTCTTCGAAGCTCGCGGCACTGAAATAGACGCTGGGCGCTTGCCTAGCCGCGCGCTTACAAATTCCCAACCCTCCCGGTCCAATTTTCCGCCATGCACGAAGCGGAGAGACATTCCCACCCCTGCGCGCAGATGAAATGGGGGACATTGCCAGATCTCCTGAAGAACGACACGGGTTGTGTGGTCGTGCAACTCGATCTCACAAACCAGTGGCTTTCGGACACTCGACCGAACTACTCGCCCAAATTGACGTAGTCTCCTTCCACGTCCAGACTAATCTGTCATGAAAAAGCTGCGTGTCGGCGTGCTGTTTGGTGGGCGCAGCGGCGAGCATGAGGTCTCGCTGCTCTCCGCCGCCTCGGTTCTTAATGCGATTAATAAAGACAAATATGAGGTGGTGCCGATCGGCATCACCAAGGAAGGACGCTGGCTCACCGCAGAACACGCCGAGCGCCTGCTGAGCGGCCTTTACGAGGGACGTCCACTGCGCGCCGGCGATCCGCAAGCGACCCCTGGCGCCGCAGTATTAGAGAACGGCAAAGCCGTCCTGGTCCCGCCAGAGCCGATCGCCCATAACCGCGGCTTGGTCCCCTTTCAAAGCGATTCCCAAGTTATGGCTCGCCGCGCCAGCGACCGCGCCATCAATGTAGACGTGATCTTTCCTGTCCTGCATGGGACCTTTGGCGAAGACGGCACGATTCAGGGTCTATTGGAATTGGCGGATATTCCCTACGTCGGCGCAGGCGTGCTGGGATCCGCCGCTGGCATGGACAAGGACATAATGAAGTCCCTGTTCCGCGCCGCTGGCCTGCCAATTGTCAAACACGTCACCCTCCTGCGCAGCCAGTGGGAAGCCGATGCCAGGAAAGCGCGAAAGTTGCTCGAGAGCAAGCTGAAGTATCCCGTTTTTGTGAAGCCTGCCAACCTGGGATCCTCCGTTGGAATCACTAAGGCGCACGATGGCAAAGAACTGCCCGACTGCATCCGAGAAGCCGCTAAGTTCGATCGCAAGATCATCGTGGAAGAGGCAGTAGGCGGAAAACGGATGCAGGCTCGCGAGATCGAGTGCTCTGTGCTGGGCAACGATCAGCCGCAAGCTTCGATTCCAGGAGAAATAGTCCCGATCAAAGAATTCTACGATTATGCGGCGAAATATTTGGACGAGGGCTCCAAGCTGGTCATTCCCGCCCAGTTGACCAAGGCGGAAACTAAGAAAGTTCGACAGTTGGCCATCGCCGCCTTCCAAGCCGTGGACTGCTCCGGGCTGGCACGCGTTGATTTCCTGATGGACCCGAAAACTCGGAAGGTTTATGTGAACGAAATCAATACCATGCCGGGATTCACCGCGATCAGCATGTATCCAAAGCTGTGGGCGGCCACCGGACTCTCGTACTCCGAACTAATTGATCGGCTCATTCAACTCGGGTTGGCGCGCCATGCGGAGAAGATTCGGAACCAGTACAGCCGGTGAGCTGGAGGCTTCTGCGGTAGCTCATGGAATAACCATCCGCGGCTGGTTCGAGCCGTCAAACACCGGCGTCCCATTTCTGCAAAAAAAAGCCTCTGGCAGCGCAGTTCCCTGAGAGGATCTTGTAAGCTGATATCATCTACGTCGGCGGCGGGAATGCTCTGCTTATGATGCGCGTCGGGCGGCGCCTGGGGTCGATCGGTTTCTCAAGCAGGCCTACGAGAAGGGAGTTTTGTGCTTGGGCACGAGTGCTGGCTCGATATGCCGCGCCTGGTTCCGCGTGCTATGGATCGATGTCGCTTAGATGATTTGATGGGGAGGTGACGCCCATGTTGATCTCCGTCAAGCGACGGTTTTCACGACTGTCGTACGCTTCTGTGGCGTGGCTCTTGTGCGCCCTGACTACAATGTCGTTCTCTGCCGAGCCGCCACAGGAGCAGAACAAATCCGTGCGTGTCATCGCCTTCGGCGCACATCCCGACGATTGTGATCTCGGCGCGGGAGGCCTCGCTGCCAAGTATGTCGCGCTCGGCGACAAAGTCAAATTTGTGTCGCTGACCAATGGCGATGCTGGACATCAGTCGCAGCATGGAGAGGAACTCGCCAACCGCCGCCGTGCCGAAGCGCAGGAAGCGGGGCGACGCGTTGGCATCGAATACGAGGTGCTCGATAACCACGATGGGAAGCTCTTACCTACCCTCGAGGTTCGCGAACAAGTGATTCGTGAGATTCGCCAATGGAAGGCGGACATCGTCATCGCACCGCGCCCTAATGACTATCACCCCGATCATCGCTACACGGGAGTGTTGGTACAAGATGCGTCTTACATGGTGATCGTGCCGAATTTGGTGACCGACGCAACGCCACTGGCGAGGAATCCGGTTTTCCTTTATTACAGCGACCGGTTCACCCAACCACAGCCCTTCCGTCCAGATATTGCGGTGTCGATTGACGATGTGTTTGACAAGAAGATCGATATGCTCGATGCCCATGTGTCGCAGTTTTACGAGTGGCTGCCGTGGACGATAGGACAACTGCAGATGGTGCCAAAGCTTCCCGCGGAGCGGAAAAAGTGGCTGGCAACGCAGCCTTTGGCTGCCAGAGAAATACAACCCGACTGGCGGCAGGCCTTGGATAAGCGCTATGGTGTGCGGGCGGCTCAAATCCAGCATGCCGAGGCTTTTGAGATCACCGAATACGGCCGCCAGCCCGGCGAGGCGGAAATTCGCCAGCTCTTTCCCTTTTTTCCTGAGACGGCGCAACGCCCTTAACGCGTTCCCTTCTCCAGTCCTGGTGAGCGGGGAAGGGAAGATGACCGGCGTTCCCGCAGAATATCCGGTGCTCCGAACTTGGAATGGAAACGCGCGCGCGAGGTTCGAAGAGGCCTCTTAATTTCGCCCCAGAACATTTTGGCGATTCAACCTAACTGCCGAGTACTACTTGTGGCTCTAATGCTTGCTCTTCTGATGGCTACTTTTCTGGTCCCTTCGACTTAAGCGAATCACCGCGCTTGCTGCGGTGTATTTGACCTCGGGCCTTTCGTCGTAAAGATAGAGCTCCGCGGTTTTGAGCCCGGAGGAATCTCCACGAAGGGCCAGAGCTTCGAGGGCGGCCGCGCGGACCAGCCAGTTCTTGTCCCCGGCAGCGGTGGTCAGCGCCTTGGTGGTGGCTGGATCGGGGTCCTCGGCCAGTTTGCGTGCGGCCGCGGCACGCAGCGGAGAGGTGGCATCCTTGGTGATGGTCTTATAGGCCTCCCAGCTGATACCGCCAAAGGGAATGAAGCCCAGACCCTCATGAAAACCTAGATCCAGCAGCTGTTTTGGGTCTTTGAACATGGCCTTTTCGCTGGCCATGAGGCCACCTCCGGCTTTGCGCTCACCAGTAAGAATTTCGTAGTAGACCTGATAGCCATCTTCGTCCTTGAGCTCGATTAAGGCTTGCGCCGCGGACAGGACCACCTTGGGGGCTTTATCGTCGAGCATCTTCTTAAGTGTGGGGATGCTCTTTTTTCTTCCTATCTTGCCAAGCGCCTCGGCGGCTGCAGCCCGGACTTCGGGTTTGTCGTCATCAACTCCGGTTTCCGCCAACCTAATCGCCCGGGTGTTGTTGTGGAGGAGGCCAAGGGCATGTATCGCGATTGCCCGTTCACTGGCCTTATCGGATTTCACGCCGGTTTCCAGCAGCTGCCAAGCGCCATCCAGTGGAGAGAGCGAGGGGTTGGGTATCGTCACCTGCTCCTGGGCGGGCTTCTCCTGATCTTGCGCTTCGGCCCGTTGTGGCGCGGCCGAAGCCGGAGCTTGCCTTTCGGTTTGGTTTGGTTTCGGTCGAGATTCGCTCGATTGCGACTGGCTCACCACTGAGCATGAGAGCAGGAGCAATAGGAAGAGTCGAGACGGTGCGGCAGCAGACATCTGGTATCTTTCGGCGTGCCCAAAGCGGACTAGCGTTCCTTCCCCCGTTTTTGGGCAGAGCCCTTCCTCGAGTGAATCGGCTTGCGGCCGTTTTCAGGGAACACCCGCGCAAAGATCTTGTCAACATTTCGTAACTGCCGTTTCAGATCGAAGGCAGCTTCGATCTGCTTGGGCGGCACACGCTGGGTGATCTCGGGATCGTTCAAGACCAACGCTCGGAAGTTCACTCCCTCCTTCCAGGCGCGCATGGCATGACGCTGTACCATGCGGTAGGCATCTTCGCGGGAGACGCCATGCTCGACTAGATCGAGCAGCAGCTGCCCGCTGAATACCAGACCGCCAGTGCTTTCCAGGTTCGCCAGCATGCGGTCAGGGTAGATGAACATTGTTTCGATTAGGTTGGTCGTTTTGCTAAGCATGTAATCGACCAGGGTGGTGGAATCGGGAAGGATGATGCGCTCCACCGAAGAATGTGAGATATCGCGCTCATGCCAGAGGGCGACGTTCTCGAAGGCTGCCTGTGTGTTCGATCGAACTACCCGGGCCAGACCGCTTATCTGTTCGCACGTGACTGGATTTCGCTTGTGCGGCATGGCCGATGACCCTTTCTGCTTTTCGCTGAAGAACTCTTCCACTTCGCGGACTTCTGTTCTCTGCAGATGGCGAATTTCGGTGGCAATCTTGTCCAGAGTGCAAGCAATGACTGCGAGAGTCGCGAGGTAAGCCGCGTGCCGATCACGCTGAATGACTTGCGAGGAAATAGCGGCGGCGCGCAATCCCAGCCGGGCGCAGATTTTCTCTTCAATATCGGGGCTTAGGTGCGCAAACGTACCCACCGCGCCGGAAAACTTTCCCACCCGCATATCGTCGGCGGCGCAGTCAAAGCGGGCGATATCGCGTTGTACTTCGGAATACCAATTGGCCAGCTTGAAACCGAAGGTGATGGGCTCGGCGTGGATGCCATGGGTTCGGCCGATCATGGGTGTGTCCTTGAATTCCCACGCGCGGCGCTTCAGGGGGTCGGATAATTTTCGTAAGTCTCCGGCGACGATCTCAGAGGCCTGCATGATGAGCAGGCCCTGCGCGGTGTCTACGACATCGTTGGACGTTAGGCCGAAGTGGAACCAGCGCGCTTCAGGACCAACAATTTCTGCCACTGCCGTGGTAAATGCGATTACGTCGTGCCGAACTTCCGCTTCAATTTCCTGGATTCGCTTCAGGTTGAAGTCCGCGTGTTGTCGAATGGCCCGGGCTGCCGGTTTAGGGACCAATCCGGCTTCGGCCAGGGTCTCGGTGGCAGCCACCTCGACGCGGAGCCAGGTTCGAAAGCGGTTTTCGTCGCTCCAGATA
>Ga0126372_10000218_pt1 | contig 18445 bp, 17 predicted proteins | sample PanSoiMetaPlot_6_FD_92762 | JGI IMG/M metagenome (GOLD analysis project Ga0126372, IMG submission 92762) | Tropical forest soil microbial communities from Panama - MetaG Plot_6 | ecosystem: Environmental > Terrestrial > Soil > Tropical forest > Bulk soil | place: Panama | collected 2016-02-17
ACGATGCGGGCCAGTCCGGCAATCAGCCGGGCAGACTCGATACGCCAGACGGCATCGATCGCGGAATGGGTATCGGTAGGAGGCACTGCTTCGATAACACCATGTCGCGTGGAGCAGTGCAAGGGGCACAAATCAGGTGTCGGCTGTCAGGTCTTGGGTGTGGTCATAAGTCGTGTGTTTGCATGTTGGTGGTACTTAAATGTTTAGCGGCTTGAAAGAGCACGTCATAAAAAATAGGGCGATCTGTCGATCGCTGGATTCTCCGTTCGACGATAAAGTAGAGGGGAGAGATCCCGGACAATCCTCCGGTGACCCACCCCAAAATCATTCGAATTCAAGGAGACAGACATGCGCGTACTAGTAGCTGTGAAGGCGAACAAGGACTCGGAAGCAGGTGTCATGCCCAGCAAGGAGATTCTCACGGAAATGGGCAAGTTCAATGAAGAACTGGTAAAGGCTGGCATCATGTTGGCCGCCGAAGGATTGCATCCCAGTTCGAAGGGCAAGCGCGTGCGATTCGAGGGCAGCAAGAAGACAATTATCGATGGGCCCTTCGCCGAAACCAAGGAACTCATCGCCGGCTTCTGGCTATGGCAGGTGCGCAGTATGGATGAAGCCATCGAGTGGCTGAAGCGCGCACCCTTCGACGGAGGCACCGAGGTAGAAGTCCGCCCGGTGTTCGAGGCTGAAGACTTCGGCGCTGAATTCACGCCGGAACTGCGTGCGCAGGAAGAGCGTCTGCGCAAGGAAGTCGAGAAACGTAAGGCGTCGTAAGTCTCTTGCGAAGTCTCGCAGAGCCTTGTCGATTTCGCGATGCGTCACTCGATGCGTAGATAGAAGACCTTCGATGAGCGACTTCGCATCGAAGCCCGGTTCATGAATTTAAATCTAATATTTAAGGAGACAGATCATGCGATTTCTCTGTTTGTACAAGCCCAGCAAGCCCGAAGGCACTCCTCCTACGCAACAAGAGATGGCGACCATGGGAAAGCTGGTGGAAGAGGGCCTGAAGTCCGGCAAACTGCTGGCGACGGAAGGCTGCCTGCCCAGTTCGAAGGGCGCTCGCATCCGCCTGGCCGACGGCAAGTTCAAGGTCACGGACGGTCCTTTCACAGAATCCAAGGAGGTGGTCGGCGGGATGGCTGTCATTCAAGCCGACTCCAAAGAAGAAGCCATCGAGCAGGTGAAAGCCTTCCTGAAAGTTGCCGGAGATGGCGAGACGGAACTACGCCAGCTCTATGAGCGTCCCGAGTGCGGCGCGGAAGCCGAATACGAACTGGTGAAGTCGTTCGAGAAGCAACGAGCGTAGATTAAGTAGCGCCGGCTTCCCGCCGGTTTCCCGAGGGCGTCCTCGCCCTCGGGAATTTTCAGTCGCGGACCTCTGACGACCCTTTTCTTAATTCAGCAACACTGACGAAACCGGAAGTGCTTTGCGCGAGTGCGCGAGCAGTCAGGGGTGAGCCGCTGCTGCCCCAAAGATTCAAGGACCCGCCCGCTGGGTCTCCGGACGATGATCGACGGCCTTGAATCCTTTGGGCAGCGGGAAGAGTTGAGCGTCGGGTTTCGCCCGAGGTCAAATCGCTCACCGTAAAGGTCTGCACAATGGGCGCTCGTCGCTTGGTCCTTTCTTCGCTTGGACGGGCCTTCGCTCGTCGAATACACTTACATCCTCCACTGACCGGTGGTCCAGCCATGTTTGAGCGATACACCGAGAAGGCTCGGCGCGTGATCTTTTTTGCACGCTATGAGGCTTCACAGTTCGGTTCTCCGTATATTGAGACCGAGCATCTGCTGCTCGGACTTCTGCGCGAAGACAAGGCACTGACGAATCGCTTCCTGCGCACATATGGCGCCACGGAGTCGATCCGAAAGCAAGTTGAGGGGCACACCACCATCCGGGAGAAGACATCTACTTCTGTGGACCTTCCTCTGAGCAATGAATCCAAGCGCGTGCTCGCATACGGTGCGGAGGAAGCCGAGCGCCTGGGCCACAAGCACATCGGCACAGAGCACGTGTTCCTGGGCTTGCTGCGTGAAGAGAAGTGCTTTGCGGCGGAACTTCTGTACGAGCGGGGCGTGCGTATCGCCAATGCTCGTGAACAAATTCGCGATTCGGTACTAGACCTCGGATCGCCTCAGGCGGCTAAGCGTGCAGGGCTGGGCGAGTTCCATAACTATCTCAGTGATCCCGCTGAGAAATCGCAGCCCTTGATCGGGCGCGTTCGTGAACTTGAGCGGCTCATCGAGATTCTCTGCCGCTACTCGATGAAGAATCCAGTGCTGGTGGGTGAGCCAGGGGTTGGCAAACGCACGATTGTTGCGGAACTGGCGCGGCGCGTGGCGGAGGGAGAGGTTCCGCGTCCGCTCGCCATGCGCTCACTGGTTTCGCTACACCTTCCTGCGTATCGAGTGCTGGACAAGGACCGCTCCTGGCAAGAACGAATGGATCGCGCGCTGGTCGGGGCCGCTGAGGAGGGTACGATTTTCTTTGTGAACCAGATGCACGACTTGGCCAGCGGGACGTCGTCCGTTACTCCCCTGCACGTAACTGAACTGTTGATGAGGCCGATCGTTGCCGGAAAGATTCAATGTATCAGCACGGCTACGCCGGATGATTATGCAAGGCTGGTTGCCGACCGGCATTGGCTTGCGCAGCACTTTGAATCAATACCAATCGCGCCAACCACTGAAGTCGAGGCGATGGAGGTGCTGCGCGGTCTGAAGAACGCCTATGAGCAGTTTCACAATGTCACTTACACGGACGATGCCATCAAATACTCAGTTTATTTCGCGAGCCGCTGCATCAAGGGACGAGCCCTGCCCGGCAAGGCCGTTGATGTGATCGATGAAGCTGGAGCCTCGGCGCAGTTGCATCAGGCCGGGCTTCCAGAGGACGTTAGGGAAAATCAGAAGCGTATCCGATTCATCGTCCAGCGTATGGAGAGTGCGATCAGCAATCAGGAGTTTGAAAAGGCGCGTTTCTATTCGGACGAAGAGAAAAAAGAGCGCGAGAATCTTCGCCAATTACGGGCGACCCATAAGCTTGACGAAAGCGTCGCGCTGAGCGTCCGGCGCGAAGACATCGAAAACGTAGTGAGTAAGCTGACGGGCTTATCGAAAGAAGAAGTGCGCCGGTCGCGCCCTCCGGATTCTCCAGAGACACAGGATTTGGCTTCGTGATCACTCGCAAGCGTGTTGCAATCGGAATCCAGCTTTTCGTCCCATGACAGACGGATAGCAGCTGTGGACTGCGGATTCCTCCTGCCTCCGCCGCGCTCGGCGTCGGAATAAAGAGGCGCAGGGAGGCCAAGCGAAGGTGTAACAAGTGGCCATCGGATGTTGGGGGAAGTGCACGCAAATTCCGCTGGTGCGCCTATTTTTCGTTTTCACGCTTGTACTTTGTGAGCAGGGCGCTCACCTCCTTGCGTGCGCGGGCTTGATCGCCGGAGTGGCGGCTTAGGATCTCCCGCATTTCCTGCATCAGGCTTTCTTTTGATTTTGGGTCGATTGGCTTGGCTGGGATGGTTTTGCCGCCATTACTGCGCATAGTCTCCCCCAACAACATGCAACAGGGATAAGACTAAGGAAACGGTGCTTCTGAAATTATAGTGCAAAGAAAACGTGCAATGTTTCAACAGCCGAGAAGATAGCAGCGGCATTTCTTCCGAGGCTATCGTCCCCTCAAGGGGGAGCCCAAAAAGCGCCGCGGCTGGGATGAAAAATCCACGGCCGCATCTGGCCTGCGCATCACTTCTGACTGCGCGCCTCGGCTTCCGCCAGCCATCCCCGCCGTAACTTCTCCGGTTCCACCGAAGACAAGTAGGGTTTTATGTCAAGGATCGGCGTGCCTTCGAGCATGTCAACGCCCCGCACGCGGAGCCGATTTCCATCCCGGCGGAGAAGTTCCACCACCGTCAAGCCAACGGGATTCGGCCGGAACGGCGAGCGAGTAGCGAACACACCGTGGGGACGATTGTCGCTTGGCGGAGTGCCCATCAACTCGAAGCCTTCCGAGCGGTCGAATGTCCATAGGACAAACAAATGCGAGAAGCCTTCGATGTCCGTCAGTCCTTGCGCAAACTCGGGAAGAATTTCGAGGATTCCTTCCGCCTCGTGCTTCGCCCCGAGCCCGCGAGGAACATCACGCGTCTCATGGTAAGGACTACGTACGTAGCCGATTGGTCGCATCGAAAACACGGGAGATCTCTCCTCATCCTAGCAAACCCTGGGGAGCCCCGCCCTACCCGCGCTCTTTCGTGGGAGCTAACTCGTCGCAACGGATGTGATTCTTGATGCGACCCGGTCAGACTCTTGCGCACCGATTAGTCTTCACGAGGCCCTTCTGAACAGGATTCTCTCGCACGGATTGCCCTCCGTACCCACAGCCAATTCCCCAGCCCGAGACTGAACGTAATTCCAAGAATAATGAGGTCTGCCCAGCGCATGCGTGACACAAGGATAGCGGTCGAAACCAGCGTCAGCCCCACGAACAGCGCGGCTGCCGGAAGCCGGAAACGGGACGCGTGCGGACGAAGCCGCCTGAGACGGGGCAGGGCGGCCGCGACTGTACCGTAGAGAAACAATCGCGAGATCGCGGCTAGCGTCGCGTTCCAGCGGAAGTCTCCGCCAATCGAGAACGCAAGAAAAAGAATGGCGAACGCTACGATCGAGAAGTGCGGCGTGCGGTAGCGAGGATGAATCGCGGCGAACACTCGCGGGAAGTCTCCCTGCTCTCCCATGGCAAAGGTCAGGCGCGGAGTGTGCAGCATATTAGCGCTGACAGATCCGTACGATGAAATAAGAGTGCCCAAAGCCACCAGCGATACTCCCCAAGGACCCAGGAACCGCCGTGCTGCATCCACTGCCGGCGTGGCGCTCGTTCCTGCCGACGGAAGCGTATAGATCACCACATACTGCACGGAAATATAGACTGCTGCCACGCTCGCGATCGCAACGAGCAGAGCAGTCGGAGCATCCTCGCGCGGATCACGCGCCTCGCCCGCAATAAACAAAGCCGCTTCAAATCCACCGAAGGCCAGAATCATGAGGACGATGGCATCCAGCCAGTTTGCCGCGTTCGCCGGAACTGCTTCTGGAGATACACGTATCCCGGGATGCAACACGAGCGCGCCAAGTCCTGCGCCGATAAAGAGCAGCAGCAGAAGCAGCTTCGCGCTCGTGAAAACATTGTTAACGATGCTCCCACTACTCACACCGCGATAATTAACGACTGCGAGAAATCCGATCACGAGCGTAAGAATAGCGGCGCGCACCAGGGGCATTCGGGCTGCTGGAAGAAACTCTGTGAGATATGCAACAAAGAGATTCACAACTGCCGAAGCCGAAGCGATTCGTGTCAGCCAGGTCAGCCAGCCGATCTGAATCGCGACAAACCTCCCGAACGCAGCGCGCGCATAAAGGTAGGGGCCCCCGGTCTCCGAAAATTGCGAAGCCACCTCACTCAGGCAAGCGGCTACGATGGCCGCAATCGCAGCGCCAGCCACATACGCCCAAGGACTCAAGCGCCCCAGCCGCGCCGCAATCAGCGAGGGTAATCCAAAGATGCTCGCTCCAATCATGGTATTGAGCATCAGCGCCGCCAAACCCCAGCGTCCCACGGCGCGCTTCAAAGAGACGGAAGATGTTTCGACCACAACCCCAGGCATTCCGTAAGGTTCGGCCGCGATGAGAAGAAATGTCAAATGCAGCGAGAAGCCGAATCATCGATGCGACGCGAAGGGGTACCAAATGAAGGGTGCCCGTCCAAGCTGCGCTGATGAACTGCTCCTGCGGCGTACAGAAAAAACGTGCCTATCTCACGAACGTGAGCGTTGGCTGCCCCAGCAAGGGTCAAATGGGGCGCAATCGCCAGATTTCAGAAATTATCGGTCATGTCAATTCTGGGATTTGGAGGAACGGGGCCGGATGCCGAGAACGTTGGGAACTGGCCACGCCGCTAGGTTCTTATCGTCTTCTCTAAACGACGTCTCGAAACTGCCGAACATCTCAAGCTCCGTTCCACCGACGTGCAGATAAAGTTGAGCCTCCGGGCCGCCTTCCAAGTGCTGTGCGGCGACCAGTCCAATACCGCCAGAAAGCAACTCGCGATTTAGATCGTGCATGGACAATGGCGATCGAGAGAAAACGAACAAAACCCGCCCCAGGTCGTCTTCGCCCAGAGCTGCTTCACTCCATTTCCTGGATTGCTGGCTCCATTGGTTCTGGCCGGGTCGTCGAACTAGTCTCAGGTTCTGCACGACAGACGCGTAATCCCTCTGGATGTTTTCAAACCTGACTCCTGGAGCATCCAGATCAAAGATATGGAAACGGGGATGGGCCTGGGGATCTTGTGGGTCGAACGCGGCGACCGACTGATAGGTGTTGACTCGACTGTTATAGACATGCTCCCGGAGGCGAGCATATCCGAGGTGAGTTTTCTGGTCAGCCCCGAACATGCCGGCGTTGATCGCCGCTGTGAACTTCTCTCTTTCACACCACTCGCGAGCCGTATGCCCTCCGTGTTCACCGCTCAGGCTGGTGCCCACCAGCTGCAACTCCCATAGCTTGGAATCAATGCGCAATACGGTGATCCGCGAATCACCAGGAGAGTCGGAAAGCTTCGGGGCCAGACGTTTGAGATCGAGGCCCGGAGAAAGGGACTGCCACTCCGATGTATTACCAGCCCCTAACGTCAGATTCACAGGCGCTACCAGGACGATGCTCAACACGACCGCCGCGACCAAACGTGGGCAATTCATTTCAAGGGAGCGGCTGAAACAGGCGATATGTTACTCGCCTTCTGAGGTGAAATCATCATTTTTGAGCCGCCGTCTCAATACCCGATGAAAAGCACGCCATTGTTCATGAAATCATTACTCCCTTGAAAATTACCCATTACACTTGCCTTGCGGTTTCGGTAGCTACCCCTTCTCTGGGCACGGTTTGCCAATACTCGAGCAGCTATTGCTGTATCTCTCGCCTGATTCGTGGAAAGTATCCTTTCAACGCCGGCAAGTAAATCATGCTTGTCGTCATCGGCACCAGTTTTTCAGTGGAATCCATCCTGAAGAGCGCTTACGAGAACACTATTGGCAAGATCAGCGAGTGGAGCAGCAGCGATGAGGCGACCGACGAAGACCGCTTCGCCTTTGGCGTCGCGCGCGAGTACGCAGACTTCGTGCACATTCGCCCGTTCTATGAATTTCGCTTTGCCCGCCGTGTACCTGCACTATGGAAAGAAACCAGCTTGGTGGGCGCGCACTGGCTGCGGAAGTGGGAGCGTAAACTCTTTCTCCCCACTGACTACACAATCGAGGCACTCTACTGCGAGTTCATCGAGAACATGACGCACCTAACCTATGGTTCTGAACCAGATGTCACTCATGCCTGGTTGGACGCTGCTAGTCCGCTGGCAAACCACCCGGTTCAGGTGAAGCTGGTCCGCCAGGTCGGAGCCACCGCCGCAGAGATTCCGCGGTACCAGGAGTTTACGACTGTGGCCTCCACGCTCGCTTCCGGAGGGGTACATTCTGTCGAAATAGCGGGGAATTCACAGATTCTCATTTCACTGCTTGCACCGCGTGACTGGCGCGATGAGAGTGGCGACGCTGAGGTGCTGTTTTCAACTCCAGTTTTGACGAGAAACGTCAGAGAGTTGTAATGCGCTGTGATGTTCCAACGTTGTCTCGCGTTCTGAATGCAATTGCGGAAGGCGGCTTGACACCGGAACACGTTTACGACTACTGATCGCCGAGGCTGTGAGCCCTGCATCGTTGTCAGTCGAAGAACGTCTCAGTGGCAGTTTGGACATGACGCCCACGTTTGGTTCACGCGGCTATAATGACCCTCAGCCGCGCTGGAAAGCAGATGCCGGCGCGGCCGGAGAATCGTGCCCAATTCCCCCACCCCAGACCGTCAGCGCAACCGCAAAAGGGTCATTATCCCGCTTGCGATCGGCATTGCCTTGTTGTTCGGCATTTTGCTTTCGCAGTCGTCCTTCGACCAGCCCGCGTTTCTAAACCCTGATAACAACCTGCAGCTACTTTTCTTCGCGTCCCTTTCGGCCCTCATTTTTCTGCTGTTCGTCGCGCTCACGTTCGTACTGGCACGCAATCTGTTAAAGCTCTTCGCCGAGCGCCGCCTCGGTGTGCAGGGCTCGAAGTTTCGAACGCGTGTCGTGGTAACTGGCTTGCTTCTGTCGATTTTGCCGGTCATTGTGATGTTCTTTTTCGCCTACGGACTGATGAACCGGACCATCAACCAGTGGTTCTCGCGACCGGTGGAAGAGGTCCGCGAAGACACGCAACGGATGGCTTCTCTGTTGGCTACATACGCACAGGAGAATGCGATCGCGGAAGCCGTTTCGATCGCGAACTCTCCAGACGCGCAACGCGCCTTTGCCGTCCACAGCTTTTCGGGATTGGAAGATGAATTCCGTCGCCACGAAGCAACACTGCAGGGTGGATTTGCGATCGCCTTGGTGAAAGGAAACGAAGAGGCCAGTTTTCGCGCGCCCGCACCCTGGACCACTCTTCGCCCGAAGACCTCACTGGCACAGTTGTCCGGGCCGGCGCCGCTGCCGCTCATCTGGGAACAGACGGAATACATTCTCGGCACTGCCCCGGTCGGCGATGACGGTCTGATTCTGGTGGCGATGCCGTTACCAGCGAAATTTTCGGCAGAGGTCAAGCAACTTGAGGCCAGCCAGACCCGCTACTTTGATCTGTACCGCAAACGGAGGCTGGTGCGCCGCACCTACATGAGCTTGCTCCTGCTGCTGACCGTACTGGTCCTGTTTTCGACCACTTGGCTCGCTCTTTTCCTCTCCAAGCTGGTAACGCGACCGGTGGTCGCCTTAGCCGAAGCAACCCAGGAAATTTCACGCGGACGCCTCGACTATCGAGTTGAGGTGCATGCCGCCGATGAGATCGGCGACCTGGTGGAGTCCTTCAACCGCATGGCCGAGGAATTGGAAACCAGCCGCCATCAGATCGACGCATCCAGCCGTGAGATCAGCATCGCTAATACCACTCTGGAGCAGCGGCGCAGACATATCGAGACCATCCTCGAAAGTATCCCCACGGGCGTGTTATCGCTCGGTGCGAGCGGGCGCATCAGCCACGTGAATCAAGCACTGTTGAGGATGTTTAATGCGACAGGAAGGCCGGACGGACACGAGCCGGGAATGATTGATTGTGAGTTGAACGATGTCTTTCCGCCCGAGGTTGTCGAAGATCTAGGGGTGCTGATGCGCCGCGCCGATCGCATGGGCATTACGACCAGCCAAATGGAGCTCTCGTTGCCGCGCACCCGACTGAATGCCGCTGTCACGGTGGCACCTCTTCAGCATGAGGGGACTCGGCTCGGCTACGTGCTCATCTTCGAAGATCTTTCTGACCTGCTGAAAGCTCAAAAGCAGGCCGCGTGGCGGGAGGTCGCGCGCCGGGTAGCTCATGAGATCAAGAATCCGCTGACGCCAATCGCACTGTCCGCCGAGCGGATCCGGCGTCATCTGGAGCGGGATACCCGGCCGGATGCGGCGTCGGTGGAGATCATTCGGCATTGCGCCGAGACGATTGCGGCCTCGGTCGACACGGTACGCACACTGGTGGACGAGTTCTCGACCCTGGCGCGTTTTCCTGCCTCCCAACCACACCCCGCCAGCATCAATGCCATCGTCGACGGCGCACTCAGCATGTTCGATGGGCGTCTGGATGGTATCAGGCTGCAGAAGAAACTCGCACCCGGCTTGCCGAAGGTGATGGCGGACGGAGAGGCGATCAAGCGGGCACTGGCAAACCTGATTGACAATGCCGCCGAAGCCATGCAGGGCGCCCTAGTACGCGAAATCCGGGTCACGACGGGCCTCGTCAACAGTCACGACGCCGTCGAGATTGTCGTGTCCGATACGGGCCATGGCGTCAGCCAGGAATTGAAGGAAAAGTTGTTCCTGCCATACTTCTCGACGAAGAAGCGCGGGACGGGATTGGGTCTGGCGATCGTGAGCCGGATTATCGAAGATCACCGCGGGTCCATTCGCGTGGAAGAGAATCAACCGGTCGGGTCTCGCTTCATCGTGGAACTGCCGCTGGCTGTCGAATCCGTGCAAGCACCTGCCACTCAGCATGCATAAGATTCTCATCGTGGACGATGAATCCGGCATCCGTGATTCCCTGCGCGGAATTCTCGAAGACGACGGCTACAGGACTGCCGAAGCCGAAAGCGGCGAAACCTGCCTCGCGCTGTTGGGACAACAGGAATTCGATCTCGTTCTATTGGACGTCTGGCTGCCGGGAATGGACGGACTCGAAGCGCTGGAAAAGATCCGCGCACTCGAGAATCCTCCGGAAGTCATCATGATCTCCGGCCACGGCACAATTGAAACCGCAGTGCGGGCCACAAAGCTGGGGGCGTACGATTTTCTGGAAAAGCCCCTTTCCATCGACCGGACGCTCAGCCTGATTAAGCACGCGATTGACACCAAAACACTGCGCCGCGAAAATCGCGATCTGAAGAAGCAATTGCAATCGAAAAGCGTGATCGCAGGCGACAGTATCCCCATGAAAGCATTGCGCCAGCAGATCTCCATCATGGCTCCCACCAACGGCCGGGTGCTCATTTACGGCGAGTCCGGGACGGGCAAGGAGTTAGTGGCGCACGCCATTCATGCGCAAAGCCTTCGCAAGGATGAAATGTTTGTGGAGGTGAATTGCGCGGCTATCCCTGAAGATCTGATTGAAAGCGAACTCTTTGGCCATCGCCAGGGATCATTTTCGGGTGCAAGTTCTGACAAAGAAGGAAAATTTCAAAAAGCCACCGGCGGAACACTTTTCCTTGACGAGGTTGGCGACATGAGCCTGAAGACCCAAGCCAAAGTGTTGCGAACACTCGACGAGCAGCGCTTCACCCCAGTGGGCGGGTCTGACCCCATCACGGTTGATGTGCGCGTGATTGCCTCCACAAACAAAGATCTGGAAGAAAAAATCTCCAAGGGCAATTTTCGGGAAGATCTTTTTTACCGGCTTAACGTGATTCCGTTTTTTGTTCCCCCGTTGCGGGAGCGCAAGGAAGATATCCCATTGCTGGCCCGGTACTTCCTGAAAGAGTTCGCGGCAGCCTACGGCCGCCGTTCGCGTGAAATTACCGATGACGCGATTCAGACACTCGCCCGCTACTCCTGGCCGGGTAATGTGCGCGAACTGCGCAATGTCATCGAACGGATTGTCATTATGAATCCGACTACCACGAAGTTCGAACGGAAACACCTGCCTCCGCTCGTCTACCGCGACGGTACCCGGCGCTCGGCGGGTACGGAATTTTCGACTTTGCACCAGGCACGTGACGCCTACGAACGCGATTACATCCTGAAGAAACTCGACGAAAGCCACGGTAATGTCAGCCGGACGGCGGAAACGCTCGGGCTTGAGCGAAGCCATTTGTATAGAAAGATGAAGGCGCTGGGCATCGCGGCTAAGGAGTGAGACGGGTGGCAGGTCTCAGGTGTCGGGTTTCAGGCTTTCCGGGTCAGTAGGGCAGACCCAGCCAAAGCTTCGCGTGTACCGCCGCTGAGGCGCGCAAAAATGACCAATTGGGAAGTTTGGGACTTGAGCTAGAAGCTGAGGGCTGACGGCTATCACTAGCTAACAAACCTATTCCTTCACCCTCTTTAGCATGTGGATTTCTTTTCCGTTGTTTTTGAACTGAACTTCGTCCATCAACTGGTTGATAAGGAAGATGCCTCGGCCGTGGCTCGAATAGATATTCTCGCCGATAACGGGACTGGGAATGGCTGCCGGATCGAAACCGGGGCCGGGATCGCGAACCACAATCAACATGCCCCGAGCTTCGTCGCAGGCGACGTCGCATTCGACGATTTTTTGGGGATCGCCCTTGGCGCCATGAACAACCGCATTGGCCAGAGCTTCAGTGAGCGCCAACTCGATCGCATCCTCTTTCCCATTGGCACACTGCATATTGCGAACGACATCCATAATTCCCTGCACGACCGGATCCACAGCATTTCGGTCGGCGGACAGGGTGACTTTCAACTTAAGTGTTAACTTATCCGGATCGAAGCAGCCGTTCGAGGTTTCCACTCCCATACTGCCGTCCCTTTGCTCACGATATAGATGCGACCCCGGTGCTCATGATTCTACAGAGATAGCGGAAACGCCACAATGCTTGCATTGGACTAACCCACGAGACAAACTAGAAGTGTCTATCGATCTTGCTTTTAACTCCAGGCAGGCCGGTAAGATTTTCCAGTTGCCGCCGCCAATCGAGTTCGTCCACAAAGGCGCGGGAATCGCGCCAACCCGGCTGTACTTTCACAAAAAGATCCAGAAATACCTTCGTTCCCAACATCTGTTGGATCTGCAAACGGGCGCCGGTGCCGATCTTCTTCAGCATCTGTCCACCCTTACCCACCAGGATGGCTTTCTGGCTCTTACGCTCGCAGTAAATGACGGCAGAGATGCGAGTTAGGCGGCCACGCTCCTCAAATTGCTCGACCATAACAGTGGAGGCGTGCGGAACTTCCTCCTTAGTATCCAGCAGCACCTGCTCGCGAATGAGTTCGGCGGCCATGAACCGCGCAGGCTGGTCAGTAACTTGATCCTCCGGAAAGTACCGCGGACCTGGAGGTAGAGCGTTCACGACCAGTTTCAGGAGCAAATCAAGGCCGTCACGTTTCAACGCCGAGAGGGGAATAACTTCCTTGAAATCCTGTAGCTTGCGATATTCCTCGATGGTGGGAAGAAGTTTGCTCTTGTCTCTGAGCAGGTCAATCTTGTTCAGCAAGAGATAGACGGGCGTCCCGGCCTGTTTGGCAGTGTTCAGGACAAATTCATCCGCCGGGGTAAAGCGGCGCGTAACATCGACGATCAGCAGAATCAAGTCACAGCCCTCGACGGCTTCGCGCACTTCCACCATCATCTTGCGGCCCAGCGAGCTATCTGGCTTGTGGACACCCGGAGTATCGATCAGAACGATTTGCGCCCCTGGCCGGTTGGCCTGCTCGGGCAGGTGAATAATTCCCTGTATTCGGTTCCTGGTGGTTTGCGGCTTGGGACTGATAATGGCGAGTTTTTCGCCCACCAATGCATTCAGCAACGTGGATTTTCCTGCATTAGGACGACCCAGGATGCACACGAAACCGGAACGGAAGGCCATTCGAGATTACCTCCCGGATGTACTCGCCTTCGCGTTGAAGCGTAGCAGAACATCTTCGATTTTTTCCGCCCTGCGTTGCGCGGCTACGGTTTCGTCGGCCGGAGACGCATACCATCCGTTGATGGACTGTACGTAACTGGCAGGAGAAAGCTGGAACTGCCTCGCCTTGCGATGCTCGGTACCGTGGCAGGCGATATAGCCCTCGACAAAACCCAGCTGCTCTGTGCTGCTTGAGCCCTTCCACCAGAGGCCGTCGAAGTATCCATGGCGTTCACGCCAGCCTTCTCGAGCACCGGCATGTTTTGCTCGGGGAACGGAAGTGTGGCCGGACCAGATGTCTTTCAAAACCTGCCCGACCGGGCGAGCCCGAGATTTCTGGTGACCCTGGTAGTAGGTGCTGACGGCAATACGCATGTCAGCGTCGTCGATGAGCATACGGATTCTCTGGCCGCCGGGATCAGCATAACAGTCCCCAAAGCCGAAGATGAATCCTTCCTGCTCGGACGCGGTGCGCATTTGCCACCAAACGCCATCGTAGGCTTGGCCTTGTGCATGAAGCGAATTCAAGGGAAGCAGAAGGAACAGCGCGCATGAAAGAGCGGGACGTCGTGCCAGCTTCAAGAATCCCATCGAGTGCGGTCCCGGAACACTGGGCTGTACGGAAGAAACACTATATCAGTTTCATCTGGCGTGGCTCGACCGTGGCAATTCTGACTCGCTCGACCCGGCGATCCGTGGATTCCAGAACTTCAAAGCGAAGGCGGTCTTCCTCGATGACTTCGCCCTTTTGCGGGATGCGACCGGCTAACTCACTGACCAGACCAGCCACGGTAGTCGCCTCTTTGCCCTCCGGACGGAGACCAAACAATTCCCCCAGATGGTCGACATCCATGTTGCCAGGAACTATGTAGGAGTGATCGTTTTCCTTGATGACTTGCGACTTTTCGTGTTCATCGCGGATCTCACCGACGATTTCCTCGACGAGGTCCTCGATGGTCACCAGGCCCGCAACCCCACCGTACTCGTCCACAACGATGGCCATGCGGACATTGTTCCTGCGCATTTCGCGCAACAGGTCACTCCCGAGTTTGATCTCCGGAACAAAGTAAACATCCTTGCGCATAATCGACTCGACGGTGCGCAAAGGCGCGTCGGTATCCGAAACTTGGAGCACATCCTGCGCGTACACGATGCCAACAATGTTATGAATCGAATCGCGATAAACGGGGACTCGCGAAAACGGTTTCGAGCGGAGCAGTTCAATGAATTGTTCAACTGTGCTATCCACTGGAACGCCGACGATTTCCGGGCGCGGCTTCATGGCTTCGCGCACGGTTTTGCCGCTGAACTCGACGACTGACTGGATCAGATCCCGATCACTTTCCTGAATAATGCCCTCTTCCTGCCCGGCTTCAATGAGAGCGTCCACCGCCTCAGCTGGACTTTCTGGCTGCTCCTCGGATTGTTGTCGCGTGAGGGAGGTAACGGACTGCAGAAATCCCAAAACCAGAGTGATAGGTAAGACCACGTAAATCATCAGGCGCAGCAGCGGGACCCAGCGCGCGAGCCACTCTCCCTTGGTTCGCGAGAACAAAACAAATGGCAGGAAGCGATTGAATACGATAATGATGAGAATCAGGCTCAGGGTCGCCTGAAGAATCTCCTGAACACTCCAGGCCTGGTCACTGAATACAGTAAAACCGATCAGCAGTGCGATGGCCGCCATGATCATTTGCACCAGAATGGCCATCGAGAGAGACGCACGGGGCCTTCCGATACGCAGTCGGGGCTCGACCTTCCGCTCGAAGGCGTCGATGTTGTCCTGAAAATCCCGCGCCAGGAACTTGCCAATTTCAGCATAAAGCCGGTCCACATAGGAAACCAGGGTAAGGACCGCAGCCAGCAAGAGCAGTACGAACCCGACTGCGGAGAGTGCGAGGGCGTAGCTCATCGAGTCCGCCTCGCTGTGGGACGCGTCCGCCCGGCGGTTGTGCTTCGCAGGAGAGGCGAGTGCGAACTGACACTTCTGCGGCTCATTGTGAGTTCATTGCGTGCAATCAAACCGACAGGAAGTTTGAGTTTGGAGCGCAGAGTTTCTTCGGTGCGTGCCATTTCGCCATGATCGCTCTCATGGTCGTACCCGGCCAGATGAAGGAGTCCGTGCAAGATTAAGATCCTTACTTCGTCGGCCGTCGAGTGCCCGAGCCGTTTGGCATTTTTGGCGGCAATCTCGACGGAGATCGCGATATCTCCGACGAAGCGTCGTTCGCCAACGACTTCTGAGGGAAACGATAGCACGTCGGTGGGTTTATCTTTGCGGCGGAATTGACGATTTAAGGCGCGGAGTTCGCGATTATTGGTGAGAAGGATGCTGAGCGAACCTCGAAGGCCGACTGCACGCTTCGCTTTCGTGATGAAGGCGTTGAGTGAGCCCTCAGTCGCGCCGGCAACCGGCTTGTGGAGAATGATCATTCGAGGTCGGCGATGTTGGCCGCGCCGACTAGAACCGGTTTACTGGTTCCCGAGACCACGAGAATTCACCTCAGGGGCTGAAGCCCAGCGCGTCCTTGACGTCACGACTGAAGTCGTGCCCTTTCCAAACCTATCTTCCAAAAATACAAAGAGAGGGCTGTGGGCCCTCCCGCTCGGTCCATATCAATTTTATTCTTTGCCGCGACCTCCCGGTAGCGGGAGCACGATTCGCTCCTGGGAGGGTGGGGCGCTTGCGGACAACGCGGCACCGTCGGCAACAGCGTTTTCGGCGATTGCGCTCGAATCCCCGACTTTACTTTCGCCCGATCTCGTTTCTGCGCCTCGTGCCTCGGCTGCCTTGGCTTCTAGTGATAGCAGCATTTGCTGCTCGGCCAGGCGTGCCTTGTGGTCGTCGTAGGCGCGAATGATGCGTTGCACGAGATGATGACGCACCACGTCGGATTCGTCGAAGTAGACGAAGGCGAGGCCTTCGACTGGCTTGAGCACATCGACTGCTTCGACCAGGCCGCTGCGACGGGCGTTGGGCAAATCGATCTGCGTAATGTCCCCGGTAATCACCGCCTTCGAATTAAAGCCCAATCGCGTGACGAACATCTTCATCTGCTCGGAGGTGGTGTTCTGAGCTTCGTCCATGATGACGAAGGAGTCGTTCAAAGTGCGCCCACGCATGAAGGCGATGGGAGCAATTTCTATGACGTTCTTCTCCAGGTAGCGATCGACCTTTTCGGGGTCGAGCATATCGTAGAGCGCATCATAGAGCGGGCGCAGGTAGGGGTCGATCTTGTCCTGCAAGGTGCCGGGCAGGAAGCCAAGCCGCTCGCCGGCCTCGACAGCAGGACGCGCGAGAATGATGCGGTTCACGCGTTTGGCCAGCAGCGCGGAAATAGCCATGGCCACGGCCAAATATGTTTTTCCGGTACCGGCCGGACCAATGCCGAAGACCATGTCGTGCTTTTCAATAGCTTCGAGATATCGACGCTGGTTGACACTTTTGGGCTGCACGGTGCGGCGTCCCAAGGAACGCTGCTTGCCGGCTTCGGCAAGACCGCGCAGCGTGACCTTGGGATCCGCGGTCAGTACGCGCAGCATACTATTCAGGTCGCCATTATTAAACGTGTACCCGGAGCGCTGCAGGTGGTCGTAGTCCGCAAAAACCTGCTCGGCGCGGGCCACGTCGCGGGGTGCGCCCTCGACTTCCAAGCCGTCGGAGCGCAGGTCAATGGTGATGTTCAGTCCATCTTCCAGCACGTGCAGATTCTCGTCGCGCGTGCCAAACAAGGTTTCAATGTTAGAGCCTACTGCAATACTTTTCTTCATTCCGAAGCTGGTGCTACTCCTCCGAAGGGGCCCCGATTCGACAACGGGCCCGTGGCCCGTCGCTCCGAGAGCGAAACGCCCCCGGGATCGCCGACAAGATGCCGACTATAGTTTAAAGCTGACCCGAGCTTGCTCAACCTTCTTTCCGTTCCAGGGCAAGCACCTAGAAACATCCCACACTCGCGCGGGGAACGAATTTCCAGGCAGTCCATCGCAAATACAGCCATCCACGGGGCAGGAGTGCCCGCGCCACATGATTGGATTGCGTGGAGATGGAACCAGCCGGAATGCTCGCTCCTGAAAGTGCAAGCAAACACCATTGCGATTAGCCTAGCGCGGGCAGGGAAGGGAGTCAATGGGAGTGGATATGGGCCTCCTGCCGATAATCGCACAACATGCGATTCGCCCGGACATTCGAACTATGCTTTTACTCTATGAATGAAGTAATAGAATACGGGCGGCGGACCTCATGATTCGGGTAACCCTAGCGATGGCGGTGATTGCGGTTGCGATGCAGGGTGGGAGGGCGCAAGATACTCCAGCCGAGAATCAAACGCCCAGTGAAACACAAACGACACCCAAAACCACGGCGAAAAGGAAAAGTGCGACATCAGCGAAAGCTTCGGCTACTCACGAATCTGCCCCCGCCGATCCGGCACTGGGCCTTGCCTCCGGGCAATGGCAATTTGCCAGTATCGGGTCTACTCAGGTGGTAGGTAAGGGACCCCATCATCCATATTTGAAGTTCGACTCACCGACTCACAGCATCACCGGATTTACGGGATGCAATCGCTTAAGCGGCAAATACAAGGCAGCCGAATCGACCCTCGCCTTTGAGAACGTGGTCACGACGCGCATGGCTTGCGTCAAGGACCCCTACGAACAACAACTTCTGGATGTTCTGAATTCTGCGACGGCATTACAAGATCTTAGATGGGGAATTGCGGGTCCTTGGGCCTAAAGGAACGCTGGCTCTTTTGACTCAATCTCAAAAAGCGCAGAGCAGTCCGGGCCAGCCGACGCAAAAATAACACGAGATTTACGTTCTAGCGGGGCGGCAACGGGTCCGTCGCTTCGTTCGGTTACCCTTTCACGGAACCGTGAAAGTAAGTGATGAAGGACAAACGCTGACGCCGATCGAGCGCCTGGGACAGCCCTTCCGCCGTGGCCGCGTGGCACTATGCGCCCTCGCCCTTTGCGGTACCCGAGGATGCGGGAACGGCACGCTGGCGAGCCCACTCCCGCAAGGCGTCAATCTCTTCGGCGCGGGTGGTTGAAAGCGGGACGGTGGACTGGATGGCTTCCAGCAAGTGCTGATTCGAGAGTGGCTGCTTCTGGGAGTAGGCCGCGTAGAGTGCCGTCTGCACGACTGATTCGATCTCGGCGCCGGAGAAGCCGCGCGCCGTCGCGGCAATTTGATCGAGGCTGAAATCTGCTGGGTTGCGCTTTCTTTTCGTTAGCTGAA
>Ga0126372_10000221_pt1 | contig 18368 bp, 13 predicted proteins | sample PanSoiMetaPlot_6_FD_92762 | JGI IMG/M metagenome (GOLD analysis project Ga0126372, IMG submission 92762) | Tropical forest soil microbial communities from Panama - MetaG Plot_6 | ecosystem: Environmental > Terrestrial > Soil > Tropical forest > Bulk soil | place: Panama | collected 2016-02-17
CTGGCGCGCCACGACCGATCGAAGTCTTCCCATTCCTTCGCTGTGGAGGCAAAGCCGGCTACGACGACAAAGGGCGTAGCCTTGTCGTCTTCCTTCCCGCTGGCGTCGAAAGCCGTGGTGTACATGGTCGCTACTCGGTCGCGCAAGTCGTGCGCAAGCTCTAGACGTCCATCCTACATGAAGACTTCATCGCCGTAACGGCTCTCCGGCATTCGAAGACTCCAGAAAGAAGAGCCCGCGCAAGCCAGTTCGACAGCAGAGTCTCGGGTCGTCGACCAGATGCGTTCTAGCATTGCTAGAGATGATGGTCAGACTCCGGCAGGGAGCGGAACGTCACTCGGCATCCAGATTGAGGGACTAAACCGCGACTTCGAATCCCCTTCTTGGCCGGTGCTCGGGAGCTCCACTTCGTGCATTCAGATCGGGGCCCGCAATCACCGAAATCGACTCGCCTCACCTTCGAGGCAGACGTCGCCTGAATCGCCGAGTCAATTTCAGCTTGTTCCAGAGCGCTTCCACTGACGGCAATGCGTGGGAATTCACGGGAATCGACGTGGGAATGGAGTGGGAATCTGGGAATCGGACCGGGTTTCCCTGAGGTCCATGGCCCCCGAAAGGCGGTCGCCTCCGCCAGGGCCCGGGCATCGCGCGAGGCTTTCACTTTCCGCGTCTGCGTCGCATACATGGGCGCGAACTTCGGGTCCGCGACGATGCCCTCGTGGCCGAGGGTTTCGAGACAGCGCGCCACCCATTCGCTGTCGGCCGAGGCCTCGATGATCTCGCCCCCGGCGAGGGTGTCGATCTCGCTTTCCTTCTTGAACACGTCGATGCCAATATAGTCCATGGCTGGCCCCTCCCTTTCTGCGGCGTTGACCGCGGGGTCCTCGTGTGGGGCAGCCTATGCCCCCACGTCAAGCGAGAGGCCAGCCGATTCATCCCATCGACGCTCTCGGCGCAGTCTGCAGGCTCGGCGACGGCGGTCGCTGTCTGCCCGAGGCGTCGGAGTCGCAGTTGCCGTGGCTTTGGTGGTGGTGGCGTGCGGCTCTTCGAATGACGGCCGCGGCGCGTCGGGCACCACGGCCCGCACGTCGAGTACCACGGCGCCGGCCAGGACCAAGCCGACTTCGCAGGGACGGTCGACATTGCCGGCGGGCGCAAGATGTACCTAGAATGCTCGGGCACCGGCTCGCCGACCGTGGTGCTGGTGTCGGGGCAGCGTGGATCGGCACAAGAGTGGCGCATGACCGAGCCCCGGGCGACGCCGCCGGCGCCGCCGGTGTTCGGCGAAGTCGCAAAGACCAACCGCGTGTGTGCCTAAGACCGACCGGGCACCCCGGTTGGCGATCAGCTCAGCCGCAGCGACCCCGCGCCGCAGCCGACCACCGCAACGGCGGCGGTATCGGACCTGCACGCACTGCTGGCGGCGGCCCGCGAGGCAGGCTCATACGTTCTGGTGGGACACTCCGCGGGTGGGATGATCGTGAGGCTGTACGCGAGCACCTACCCCGAGGATGTGCAGGGGATGGTTCTCGTCGACGCGCTCTCGGAGTATCTGCAGGACAACATGACGCCTGATCACTGGAAGATCCAACGGCTTCTGCTGCAAGGTGCCATCAAGGCGGACGTGGCCATCTATCCCGATCTCGAGCGGTTCGACGCCGACACCAGTTTCTTTCAGCTACCCGCCGCTCCGGACCTGCACCCAATGCCCCTAATCGTGCTGTCTGCGGACGAGCGGATCGGTCCCCGACTCGTCGACATGATCGCAGCCGGCCAAGTTCCCGCCGGCGTTCCCCCCGACTTCGGCTATGTGCTCGACGACGCGCAAGCGAAGGCCCAGTTGAAGTTATCGCAGCTGGTTTCGGGCGCGTTCCGCGTCGCCGACACCCACAGCGGGCACAACATCCACCGAATCCAGCTCCAGCTCGTCGTGGACTCGATCCGGCAGGTCGTCGACGCCGGCAGAGTCCAGAACTGAAGTGGCGGTCAGTTCTGATGGCTTGAGTGGACGTTTTCGAAGCGATCCCCGTGTCCTAGAACGGGGTTGATGTTATCTACGCTCTCGCCCAATCTACTGATCACGCCTCGCGCCGCCGCCCGCCATGATTTCCGGATTATTTCCGACGTAGGATCACGTCCGTCTGAAACTTCTTGCCGCGGGCATTCGTCACGATGAACTGAATCAAGTTGAGCTTGCCGTCCGCCAGCGATGTCCCTTTGCGGGCGGGCGTCACCGGCTGGATCTTGGAGCCCGGGAACACGATCCAGCCCGACGATCCCTTGGCGGTGCCGTTGCCCGAGAAAATGATCGGCTCGCCGCTGTTGCCCTGCCGGCCCATGTTCGGATGTGGCTCCTTGTCCCCGATATAGAGTTTGAAGGCGACGATGCCCTGGCTGTCCTGCGTCCGCGCAATGAGCCGCGACTCGACAAGAACATCCGTGGCGATGGCGCGCGTCTTCGGGTCGGGGGTCCAGCGCCTTGGTGACCTGCACGATTTCATAAACGCCGTTCTCGCTGTCCGCTTTGCTCAGCTTGATCTCCCAGTTGTGCAGCTTGGGCACAATTTCCTGCGGATTCGGATCGAAGAAATAGTCGGTCACGCCGCTGAACTCCGACTCGGCGGCACGCGCCGCGAACGGGATCAGCCAACCAATCGCCACCAGCACAAACCCAACAGCTCGAAGGAAAATCATTTTCGCATTCATAGGGTGACCCAAGCTTCACGGATACTTAGGCGTGAGCCAAGGAGTATGTCCCTCTACCGTCGCTCTGCGCGGCCGTTTGACGTTATCTTGAGCGCCACCGTGCGTTCTCGACGTCCTCCACGCAAAGGTTGCCACGCAGGACCCACATTTCCGCTCGCGAAGCAGTCCGCGTCATGCATGTGATCAATGTCGTCGCCATGTCACTATTCTTTCCAGGTGGTAAGCTGGCGTCCACTGGCTTGCCCATCTCCTGCGCCGAGTCGTGCTGTCCCATGCCATCCAGAGTTGGTCGCTGACGAGCCTGCAACAGCGCTTGTTCAAGACCGGTGGCCGCCTCATTCGGCACGCCCGGTACGTCTTCCTGCAACTCGCCGAGAGCCACTTGACATCCCCCCTGTTCAGCCGGATTCTCAGCCGCATCGAGCGACTCGCGTGGCATCCGACTTGATCGCGGGCCTCACAGCATGAGTGGGCTCAACGAGCATCGGAAGTCGAAGCGGAGGAGGTGTCTCTGAACAGACGGGTCCAGGTACCAATTCAGAAGCACGGGATCGCACACGGGCCATGCGTCGCGAGAATGGCTTGCGTCACAACTTGCCGGACAGGATGACCGAACGGACCGGCGGGAGGGGTGGCTCGGTGGACATCGCGCCGGGGGCGGCAATTGGTCCATATCGGGAATCCCGCCTTGATTGCTAGGGCCTGGGATAGGCGGGCTGCGTGCCCACATTCACGCGCGAAGTGTTGATCGTTCGCGACGTACTGGCGATACCGGCCCGGCCGCCCGTGCCAATCGGCGTGTTTCCAGTGGCCGGCGTGGGGCCTGGTATTCCGAATCTCGGGCAGCCGGGTCAGACGGGGCAACTGGCTGCGGGAAGTGTGTGGCTGTTCGCTCCGCCACTGGCACAGCACAGCACGCCTAACAGTTACTGCGGGTTCCACATCAAGGATGGCAAGGCGACGCTACAGGGCCAGGCGACGGTCGGCCCCGATGGGGTCGTCCATATCCGGCCGAACGGCGTGCTCACGGTCGCGATGGACATCGAGGCGCCCGCGGCGCCCGAACTGAACTATCCGGCCAGTGTTACGTTTGAGTTTCGACCCGACGGCGCGCACATCACCGCGCTGAGCGCGTTCGGACTGACCACGTACGGCACGGCCTTAGCGTTGAAGCGGAACGCCGCCGCGCCGTTCTATGAACCAACGAGCCAGTGCGTCCTGATCCCGGCCGATGCGGCGCCGGCGAGCCTGGCGTTCGCGAGCGCCAATTCGACGCTGTTCATCCCGTCGGGGGCCGCTCCGATCACGGGCGCCGCGTGGGCGCTACATACATCCACGAAGGCCGTAGGCCAACTGGGCGACGCGGCCGGGGCCGGAGCGGTGGCGCTGCAACTCGCGGGCATCTCGGCGCGCTGGAGCGGGCTCGCAGCGCTGGTGAGCTTCGGCTCCGGGCTGCTGTTGGCCGAGCCGGGGGAGTTGACGTTCACGCTGCAGTACAACGGGCCGTCGTTCACCGAGACCTACCACCTGTGGCAGGAGAGCGCGACGAGCCGGCGGTCGAGCATCGACCTGATGTGCGCTGCCGGCATGAACGTTCGCTACTTCGCCAAGGCGGGCACGGAAACCCTGCAGGTGAACTCGTGCCTGGCATCGGCGTTTCTCGATCGGCCCGTCCAGGTGGACGGCGGCCGTTTGGCGGTGATCAAATGGCCGGCGTTTTTCGTCTTGAGCGAGATCACCGGTGTCGTGAACATCGGCATCCAGGCCCAGCCGCCGCCGGGGATGCAGGGCAGGGTCACGCTGGCGCTGGAGAATTCTTTGCTCGGGCTGGGCGTGCCGGCGTCGCTGGGCGTGTTGGGAGTTCTGGACGCAAACGGTCTGAAGAACGGGCGGCTGCAGTTGGATTTCCCATTCCGCACAATTCTGCTGACGCTGCCCGACCCGTACATTACCCCGCTGACGACGCCAATGACTCCCGGCGAGAACCTGACCGTGTCGGCGGTAGTCACCTGGGCGGACCCGGCCACGCCGAGTCTGGTGTTTTCTTCCAGCACGTTCTCGCCCGCGCCGCCTCCCAGCGAATTCAATCCGCTCCGAGCGCTGGTGGATGTCTCGAGCAACGCGGATCAACTCGGCGTGCTCCTGTTTTCCGACTTCTTGGCCGTACCGCAATTCCAGCTCCAGGGCATGGACTTGAGCGGCCCGGCGAGCGCGGTGGGGTTGATGACGCTACCGGAGATCTCGTGGGAGCCGATGTACTCGGACGGCTCGGACGGCACGGCGCCGGGAACCATCGCCAGCGACCTCGACGGCGGCATCTCGGGTTTGCGGCTGCTGAACAACGCCCGACTGGTGCCGACGGCGCCGGCGCTGTTGCTGACCCCGATGCTGGAGGAGGCGGGGAAGGGCTCGACCCTCGCGGCGTCGCTGACGCTGCCGTTCGGCTTGTTCGCGAACATCAATGATCCGCTGGCGCGCTTCCATCTCGTGCAGCCGTCTTTCCCAGGCTCACTGGGCGGAGGCATCCAGATCGAGATGACGCCGCCGCCGAGGCTGTCGCCCATCAACCGGCCCCCGGCGGACCAGGGCTTTCTCGGGTCCGCCTCCACGCGCAATCAGTCCTACGGCAACGAGGTGCTGGGCACGGGCGGGATCAATCCGGCGAACCTGTTCAACATGCAGTTCACGCAGCTCGTGCCGCTGCTGCGCTACGACTTGAGTGGTTACGGCGCCAGCGTGTTCAGCGACTGGCGCGCCGCCGCGATCACCGGGACGCAGATCATCAAGGTGCAGTTCGACGTGTTTGTGGGGCGCACCTCGGTGGAAGTGATCCAGATCCAGAGCCTGATCTACCCGTGGGGCATCACCGTGGTCCGCACCATCACGATCGACCGCAAGTCGGCCGGCGGAGTGCTGCGGCATGACTCGGGCTGGCAGCCGGTGAGCGACGGGCGGTTCCAACTCCCCGGGGCGTTCCAGCCGCACCCGGGGCCGGTCGCGGCGGTCACCAGCGTCCATAACATTCGCGAGTTCGGCACGCCGTTCACGCTGGACGGAGTGCTGCATTGGGAGACGGTTCTGTTCGACGCCGACTTTCTGCTGGCGAGCGGGCTTTCGGTCAGCGGCGGCACCAGTGGAGCGGATCGTTTCGCGAGCCGCGACGTGCTGGGCTACTTGCCTGCCGACGTGAAAGTGGTACCGACGCCGCCGGACGTCAACCTGCTGCTTTCGCGCGTACCGGCGCTGGGCGGGATCGGCGGGACGCTCGCCATCGCGGCCACCGGCGCGCAGATGCGCGCGACGCTGATCGACGCGGAATCGTTGCTGAGTGGGACGACGGGGATTTTGGTGGGCGTGCTGCGGGGCAACCCGGTGCTGCCGCCGCAGGGGTCGTGGGCGGTAGGCAAACGCGCCGTTCCCGCCGGTGCGCCGCTGGCGCTGGATCCGCGCATCCCCGTTCCGCTGATTCGCAACAATGCCGATCCGGCGTGGCACCTGGCCGATCCGGCGGACATCCTGCAGCTCTCGACGCCGGCGAACGAGTACGGCCTGTTGCAGACCACGGGCACGCAGAGGGTCTTTTTCCCGCGGCCGCAGATGATTCCGCCGGCCGTGCCGCCGCCGCCGGGCACCCCGGGGCCGGGGTTCCACCTGCCACAACCGCCGTCCCTGGCGGACGTCGGCGCGCTGTTCAACGCGGCCGGGCTGTTCCCGAATCTCAGCTCGGCGCTGGGATTTTCCGGGGCGACGGCGGATCTGAAGGCGAGCCCGGACGGGCTGGAGATCCACGGCACCATCGATACGTCGGCGTTTCCGCCGCGGCCGCTCGTGGACTTCGGCGTGGTGAAGGTGCTGATCGACTACCACGACGAGAACGGCGTGGTGGCCAAACCAAAGGTAGACATCACGCCGGCAGGATGGTCGATCACGCTGGGGCGCATCACGTTCCAGTTGATCACGCCGCTCGGCGCTGATCCGCTACTGAAGATCGTGGGCAACGCCACCGCGTCGTCGAGCGCGGCGCCGACCGTCAGCGACATCAACATCGTCTACGGCGGCGTGCTGGCGCCGGTGGAGAACATCTTCGCCAACCTCCAGGCGCTCGCGAAGTTTCTGCCCGGAGGCAGCGACTCGACCATCGACGTGCACTTCGCCGACGGGAAGCTGACCGTGCGCGAGGTGTTCGCGCTGCCGGCCCTGCCGCTCGGGGCAGGATACCTGAAAGACATCGCGCTCGACATCGGCACGACGATGCAACTCTCGCCGCAGAAGCTGGAGTTCTTCTCGGGCATCGGCAGCGTGGACAAGCCGTGCCACTGGCTGGTGTCGCCGCTGTCCGGCACCTGCATGGTGCAGGTGGGCGTCGAGGACGGCGACATGGCGGTGGTGATCCAGGCGGGCATCGGCGCGGGGCTTTCGATCGACGTGGGCATCGCGCAGGGCAGCGCGTCGGTCGTCATCGCGCTGCAGGTGACGGTGGTGGGCTCGAACCTGAACCTGATGCTGCTGCTGACTGCCGAGGCAAGCGTGGACGTGCTCGACGGACTGGCGAGCGCCACGCTGAGCCTGACCGCGGGCCTCGGCGTGACGCCACATCCGTTCCCGCCGCGCGTCTCGATCACGCATCCGCTGGACAGCGCCACGCTTTCCGCGGCGGTCGGCGTGGGCATCCATCTCACCGTTTGCTGGCTGGTGCACGTCGATTTCGACGGGTTCTGGCAGTTCTCGAAGGACATTCAAATTCCGGACGCGCTGGGCGTGATCCCGGTATAGGAGCCGATGCACCATGGCGGCTTCCGATCTCGTTCTTAGCATCCTCACCTTCCCGCAGAACTGGGACGGCGCGAACCTGTCGTTGAACCTGCTGCTGCTGCCAGGCGCGGACCCGACCCAGAAGCTGACGCCGGCGGGGCCGGCTTTCTCGGGGACGACGTACCTGCTGGAAGCGGTTGTCATTCCCGGCACGGACAATCCGCCGGTGGACGGCGCGGTTGGGTCGCAGCCGTTCACGATCACCACCACCGCGCCGGCCAACAGCGCGGCGTTGTTCACCAAGCTGAAGACGGTCTACGCGCCAAAGGTGATCCCGCAGAAAGGTGTTGGCGCGGGGGTACGCATCAAGAAGGTGCTGCCCGATTCGTACACGAGCGCGTTTCCGTTCGTCAGCGGCGGACAGGACTTTCTCGCCATCGGCGACGAGTTCGGCTGCGCGCTACGGGCGCAGACGCCGGAAACGACCGTGCCTCCGCCGACGAAGGACATCGGGTGGGGGCACATCCTGTCGCTGGCGTTGCGGCAGCCGAAGCTGACGTCGGCGCTGGGGCTGGTCTATACGGCGACCATCGCGCCGAGCAAGGCGTTGCTGGCCGCGGGCGGCTGGCTGTACGTGCGGTTCCGTGCGGCGACGAATCCCTACGCGGCGGACATTGCAGCAAACCCGGGCAAGATCCTGATCCAGTACTTCGCGGCGCGGTTGCCGGCGCTGTCCACGGGGCGGCCGCTGTTCGCCCCCGTGCTCTATCCGCTGTTCGGCGGCGTGCCGAATCCGAACGTCTATGATACGGCCACGCTGGAGTCCGAGTCCTACGACGACGGGTTCGCAAAGATCGTTCATACCAACCAGCCGAAGTCGGCCGACGCTCCGACCGAGGATCACAACGAACTGACGCCCGCCTCGGACGCTGGGCTGCAACTGGGATGGGACGACGAACAGGTGGCGATCTGGATGAACCGCCAGTTAGACAGCGTCCGCAGCAACGCTTCGAACAACCTGCCGCTGGGCGTGCTGGGCTACCGCGTGGACGTGCGCAAACAGGGCGCCGCCAATTGGCAGAGCCTGTGCGACGCGAAGGCGACCATCAAATTCGACCCGTCGATTGACGGCACGGTGAACGTCGAGCCGCCGGTGGAGCCGGCGCCGGCGCGGCCGTTGAACGATCCGGGCCACGCCTGGCTGCCGCGCTACCTGGCGCAGTGGCGCGGCAAGTCGCTGGTGGTGGGCGACGACATCCCGCTGCAGCTCACGGGCGGGACACTGTCGCCGACGCTACTCAGCTCGCGCGTGCCAGCGGGTCTGCTGCGCTACGGCAACACGTACGAGTTCCGGGTGCGGCTGGCGGACCTGACGCACGGCGGCCCCGACGCCAAAGGCAAGCCCGGCAATCCGGCGCAGGCGCCCGTTGGGACGTGCAAGTTCCAGCGCTGGATCAAGCCGCGCGCGTTCAAGACGAAATTCACGCGCGACGCCGCGAGCAAGGACACGCTGACGCAGATCCACATCTGGCGGCCGATTCTCGGTTATCCGGAGCTGCTGATGGCGGGCGTGGCGGACTCCGCCGTGGCGGAGATGATCGCGCAGGTGCCGGCGGCGCTGGCGGCCAACCTGCCGGTGGGCGCGAACGATCCAGACGTCGACACGGTGAGGGTGATCGTCGAGGCGCGCACGCCCGCGCACGACACCACCGCGCCGGACCAGCTCGACGGGCCGTACCGCGTCATCTACACGCTGGACGCGCCCCTGCCCCCGCCGCCGGCCGACCCGGTGCCGCCCGTGACGTCCAATCCGGCGCAGGCGCTGGCGATCAACCTGCAGTACGAGGACGTGGCGAACATCGCGGACCTGGCCGCGCCGGCGGGGGCGATCCCGCTGACGCTACCAGTGCCGCGCGCGCGAGACGTGCGCATCCGGCTGATCCCCATCGCCCACAACGCGAACCCGGGTTACTTCGGCTCGGCCGACGTGCAGGAAGGCCTCGCCGTGCACTTCGACACGCGCGACGATCGCGGCACCGAGAAAGCTCTCTTCTCGCCCTCGCAGCCGCTGTTCCAACAGGCCAAGGCGATCCTGCTGCAGCCGGGCGACGATATCGCCCAGCGGCTCGCGCTGGCGTTGAATCTCCAGGCCAACGGACTTACTTTGTCGGGCCCGCGCGGGCAGCGCGTAGTGTTCGGCGCGTCAGGCGCCTTGCGGAACACGATCTCCGGCGACGGCGGGCAGATCAGCTTTGGCTCGATGAGCGACCTGCTTGGGCATTGGGTGGTCGCGCTGCAGTTCGTGGTGGATCGCGACTGGACGTGGGACGGGTTTGCGGCCGACGGCCTGGGGGTGTTCCGCGACGGCCAGAGCGCCGGCACGATGCGCATACCGCAATCGGTGGGCAGCCTGGCGACGGGCGAGGCGCTGAACCCCGCGACGCAGCGGGATTCGATGCTGCTGGTGTTCTTCGACGCCGTCGATCCGAATCCGCCCGTGACGACGGGCGCGCCGAACCCGTTTCCGGTAGCGCCGGCGCCGGTGTGGACGGTCAAGCCGGTGCTTAAGCCGGGGCTGACGTTGGCCGATCCGCCCACGACACTGCCACTGCGTCTGCCGAAAGCCGCGCCACCGTCGCAGGTGCCGCGGATCGCTTCGGCGGGAATCGCGCTTTCGCCTTACCAGCCGTCGCCTGACTATTCCTCGACGGCACCCCGGCGCAAGGCACTGTGGATCGAGTTCACCCAGCCGGTGCTGGATCCGGCGGACGTCTACTTCGTGCGGGTGCTAGCCTACGCTCCAGACCCGCTGCTGGTGGAAGGCCGCCAAGCCGGACAACTCGCCGACACCATCGAGGCTCCCGATCCGCCGCTCGCCATCGATCCGGAGCCGATCCGCGTCATCACGCCAGGCCAGGGCGCGGACACCGCGGGTCTGGAGGCGATGCAGCAGTTGATTCCGTCCACGGAGGCGAACCCGCGCCATTTCATTCTGCCGCTGCCCGACGGGCTGACCGCAGACTCACCGGAGTTGTTCGGCTTTTTCACTTACGAAATCCGCGTCGGGCACGCGGGCAGCGGTCTGGACCATTGGTCGACGGCGCAGGCGCGCTACGGGCGTCCGCTGCGCGTGACGGGTGTGCAGCATCCGGCGCCGCAGTTGAAGTGCCTGGTGGCGCGCAAGGACGAAGGCGTGTTTGTCACGGCGCCGTTTGCGACGTCGATCCGCAACGGCCAGACGCTGCCGGCTTCGCACCTGCCGAACACGCAGATGTGGGCGCTGCTGTACTCGCAGGTGGAACAGGCCGACGGGGCGAGTTTCCGCAACATCCTGCTGGCGGCCCGCCGGCTGGCGCCCAAGGAAGTGTTCGGCATCGCGAACCCTCCGCACTATTCGCGCGACACCTATGGTTTCGCCGAGTTCACACAGAAGGACGATCCGAAGGCGATGGGCTCGAACCCGCCGCGCTGGCAGGGCATCGACACGCTACTGGCCGGGCTGTTCCTGCCGCCAAAGTCGCCGCTGAGCGTGTTGACCGTCGAGATGATGCCGCAGCACAGCGATGTCGCCAACAATCCTGTCGACGCGGACCTAGGCAAGCTGCGCATCCTGCGGACGTCGCCGCTGGTGCCGGTGCCGCCAGTCTGCTGACAAGCTTATTGCGCGCGCGAAAAAGTTGGCTAGGAACTCTTAGAGGGACTGTGAGGAGGTGTTCGGCCTCCAGCACCTCACGGACTGGGATCGACAGTCAAACGGCATGTCGGATTGCTTTGAGTTCGCGCAACGTCCACTCAGCTCGCCCCAGCTGTGCGGCTGGGGGGCAGCGAATAGCATGATGTCGGATGCGTTGCTTGGACCCGTTGGCGGCAGCACTGCAACAGCGCTCGCCATCGAACCGGCCGGGTCCTTCGCTGCCCTTGACCCACAACACCGACATGGACATCCTTGGCGATGTACCGCGAGAGGAGCACATTCATGTCCAGTCCATCGCACGCGTCGGCCCTCAAGCAGGTCTCTATAGACCGCTACGAATCATTGGTCGTCAGCATGGACCCCGCCAAAGGGGACTTCACGTCGTTGCAAGCGGCGATCAATGCGCTGCCCACGTCCGGAGGGAAGATATTCGTGAAGGCGGACGTCTATCCGATCACAAACACGATCCAAATACGAGCAAGCAACGTTCACATCCAGGGTGAAGGAATAGGGATCACCGTCTTCGTTGCTGACAGCGCGATGACCGGAAACACCCCGGGGCTCGAGGCATTCAGTACGGCCTCCGACGGCACGCCGCGAGGGCAGCAGCCGGGCATAGGCGACCTCGAGAATGTAGCGAGAGTCGGGTCTTTCAAAGCAGTCGCTATCGGAGCGTGGGTTCTCAAGGGGACGAAGTAAGGACAGGATAGACTTGACACTCTCCGTGGAGCCGCCTACGGTCCTGGTGCTAGTTCCCACCATCTAACCGTCCGTCTTCGCGGGGGCATTGGAGGCCTCCGGGTTCGGGTTCCTGAACAATCTGCCGCCGCTCCGGAAGCAGTCCGCCGGCAGGACCCAGGCGCGTCGGGCAACTCGGGTAAGTATCCGATCCACGCGGTTTACCCGGCGCGGGGATAGCCGCAAGAGTCGGCAGGAGCTCGCGAGGAGCTGACCAAAGCGCGAAAAGGAGCTCAGATGCTTCCTCACGCGCTGATCGCACAGCACATCTCCTTGTCTGAAAGGAACTTGGTGAGAGCGTAGGCAATCGCATGAAGATCGTGGAATGGCAGTAGAACTAGCGGGGACCGCCGGTGGCGTTGGCTTCGCCTGGGTCTCCTGACCTACTGATGTGCTATCAGACTAGAGGAGGATGACTCATGCCAGAGGGATTTCAAGTTCGAAGCCTGACGGTAAACCTTGAGGGGCAGAAGGCCGGCGCCCAGCTCTGTCTGCACCAGTCCTTGGTCTGTATCGGGAACACGCTTCGCGTCACGCCACTATGCTGTCTGCGCTGGCTGTCGCCACAGGCTTGCCCAGCGCGGACGATCTGTCTTGGCTGGTGGAGCCAAGGTCCCGGTCATCCAGGTCCGGGCGGGGGTTGCGGCGCTTTTAGTCCAATAGTTGACTGTATGTCTGGGAGCGCTTGCCAGGTGGGCAGCCAGGTTGCTCAACCTGGTTCGCAGATCGACCCGGCAACCGACATCGCGACGCTGAAGGCTGAGCTACGCCAGGCACTCGCCCAGATCGAAGAGATAGAAAAGGCGCAGTCTGCGGCAATGGCGCCTAAGACCCAGGGCGAGATCACGGCTGCACTGGAGGATCTCGATCTAGCGCAGAAGCAGATCGACGCTGCGCGCACCGAGCTTCAGGGCAAGCTTAAGAAGTGACAGCGTCGGCAAGCACTCGTGCGTGACCTCGAAAGCGCCATCTTTCGGGCCAATCCAAGGTATACGCTGCGCCCGTGGAACCGGTTGGGGCCGATGTCGGAGGCCATTGTGCCGTCCGTGGCCGCGGCGGCGCCGAGTTTTGGAGTACTCCTGCCCAGCGGGCAGAGCGGTCCCCCAATGCGGGAGGTCTCTGCCGATGTCGCGTTGGTGTTTCTGGTACTTCGCGACCCGGGACTGCTCCCGCCGCCGCTGGCCTTTGCCTCTCAGAAGCGACGATATGATGAGGTTGCACGACTGCTCCTCGACGGTGTTCTCGAGATCGAGACAGGAGGCGGTTTCCTTGGTGGACTAGAGGGTTGTGCGCAGTTGGGAATAACGCCGGTCACCGCCGTTCAGGGTGGTCGAATTGCGCAACTCTCGCGGGAGGGGCTGCGGTATGGGGCGGCGCTCGCATTCCGGGATCCTGCAAGGCTGGCGCGCAAGCTGTACGCTTACAACCGATGCCCACCGGGGCCCCGCGCCCCACATGTCAATGGCGTTACCGGGACTCTCGACTTTCTCGGGTTGGCTAATGGTCAGACGCGAGCCCGCATTGACCGGGGATGGATGATCAGCTCGGCCGACGCCGCGTGGCTGGTTTTCACGCGTCGTGGAACGTATAAGGCCTCAGCCCGGAGCCCATGCAAGATGTACGTGAGCCCACGCGCGGAGGCTATGCCGTCTCTCCTCGGCGACGTCGCGGACGCCCTCTTCGCAACCGGAGCGGATCAGTTCAAGGTTGGCCTCGGAGACGCCGGGCTATTACGTCCCGATAAGCTCGTCGCCTATTTTCCGTCGCGGGATGATTTGCTTGCTGCAAACGAGCGCATGTGCACAGTGGTGGTCGGTGTACCGCCCCATGGTGTCCCGTTTTCCAGTGGGCTCGACGGCGCTGGTGTCCTGTCGTGGGGTGTGGACCCCGTGGGACTCGGCAGGAGCGGTGCGGTAAGTTGGCGCCAGTGGATAACCGCCGTGCTCGCAGCGGCGCTCATAGGGGACGACGATGGTGCCACAGCTGTCGAGGATCGCTGCACGCGAGCATTGACCCGTCTCCGGCTGGAGGGCGTCGATGCTGACACATTTGCACCTACGTCAGAGTGGTCAGGATGGGTGCCAGCATGAGCGAAGTCTTACCCATGCTGCTGGTTCTGCCAGAAGACGTGTTGATTGCGCCTGTGCGCGAGTTCCCCGGCGAGGTGCGACAGCTGCTGGGGACCGGCGAACACGATTATGCGGTGAGCCGCCACAACGCCCGCGAGACCACACGACTCGTCAGCTCCGAGGGGGCGGGACTGCTTGAGTTCTTCCGTCGGCCGACGACAATCGTGCAGGCGATCATAGCATTCAGCCGGGAGCGGGTCATCGATCCCGAGGCCACGCTTGAGCGCGCTCTGCCCCTGGTGACCGAGTTCATGACGGCTGGATTCCTGGTGCCGGCCGGATCTTCGCGACGGCAGCGAACTGAGACCAGCTTGGCCCCAGGCAGCACTTGGCGCCAATATAGCGTGATCCGCTGCGTGCAGGTGTTTGAAGATAGCGAAGTCTACCAGGCGAGGACCGAAGAAGGGCAACAGGTGGCCCTGAAGCTCAGCCGCCCAGGTTTCGAGCGCGTGCTCGCGTGGCAGGTCCGCCGCGAGGTCGCTGTGCTCGCTAGTCTGGATGCACCCGGGGACGCGCGTCTGTTGGAGCACGGCTCGGTGGAGGGTCAGGCGTTCATCGTGACCAGTTGGCGCCAGGGTACAGACTCGGATGTGGTGGCAGCGGAACTGCGCAAGACCGGCAGCCGGCAGGACTTGCTCGCTCTGCTTCAAGGCGTTGCCCATGCATATGCCTCGCTGCATGCGCGCGGCGTGGTGCACGGAGATGTGCACCCCCGAAACGTTCTGGTAGACCGCAGCGGGGCGGCGACGATCATTGATTTCGGGCTTGCCATTGTTCGTTCGGATCCCGGCAGCGCCGGACAGCCGGGCGGCATCGGATTTTTCGTCGCGCCCGAGACTGCCGAGGCCTGGCGGTCGGGCCAGACACCGCGACCTGTCGACGAATGCAGCGAACAGTACGGCGTGGGAGCTCTTCTGTATCTCCTTGCAAGCGGACATCAGTACGTGGACTTCAGCCTTCAGCGCGAGCAGATGCTTAGCCAGATCGTCGAAGAACTGCCGGTCGCGTTCGCAGCACGCGGACTCGACCCTTGGCCGCAAGTGGAGGAGATCCTGACGCGTGCCCTCGACAAGGAACCGGTTCGCCGTTACCCGAGCGTAACTGCGTTCGCCGCAGCCTTGGATGCGGCCGACCCTGGCGACCCATTGGCGGGGTCGGCGGTCGCGTCGGCACAGCGGGCTATCCAGCCGTATCTCAGTGAGCTCGTCGCGGACCTCGACATAGACGGGACGCTCTTCAGAGACGGGCTACCGCAGGGGCCCATATGCTCGGTGCAACTCGGTGCCAGTGGCATCGCATATGCCCTGTACCGACTCGCCTCCACGCTCGACGAGCCCCGGTATCTGGCACTCGCCGATGTATGGATAGCGCGTGCCTTGCGGGATGTAGGCCGGGATGACGCCTTCGCTAACCCGGCGATGCAACTGATGCCGGTCACAGTGGGACGCATCTCTCCCTATCACACCAGCGCAGGTGTGCATCTTGTGCACGGACTCATCGGCGATGCCCTCGGCGAAGAAGACGTAGTTCGCGAGGCTGTGCACGCCTTTTTACACGAAAGTGCGCAAAGTGGTGTTGGACGCGACGTCGCCCTGGGGCCGTGTGGAACTGTGCTAGGGTGCGCACTCCTGCTCCAGGCCATCGCCGATATCAGCGCCTCCGATCGGCAGGCGCTTGTCGACGCGGGCCGTGCGCGGCTTACAGCGCTGTGGCAGGAAACCGCCGCACTGGGCCCGGCCAACGGCTCTGGGGTGTGGGCGAATCTCGGCATCGCCCACGGTTGGGCCGGCCTGGTGTATGTGACGCTCCGCTGGGCACAGCTCGATGCCGAGATTGGATCATTCCTAGACGCCGCGCGGTCTAGGCTCGAGGAGCTCCTTGGGGCGGGCTGGTCAATGGGTCGTGGGCTAGTCGTCTCCTGGCAGGATCAGGTTGGACCGAGTGACCGTTGGATGCCAGGCTGGTGCAACGGGAGCGCGGGGCTCGTGCATCTGGGCTGCGTGGCCTACGCAGTGCTCGGCGGCGAACGATATCTCGACTTCGCCGAACGCGCGGCCTGGGCAGCTTGGGAAAGTGAGCCCGGGATCGTGGATCTTTGTTGTGGTTTGGCGGGGCGCGCGTATGCGTTGCTCGCTCTCCACCGGGTCACGGGAGCGGTCGCATGGTTGCGGCGCGCGACAAGACTCACTGAGCAGGCGGTGTCTCTGGCCACCGGTCAGCGCGGTCCTGAACGCCCGCGACATAGTTTGTACAAGGGCGAGCTGGGGCTCGGTGTACTCATTGCGGATCTGGAGCAGCCAGCTCATGCCAGCATGCCGATGTTCGGCCCGGAGGGTGCGAGCCGCTAACCGACATACGGCATGATCGAAAGCTTGGTCATGGGCCGTTAACTCCCGACGAGAGGCACGAACCCGAACGTCAAGCACCAAGAGCCCTTGTTGAAAGTCCACACTAATCAGAACTTATATTGAAGATAGGGCCGCTGTGGCAGCAGCCCCTGGGGCGCTCGCAGCGGCTCCTGAGGCGGCCGGTGTCCGAGTCTGGCAGATTACGTCATGGGGACGGGCCTCACGGACGGGGCGACCGCGCCGCCCGAGGTCCGGGACCTCAGGGAAACCCGGTCCAATTCCCACATTCCCAATGTATTTCCACATCGATTCCCAGCGAATTCCCACGTAGCGAATTCCCACGTATTGAGGTCGGAGGAGGGCACTGGGACAAGACGAGATGGAGCCGGCGATTCAAACGACGTCTACCTCGAAGGTGAGGCGAGTCGATTTCGGCGGTTGCTGGCCCGCACAACGCGTCTAGATCAAATCGACCTCGAAGCTGATATCGGTGGTTGCGGGCCCCCGCAACCACTTGTAGGCGGATAATCTTTGGGAAACAATCCTTGATCAGGTTGTGAGTCCGAGCCCCGGACTTTGCCAATTCGGCGTGAGCTTCGACGATACGGAACACGCTCAAAGTCCGGATAGGAGCACTCGATGGGATTGTGGGAAAGGCTCCGGGGATCCAAGCGTAGAGAGATTGCAGTGTCTCCCTACCGCGTGGACTTGGTCCCGAGTCAACTAGCCATGCGGGTCGTCGAGCACGACCTGTCGATCGGAGGCGGAAAGATCGCCTGCTGGACCTTTCAGAGTGACGGTCTGACGGCCCGCAACCAGAAAGACCTAGTGCTGACGTTCGCCCGGCGTAAAGGTGAGCGCATCGACCCTCTGGCGACGGAGGTCGCGCATCTCCTGGAGATGATCTGGGGGCTGGCCGCGGACGCTCGGACTATCGACATCGGGGGATTCACCGAGTTCGGTGAACGGCGATTCCTCGGTAAGGATGGGGCCCGAGGTCTCGGCTACCTTCGGGCCCAAGCGCTGGCGGGCGTCGCGGCGGCGGAGGAGAAGCTGGCGGTGATTCCCCTTTTTGCGGGCGAGGTGGACGCCGTGAAGGCCTTCGGCATCACCCGCGTCGCTGCGCGGCTCGGCGAGCACTACAGGTTCTATCCCTGGCCACCGTGGTGGGATCGTGACCGGCCGGTTCTGGGGACCGCCGCCGGCGACGATGCCAGTGTGCTCGGAAAGGCACCTCACGTCACTATCCCCGGCCTCTTCGCCTCCATAGAGTGTCCGGGCGGAACGTTGGGATCCCACCTTACCATTCGGGTCCTGCACGCCTCGGGTGGAATCGTGGCAAAGGTCCTCGCATCGGTGCCGCCGAGAGTGGCGTTCGCCATTGTCCCCGAGCCCGACCCAGGCGCCGATGCCCTCATGGTATGGCACACGGGTGACGTTGGGCCGGGCGCCATCTCCCCTCCCGGCAGCACGGGCCAGCGACTGTCGGTGTGCTTCGTCATCATCGTCCCAGAACAGACCGAGGACGATTTGCGGGTTTCCGAGGACGGAGTGAGCCTGCTGCTGCGAGACACTTCCTGGGATCGTCTTCGCGAATTGCTGATCAGTGGTCAATCGCTGACGCTTTCAATGAGCGACGGTCGATCCATGAGTGTCGAACGTGTGCCGACAGGCTACGCGGGCCGCTTGTAGACGACGCGGCTACCCGCGACAGTGAGGACGGTCATGATGCCCTGTAGGGAGAAGAGCCAACATCAACGCCCTCCGGCGGCGGTCCTCCGCAGTGGAGACACCGGCAAATCTTTGGGCAAAACCCAAAGGTCATCTGCTCCCGTTTTGCTCCCATACCACCCCGAAACATCCTGAAAGGAGATGAGCGAAGGGCTATCAGAAAAGAATCCGCAATTGCTCGTGGTTCCGGACATTCCGCGCGAGATTAGAGGGTTACCGGCAAGGCCCCAAGACGACTCATAACCCAAAGGTCGTCGGTTCAAATCCGAC
>Ga0126372_10000223_pt1 | contig 18347 bp, 19 predicted proteins | sample PanSoiMetaPlot_6_FD_92762 | JGI IMG/M metagenome (GOLD analysis project Ga0126372, IMG submission 92762) | Tropical forest soil microbial communities from Panama - MetaG Plot_6 | ecosystem: Environmental > Terrestrial > Soil > Tropical forest > Bulk soil | place: Panama | collected 2016-02-17
GCCAGGTCACAGGCCACGGACCTTGCGACTCACCTACAAGGCTTTAGACCTGAGCCGAAACACCGGGGGCGATTTCCCGATGCACCCGCCTTCTCGCCGGGCGTTTACTCGGATCGGCGAGCGTGCGCTCCAGCCGTAATTTCGATCTCCGATGTGCCGTGCTGACGCATAGTCGGTAAATGCCGGGTAGCGTGATCGCATTGTGGGAGGCACGCGCTGGCAAGGAGCTGGCGGGCCATCGGAACCGGTACTGACCTCGCCTTGGACGGGACCTCCGCTGGCAGGGATGGGCCGTTCGGCACTGCGCACCGGCAAACCGGCTGGGAAAGGGTGGGTGGATCAGAGTAATCCGCCAGCGGCATCGACTGCGTGTCGCCGGGAGACAGGCGACACGAGGTTGGAATCACGCCGCCGCGCTGAGAGAGCCGAGAGGAGGCGCGGCCGTGAGCATCGCCCGCCGCCTGGCCCTGCTGTTTCGGGTGAAGGCGAACAAGGCACTGGACCGGGCTGAGGACCCGCGCGAGGTGCTGGACTACTCCTACGAACGTCAGCTGGAGATGCTGACCCGGGTACGCCGGGGAGTGGCCGACGTGGCCACCAGCCGCCGGCGCCTGGAGCTGCAGCAGACCCAGTTGCGGCAGGCCGCCGACCGGCTGCAGACACAGGCTCAGCAGGCCGTCGGGGTGGGTCGCGACGACCTGGCCCGTGAGGCGCTGACCCGCCGCTCGGCCGCCCTGTCCGAGCTGGCCGCGATCACCGCCCAGCGCGACACCCTGCAGGCGGAGGAGGACAAGCTCACCCTCGCCGGGCAACGGTTGCAGGCCAAGATCGAGGCGTTCCGCACCCGTAAGGAGACCATCAAGGCCACCTATACCGCCGCGGAGGCCCAGACCCGCGTCGGCGAGGCCGTCTCGGGCATCTCCGAGGAAATGGGCGATGTCGGCCTGGCCATGCAGCGCGCCGAGGACAAGACCGCGCAGATGCAGGCCCGCGCCCAGGCGATCGACGGGTTACTGGCCTCCGGCGCCCTCGACGACGCCACCGCGCCCGGCGGGCACCGAGACGACATCCAGGCCGCACTCGACGCCATGGCCGGCGACAGCGACATCGAGCGGGAACTCGCCGCGCTCAAGGCGGCTCCGGCCGTCACCGCTTCTCCCACCGCCGGCACCCCGCCCGCGGCGAAGGAGGCCTAAATCATGATCATCCGTATTCTCGGCGAGGGCCAGTACGAGCTGGCCGACGGCACCCTCGATCAGCTCAATATCCTCGACGCGACGCTGCAGGCCGCCGTCGACGCCGGTGACCGCGCCGGGTTCGCCGCCGCGCTGCGGGCGCTGCTGTCCGCGGTCCGCGACCGGGGCACCGCCGTGCCTGACGAGGTGCTCACCGCCTCCGACCTCGTGCTGCCCGCGCCCGAGGCCGCCCTGCAAGAGGTCGCCGCCCTGCTCGGCGACGAGGGCCTGATCCCGGGCTGAGTTCGTCATGCGTACCCGATTCCGCCCCGACCGGCAGCTCAGCGCCCGGATGCTGCTGACGGTGTTGCTGCTCGGCCTGGTGTACGCGGCATTCGTCGCCGCGCTGATCGTCCTGCTCAAATCGGTGTTCTGGGTGGTGGTCATCGCCGGGGGGCTGCTGGCCGCGCAGTACTGGTTCTCCGACCGGATCGCCCTGCGCGCCATGCGCGGGCAGATCGTCACACCCACGCAGCAACCCCGGCTGCATGGCATCATCGACCGGCTCTGCGCCACCGCCGACATGCCCAAACCGCGGGTGGCGGTGGCCGACACCGACCTGCCCAACGCGTTCGCGACCGGCCGCAGCACCCGACGCGCGGTGGTGTGCGTGACCACCGGGCTGCTGCGCCGCCTCGACACCAGTGAGCTCGAAGGCGTGCTGGCCCACGAGCTGTCTCACATCGCCCACCGCGACGTGGCCGTGATGACCGTGGCGTCGTTTCTCGGCGTGCTCGCCGGTCTCGTCGCCAGATTCACCTTCGACTCGCAGCTGTTCGGCGGCCGCCAGCGTAACGAGGGCTACGGCGGGCTGCTGATCATGGCCGTCATAGCCGTATCCGCAGCCGTATACGCGGTGAGCTTCCTGCTGATCCGGGTGCTGTCGCGCTACCGCGAACTGGCCGCCGACCGGGCCGGGGCGACCCTGACCGGCCGACCCTCCGAGCTCGCCTCGGCGTTGATCAAAGTCAGCGACGGCATCCGCCGGATCCCCACGCGCGACCTGCGCGCCGCCACGGCGTTCAACGCGTTCCTCTTCGCACCCACGCTCGGCTCCCGCGTCAGCCTGGCGACCCTGCTGTCCACCCACCCCACCCTGCAGCAGCGGCTGGACCGGCTTGGCGCGATCTCCATCGAGCTGGGAGAGGCGGCCCCCCGATGGGATTCCTAGACACGCTGCTCGGGCGAACCAAACCGGTCAGGCCGAACCTCGACGTGCTGTTCGCCATCCCGTCCGCTGCCTACACCCTCCAGGCCGCCCTCGGCCTCGCCCCGACCGGGACCGGTGCCGTCTGCTTCAAGACCGCCGAGGGCGAGGCCGCCGGCCAGGCCCAAACCGAGGCACTGGCCCTGCTGCACACCGAACCCGCCGCTCGCCCCACCCTCAGCCAGGATGAGTACGGCTACACCTGGCTCACCATCCACCGCGCGGACGCCGACGTGTCGGCCCTGGTCACCGCGCTGCACGCGGTCAACACCACCCTCGTGGACGCGGGGTTCGGATCTACCCTGCTGTGCACGGTCATCGGCTTCGCGGGCGCCGACCCCGCCCGCCGCGTCGGCTTGGTGTACCTGTTCAAACGCGGCACCGTCTACCCTTTCGCCCCGGCCCCCGGACAGACTCGCGACACCGCACTCGAACTGCAGGTCCGCGCCCAACTCGCCGGCGAGCTGCCCATCGAAACCGACCTGGGCCGCTGGTTTCCGATCTGGGGCACACCCGCGTAGCGCCGACCTTTCATGGTGCGAGGACAGGGCAGGAGGTCCCGTGGCTTGGGGTCCCTCGCCACTGCTGACGCACGGCCAGGCCGCCCTACCGTTGGGCTGAATAGCCCTCACCGGAGGCCGTGATGAAGCACAGGAGAATCAAGAACGTGATGACCACGGACGTGGCGACGGTGCGGGAAAGCACACCGCTCAAAGACATCGTCCGGCTGCTGGACTCCCGCCACATCAGCGCCGTTCCGGTGCTGGACACCAACGGTCGCGTTGTTGGCGTAGTGTCGCATGCCGATCTGCTCCCCAAACAAGGCGCACAAGAACCCGAGCCCCGAACACCGCTGACCCGGCTACACCGCCGCTGGGACCGCAACCGGGTACGAGCCACCACCGCCGGCGGGCTCATGACCGCCCCCGCCCACACGATCGGCCCGGAGGCCACCGTGGTCGACGCCGCCAGGGTGCTTGACCGGCACGCCATCAAACGACTGCCCGTCGTTGACGACACCGGAACACTGCTCGGCATCGTCAGCCGCCGCGACCTGCTCAGCGTGTTCCTCCGCAACGACTCCGACATCGCCGAGGAGATCGAACGCGAGGTGTTCGAGCGCAACCTGGGCATCACAGCCACCCCCGCGACGGTCACGATCGAGGTACGCGACGGTGTGGTGACCCTGCGCGGAAAGCTCGAACGCAAGAGCATGATCTCCACGGCCGAATCCCTCACCAGCCGCATCGACGGCGTCGTCGACGTCCACGCCCACCTCAGCTACGCCTACGACGACACGCACATCCACATCCCCGACGCCATGACCGTCGACATCACCCACGAGCCAAGGCCGGACCACTGACCGCCTCGCGGCCTCATCGGGCGAGGCTGGTGCCGGCGGGGCGACGGCGGGTCCGGGACGGCTGCCACAGCACCCCGATCAGCACCGCCCAGGCGTGCACCAGCCGGGTGAACGGCCAAATCGCGACCAGTCCGAGCGCGGCGAGAACGTGCAGTTGAAACAGCGGCGCAGCGCTGGCCATCAGCGACGGGTCCGGCCGGAGCAGGAAAATGCCGCGGAACCAGACCGCCAAGGTTTCCCGGTAGTCGTAGCCGGGGCCGAACACATTCACCCCGACCGTCGCCAAGACGCCAAGCAGCACGACGATCCCGAGCACCGCGTACATCACCACGTCCATGACGGTGGTGGTCCGGCGTACCGCGGGGTGCAGAATCCGGCGGGCGACGAGCAGCACCAGCCCGGCCAGCATTATGGCGCCGGCAAGCGTGCCGAAGCTCACCGAGATCACACGGTAGACCGCGTCGGTGATGCCGAGCGCGGCCGTCCAGCCACTCGGCACCAGCAGACCGAGCAAGTGGCCGACGAACACCGCGACCACTCCGAGGTGGACCAGCGGGGACCCCAGGCGCAACCACCGGTTCCGGACCAGCTCGGTACGAAACGTCCTCCAGCCGAACTGGTCGTGCCGCCAGCGCCAGACGTGGCCCAGCACAAAACCGGCAAGCGCCAGGTACGGGAGCACCAGCCAGAGCAGCGTCGTCATGGTGGCACCTCCCACATAGCGCGGCCCACACATCGCGGCAGACCCACGGGCGGCCCCGCGGCCACCTCGCCGCATATCGCCGAGTCTGCCGCCTGCCAGGACTCACGGGTGGCGGCCAACGTCCCGGCTCACCGTGACTTTCGGCTTCGAATGCCTCAGCCGGCGGCATTCATCGCGTCTAGCCCGCGTCTAAGAGGCCGCTGAAATAACTCGCTTAGAGATCCACCAGCAAGCCCCTGACCTTCAGGTTTAATTTTTTGATCATGGGCTCGAAGTCGGGTTATTCAGTTGCCTCCTAGCCCAGCGGGCAAGACGCAATGCCATGTAGTTCAGCATTCGGTTTCGTGGTGCGTGGCGATGCCGGTTTGTGTGCCCCTGCACGGACAGTGGCGGTTGTGGATGGCTGGTTGCGGCTTGCATATCGCTGCGCCGAACGGCCCGCTCGGGGTTCATGGGGCGTGTCACGTCAAATGTCACGTAGTGTGCCGACTGGTCGCGTCGCGTAGCACGCGTGGGCTGGTTGTCGGTGGGCGGCCTGGGGACGTGCGGTGACCACCGCGCCGCAGCGTCAAGATCACCGTTTGTGATACGTCAGGATTCACTTTGGCCCGGATCTGAATCGTGACGTATCAATTTCGGTGATCTTGAGGCGGGCGCGGCCGTTGACCGGCGGTTCCGGGCGCCGGGCCGCGCTCGGAACGCGCAGCTCCTCAGCGATTCACCCATGATCACCACCTAAGGTGGCAGCTTCGCGACAATGTGTGGAACTTGGCTTTGTCCTGGATTCATGGGTTGGCCGGTATCACGGTCGATCACATATATCTGGACCCGGCGTCAACCGCGACCTAGCTCTGCGCGGCTACTACATCAACTTTGACTGGACCTTCGACACCACCGGCTACCTGGGCGTAAACCAAAGCGTGATCCTCGACCGGGTTCGCCAGTACACCGTGCCAGGGGCGATCGTGCTCATGCACATCGGCGAGGGCTCGACCGACCCGCAGGCCCTGCCGTCGATCATCGCCACGCTGCGCGGCATGGGGTACGGCTTCACCGCGCCGTACCTGACCGTCACCGGTGGCCTGATCCGCTCCAAATACCACTCGTTAGGTGCCCAGAACTCGGTGCTGGGCGTGCCGCGGACCGCGGCTATGGCGGCGGACACCTTTGGCGGGGTGCAGTGGTTCCAGTACGGTCGGATCTACGTATACGCCAGATATATTTTCGAGGTGCACGGCGCCATCCTCGACCGGTACGTCGGCCTCGGCACCGTGAACTCGTTCCTCGGGTTCCCACTCACTGACGAGACGACCACGCCGGACCGGATTGAGCGGTTCAACCACTTCCAGGGCGGCTCGATCTACCGGACACCCACCACCTCCGCCCACGAAGTACACGGCGCCATCCGCGACAAATGGGCCGCCCTCGCCTGGAACGAGGCTTCCTCGGTTACCCCACCAGTGACGAGCTGACCATCACCGGCGGCCGGTTGTCGACGTTCCAGGCTGCCTATGTGTACTGGTCGCCGGCCACCGGCGCGCACGAGGTACACGGCGCCATCCTTGGTACCTATCTGCGACTCGGCGCGTCGAACAGCCGGCTCGGGTTCCCAGTTAGCGACGAAAGCCCGACGAGCACGGGCCGATACAGCAACTTCCAACACGGTCGCATCGCGTGGAACTCAACCACCGCAGCGATCACGGTGACCTACTGGTGACCTTCATTCAAGACCGGCGCGGCCGACCGGCTGTGCCGGTCTTGACGTATCTATGCCACGGACATATCTATGCCACGACAGTGGGGCGCAGCTCGACCCTTTCCGCACCGGGGACCGTACGGGCCAGTGCGAGTATCACGCGACGTTCAGCCTGGTCAGCGAACGGGCCGGTGATCCAGACGACACCGTCGGCGACATCGACAAGCCACTTGGACCTCGGGCCGGCGTAGGCGTTCATGAGCCGACGCACCCGGTCCGCGAGCACGTCGTCGCCGTGCACGAGCGTGCGCAACAGGTCGCTTCGGCTCACCACGCCGACGAGCACGCCGTCGTCGACAACGGGCACGCAGCGCAGCCGGCCGTCGAGCAGGATCTCGGCGAGTTCGACGACGGTGGCGGCCATCGGCACCGTGATCACCGGTGAGGTCATGACGTCGGCGACGGTCACCCCGACATCGGATCCCTTCATGCGCGAGCGCAGCAGATCACCCTCGCTCACCACGCCGAGCAGGCGCTCGCCCTCGCCCACGACGGGCAGGGCGCCGAACGCGTTCTCGACGAGCAACACCATGGCCGAACGCACCGGCATACTCGGGGATACCGAGACCACGGGGCGACTCATCACATCTGAAGCAATCATGATTGGCTCTCCTTGTCGGGGTCGCATCGGGTCGGGCCGGTCCAGACGGTTCGCAAACTTCACGCGAGCACGATAATGACCAGGGCACGCCGATCGCGGGGTTGCCCGTGCCCCCGGCTCCTGAATCGGGGGTTGTTCAAGCGCGGTACTCATGCCTCAAGCCCAGCACCAACACCAGCTATCCGGCCACGGCCCTTGCACCCCATCTGCAAGGCTTTGGCCCTGAGCTAAGGCCCTTGCACTTGTCGTCCGCCTTACCGAAAGGGTTGGGTGTGGTCCCAGTACGTGTTGAAGTCCTGGCTGGGCCCGAGGATGCTTGGGCTGCGATAGCCATGCCGGACGGTACCGAGATTCGTGAATTAATCTGCGTATCCCTTTCGTCGATCAAGAACCAAAGGGGGCGTACATGAGGAACCTTGGTTCCAGAGATGACACCGAGCCTTGGTTCCGGTCAGGCGAGGTCTCCTCGTCGGCCCCACCCATGATCGCTGTTTGTGGAGGCAGAGGTCCGGATTCCGGACCTGTAGCTCCACAAACGGTGACCATGAAACGTCGGCAAGGCCCACGGTCATGGATACGGAACTGTCGGCGTGCGGCCCCACGATAGGGGCATGCTCGCTGAGGAGCCGCTGAAGCGTCAGTCGGGCGTCACCAACCGGCAGCGCGCACTCGCGCAGGGCCGAGCAAAGTCCGCGATTGTGCGTGCTCAGGTCCCGCGTCCGGACTCGGGACCAATGGCCTACAGGCTTGTGAACAGTTGCCCTCATTCGCGGGTGCCGTGCGGGGACATGCTGGTGAGGCCGCGGGCACAAGGGCCGCGGCCGGACGAAACAGGGAGGCGGATCGATGCGGGCGCGGATAGGTGACTGGATCGTGATAGAAAGCTCCCGGCTGGATGGCGCCAGACGTGCCGGTCAGGTCGTCGAACTGCGTCACCCCGACGGAACACCGCCATACTTGGTCCACTGGTTGGACACCGGCGAAACCACACTGGCGTTTCCCGGTCCCGATGCCCGCGTTCTCGACCACGAGGGGTATCGGGAGCTGACAGCAAGCAGGGACCGGCACTGACGATTACCGAGGTGACAGGGCCGGGCCAACTTCCAGGCGAAACCGGGTGATGGCGCCGTCATCCGGTACCAGCGCGTCCCGCCTGTCCGGTCGACCGCTTGTGGAATCCGGCGGCCAGTGTGAGTGAGGCTGACGAGGAAACCAGGAGTGGTGCGCCATGGAACGGTTGACCGCGCAGGATCTGAGTATGTTGTGGCCAGACGGCTTCGGCTGGCCGCAGGATATCGGCGCCCTTGCCTTCCTTCAGGCAGACGGACTGCTCGACGCGGATGGTCGGTTCCGTATCGAGGCCGTGCGGGAGGCGATTGCGGCCCGGCTGCATCTGGTTCCCCGGTTCCGGCAGCGGCTGCTGTCGCCGAGCCGCGGGTTGGGCTGGCCGCTGTGGGTCGACGCGGACGATTTCGACATCGCCGACCATGTCCATGTCGTGCCGGGCGCGGCCACCGGCGGGGAGGCCGATCTGCTGCTCAGCGTGGAGCGACTGCGGCGGCGCCGGTGGGACCGGTCGCGGCCGTTGTGGCAGATGTGGTTTCTGCCCGGGCTACCCGACCAGCGGGTGGGCTTCTACATGCGGGTGCACCACGCGATCGCCGACGGCGCCGCCGCGGTGGCCACGCTTTGCGCGTTCCTCGACACCGTCCCCGATCCACCCGGCCCGCCCGGACCACCGTTCGTGCCGGCACCGGTCCCGTCCAGGCGGGAGCTGTTCGCCGACAACCTACGCCGGCGCGCAGGCGAACTGGGCCGCGCCGCGGCAGCGCTGGTGCGGCCGGTGCGCACGCTGCGGCGGCTGCGGGCCGGGTGGCCGGCCGTGCGGGAGACCATGGCCAGCGGGCGGGCGCCCCGCAGCAGCCTGAACCGTCCGATCGGCCCGGGACGCCGGTTCGCGCTGGTCCGCAGCCACCTCGACCCGGTCAGGCGGATCGCCCATGGGTCCGGCGCCACGGTCAATGACGTGCTCATGGTGGCCGTTGCCGGCGGGCTGCGCGAGTTGCTGCGAAACCGGGGAGAGCCCGTCGACGGTCTGGTACTGCGCGCCTACGTCCCGGTGTCGCTGCACGAGGAGCGGCCCGAGCAGGCTCGCGGCAACCGGGACGGGGTCATGGCGGTTTCGCTGCCACTCGCAGTGCCCGATCCTGCCGAACAGCTCCGGCTGATCGCCGCGGAGACCACCGAGCGGAAACGACTCAGCCGGCCGCCGGCCGGGACGCTGCTGCGCAACGGTCTGGCCCAGCGGGCGTTCCTGCGGCTCATGGCGCGGCAGCGGTGGGCCAACGTATACGTCGCCAACGTGCCCGGCCCGCCGGTGCCGCTCTACCTCGCCGGGGCGCCGGTACGGGAGCTGTTCCCGGTGGTTCCGCTGATCGGGAACGTAACCCTCGGCGTCGGCGCGCTGTCATATGCAGGCCAGCTCAACATCACCGCAGTTGTCGATCTTGACGCCGGCCCCGACGTGGCGGTCTTCGCCGGCAGTGTTCGCCACGCGTTGCGGTCGTTGGCCACCGCCGCCCAGGTGGCATCCTGACCAAGCGAAGAGGAGGACGTGGCCTTCGGGTAGTGGCCATCCGGAGCCGGTCCACGCAGTACGCGCGAGGCGTAGGTCAGCGGCACGACGTCACTGAGCCGCGGAAGTGACGTAATAGCGAGTTACTCAGTATCGATATCAGCCTCGCCACCATCTTCGGCAGGAGCTTCGGCGCCCATTTCTACCATGAAGGAGCGTTCCCGGTCGACCAACGCTGCGGCTCGTTCTGTGATGAAGCCTTCGCCGTCGTCGTTTCGGAGGCATTCGAGTGCCCGAAGTGGGATTCCATGGCTGGTGAGTAGAGGCTCTTCGATACTAGATGGCAGCCTGAGCAGGGCGCGACGGACAGAAACCCCTGCCTCGGTGGGCAGGATCAGTCTATTGGCAGGATGGGACGCGCTTGGCACTTCCCGGACCACATGCTGATACGCCTCTGTATCAGATCTAGCCAATACCTCCACTGGATCGATCTCGTTCCCGTTAGGGGTTAGCCGGCGACTGAAATGACGCAGTTCCCACAGGATAAACGCCCTCACGCGGGCACTACGAAGGTCGAACTTGTCCGGGAACGGCCGAGCCGGCAGAGGATCCCACGGCTGCGCCGTATCGCCCCTGGCGAACTTTTGCATCTCTAGAAGCGCATTCTTAACCTGCGTGCTGTTGGCTCCTGCGAAAAAGCCGGACCACGAGGTTCCCCAGAACCAGCGTGTCAACGTCCGAAGCTGCTCCGTGGACGGCTCGGGATTGTGGTGGAAGCAAGCGGTCAACAGCATGATCTGCAACTGATAGGGCACCAGCCGGGCCAGGGGAACGCCAACATCGTTGCGAAGGAACTCCACGGCTCGGCGCAGCGCCTGCTCCGCCTGTCCAACCGCCTCGGCAAGCTTTTTCTCGACACGGCCCGCGAGCTTCTCCCATCGGGCGTCCTGCACATCGTCCTCGCCTGCGACTGCCAAGATCGACCGAAATACCGTGATCGGGGCGACTGGCCCGTATCCGACACTGCTGAGGCCCTCTCGGATCGCGGTGATCTGGTCGGCGAGGCTCTCACCTTCCGCCTGATAGGTCAGCGCCGACACCATCTGGTCCGGCGTCATCGCCTGGCCACTGCTGTTGAGCCGGGAGAAGACCTCGACCGCGTGCCGGAGGTCGCCGCCTTGCAGCCGGACAACAGCGACCTGATAAGACTTGATCCTATGCGCCAGCTGTTCAGCCTCCTCAACCAAGGCATCGAGTGTGGCGGAGTCGCCGACCGCATCCGAAAGACGACGGGAATAGGCCAAGAAATCCATGGTCCGTAGCACCGCCCGCATCGGAAGGTAGGTAGCCGGCGGTTCACCTGCCCGCTTCCAATGCCGAAACCGGTCGGATCGCTCGTCCCGGTCACCGAGGATCCGGTAGATGTGCCACATCCATTCTCGCTGACCCGACGCCACCGGCGTGACAGGTCGGCGCAGCAGGCTGCCAAACAACGTAGAAAACCGTTGATGGCCATCGAGCAGGAACGACGTCGTCCCGCCAGCGGGTGCGGGGATCTCAATATCGGCTAGCCGATCAAGACTGGGAAGGGGAAGGCTGGCGTCCCAGACCAGGAGGCTGCCAATCGGATAACCCCGCTCAATGCTGTCGAACAAGTTAAGCATCTGCTCTGGCCGCCAAACGAACGGCCGCTGAAACTTCGGCACCCGTAGCCGTCCCGACGCGATCTCCGTGAGCACCTGCTCCAGCAGCATGATCTGGGGGGTGACGGTGATCGCGCCTGATTCGTCCGCCATGTGTACCTCCTAGATCACGCTAATGACTGCCGAGAGCAGCGCACGCAACTCGGCCAGCACGTCCACCCCGAGGCCAGCGAAAGTCTCGCTCGGTCAGATGCCCGCCATCATCCTCCATACGCTTGAGGAGATCTCTGCCGAACCCTCCCCGCAGACCAAGCAGAACCTCAGCGTCCAGATCGCCGAACAGACCCGCCTGCTCGTCGGACACGACGGGAGGGCCGTTGACCGGCCCGAACCCGATCTTCATGTCGTAGTAACCCCGTTGCTCCGGTGTCAAACGCCTGAGCAGGTCCAGCTTACGAGAGGCGTCCCGTGGCCGGCCCACGGCTCGCAGGATGCGGTTGGGCACGTAGTTCTCAGCTTCCCTCAGCTCCAGCACGTGTACCAGAACGCCCAAACAGCGCAGCCGTCCGCCTTTTCATAGGCGTTGGTGCGCTGCCCCGGAACCATCCGATCGCTGTCGAGCAATGCGGCCACGCGCACAAGACGCCGGTAGCGGCGCATTGCGGACTCGGCGACCTTCGCGAGGCTTCCACCTCCGCCGTGCTCGATTTCCAGCCAGCCCTGCGACAACGCTCGCATCGTGCCGCTCCACGATGCAGCGACAGTGCCCTTGCGCCCAAGCTCAATATAGGTCGAGGCCAATTGAGGCGCGTGCCCCGCGAGGTAGCGCTCCGCCGCCGCGATCACTACCGGGTCAGCCACCCAGTCGTGCCGCCCCTCGGCGAAGCACCTCAGCAAGTTGAGCAGGTCCGGCAACGCTTCCGCCTCGGCGAACACCTCGACGGCGAGGTTAACCCGCAACCGCGTCCCTCCTCGCCAGTTGCGCGCTAGCCAACGCCCGCGTCTCCTCGTAGTCCTCAGAGAACACCCCATCTGGCCAGTAGTCGAGTTGGCCATCAGCGTCGATACGGATACGTCGGGCAGTTGCCGCACCGTCACGGTGATCAACGAAATAGATGGCGACGGTATCTGGGGGGTAGGCACCTTCGGCGATCCGACGGCGAAGCCGTAGTAACAGAGTCTCGCTGTGCGTCTCTATGAGGAAGCGCACGTCGGTACGCTCGGCGGCGTTCAGGTACAGGTCAGCTAGAGCCGCGTGGGCAGCCGGGTGCAGATGCAACTCCGGCTGTTCGATGATCTCCAGCACCGGGCGCCGCGGTGGATCGAGTACGTCGACCACCCGCTGAACGAAGATCGGTAGTTCCTGGGCCACTCCCGTACCGGCGTCGGCCAGGTTGACGCTCAACGTGTCATCGTCGCGGGACGTTAACACCACCGAGTACATGCCTCCACGCTCGACAACACCGACGGTCCAGCCCGGCAGGTTGTCCCCAAGATTCTGGTTGATCTGTTCGATGAGCCGTCCCTGTTGCCGAGCGGCGTCGCTCGCCAGGATGCCGGCGGCGTATTCACCGCTAACGCCAACCTCGGCCGGCATTCGCGCGGGTAGCCGATAGCGCCGCTGGGGCCGATCCCGAAAAGGCCCGAAGTACCTAACGGCCGGGTAGCTGCCACGAATCGTCCGGGCCGCGGTTACCAGCTGGGACACCAACTCCTTAGGAAGCCTGGGGTCGCGCACATCGGCCGGCAGCAGCCCCTGGAAGACCACAGGCACCCCCGGAAAGCTAAGGTCGCCGGCCTCGACGGCGTACCGAGCGATTTCGTCCGGCGGGTCCGTCGGCTCCCACTCCAGACGCGCACGAGCCTCGCCCACCCGGAACTCCAGCGAGCTGACCACCTGCGTCCGGTACTCGTCAATGTGCTGCACCGTCGCGGCCAACCGCAACGGCGACTCTGATTGGCCATTGAACTCCAACTCGACAATGACGCTGCCGTGGGGCCGATTGCCGTAGATGAGGTCGTTGAACGACTCCAACATGTCCTCGCCCAGCAGGTCGAGGTCGAGCGGAGCGGGCGAGTCAGTCTGGATACCGGTGCCGAATACCACCGGCGCCCGCACGAGGGCACTCTTGCCAGAGTTGTTCCGCCCAAGGATGACGGTGACAGGACACAACTCGATGTCCTGACGCTGGTCGAAGCACCGGTAGCTCGCGACGACCATCCGAGAAAGGAACATGAGTCTCACCCTAGCGCCGTGATCGTTACGACTGGATCGCACCCTCCGCAAGCGGCGTGAGCCGTAGGCCCTCGCGCCGGCCCTCCCCCAGCGCGGTCACCGCCTCGGCCGAGGCCGGCGACGCGGGAAGCGCTCGACCGAGTTGATACCGGCCGGTGCAGCCGGCTAGGCGGGGTCGGGGCAGCTTGACGTATCCGTTGCGGGACTTCCACCATCTGGCCGGGGGCGTCGAGGAAGCGCCGCCAACCCGCACCGGCATGGACGGCGTCCTCCAGCGTGGTGATCAGCCATATCAGCGACGGGTTGAACAGAAACCTGTCCGAGACCGACACCACGACGACATCCACGTCCCCATGCAGGTCGTACTGCACACTCAACGCGGCGGTCAGCCCACCGAAGTTCCCGCCGAGCACCAGTACCTTCTTGCGCATCTTCGCTCACTCCCTAAAGAGCCAAGTCGATGACCCTGGCCCAGCTCTACGGCTACCTGGACCGTTGGCCAGCGTGCCTTGTCCGGTGCGGGATTCCGTCGGTGGGAGTCGGCCCTGGGATCGTCGTGTTAGCCGGTTTGCGACCAACCAACACCAGGTTGGCCACCACGAACGTCGCCGGCACCGCGACGGCAGCGACCAGCAGCGGCGCCACCCGCTGGTTCGTGCCGGCGAACTGTACCAGCACGTACAGCCCGACCGTCGTCACTGCGAAATTGGTCGCGTTCGACAGCGGGAACAGCAGGAACCGCCGCCACGTCGGCCGCTGGCGGAACGTGTACAGGCAGTTGACGAAGAAGGAACCAATCATGCTCAGCACGAACGCCACAGTGTGCGCCACCAGATACGGCATCACCTCACGCAATCCGAGGTACAACAGATAGTAAACCAGCGTGTTGAGCACGCCGACCATGCCGAATCGAACAACGCGCCCCAACATCACGCCACGTTGACCTTGAGCGTCGGCCCGCCGGCTTCCTTCACCATGAAGTGCGGCCGGCGTTTGGTCTCGCAATAGATCCGGCCCAGGTACTCGCCGATCACCCCGAGCACCAGCAGTTGCAGCCCGCCGATGCCGATCACCGCGCTGATCAGCGTGACGTATCCCGGCGTGGTCGAGCCGTAGAACGCCGTCCGTATCAGCTCCCACACCACGTACATGAACGCCACCATGGCGACGAACGCCCCGAAGTGCATCACCAGGCGCAGCGGCTTGCTGTTGAACGACAAGACGCCGTCTATGCCGTAGTTGAACAGCTTGCGCATGGTCCACCGGCTCGTGCCATCGGTGCGCTCGGCGACGTTCGGGTAGTCGACGGTCGCGGTGTCGAAGCCGATCCAGGCGAACAAGCCTTTGGAGAAGCGGTTGGACTCGGGCAGGCTCAACAGCGCGTCGGCGGCTCGGCGCGACAGCACTCGAAAGTCGCCGATGCCGTCCTGGATCCGCACATCGGCGAGCCGGTCCATGAGCCGGTAGTAGAATCTGGAGGACACCCGCCGCACCAACGGATCACCATCCCGGGTCCGCCTGGCCACGACCTGGTCGAAACCGCTGGCCAGCAGCGGCACCATGTCCGCGAGCAACTCCGGCGGGTGCTGCAGGTCGGCGTCCATGATTGCTACCGCATCCCCGGTGACCCGGCCAAGCCCAGCCAGCATCGCCGCCTCCTTGCCGAAGTTACGGCTGAGTGCGATGTAGCAAATCCAGCCATGCTGGGCGGCCAGCCGCCGCATCTCGATCAGAGTGCCGTCGGCGCTGCCGTCGTCGACCAGAATGACCTCGAAACTGGTGCTGATGCCCGGCAGGACCTCGCTGAGCCGCTGGATCAGCCGCCGCAGTCCATGCTCCTCGTTGTGGCAGGGAACGACTACCGATAGCTGCACGTTACCTCCCTTCACGTCCTATCAGCCAAGGTAACGGTTGGTGCCGCCCGCTGTTGCGGTGCGGCCCCGCCCGCCTGGCCACTCGTTCGGCCGTGTCCCGCGGCCGGGATGATCCGATCTCCAGCTCGACCTGCGGCGCGATCTGGCGGCGGGGTCGGTTCGGCACGGCGGTCCACGTCACTAAACTTCGTACAGGCGATGGCTCGGCCGTCCGGTCGCTGGCCGTCAACGCACCCAGCCGCCACGGTCAAGCTTTCTCCCTTGCTAACGGGCGGCCCGGCCCGGTCAGCTGACGAGTCTGAAATGACGGGGAGGGTCGCGGTGTCGGATGGAAATCCGGATCTCCAGCGGGGATCGGCTGAACCAGCAACGTCGCGTTCGCTCCCCGAGTGGTTGGTCGTCATCGGGGTCGGCCTGTTCGCCGCGCTCGTATTCGCCATCCCGTTCTGGAACAACGCGTTCTTCTACTACGTCGGCGACAACCCGGAGTCGTTCGTGCCGGACTGGTACCACTTCGGCGAGCTGCTACGGGCCGGGCAGCTGCCGTTCATGGACGCCGCGGGCTGGTACGGAGGCAACTATCCGGGCGAAGCCGCCTACTCGCTGTGGCACCCCGTCTTGCTGCTGGACTTCGTCGTGGTCTCCCTGTTCGACGACCTTGCCATGGCGGCGGCGGTCGTCATGGTCGAGCACCTCGCCCTGCTTGCCATGGGCGTCTTCCTGCTGGCTAGGGAATACGGCTCCGGCCGGGCGGCCGCCGTGGTCGTGGCGATCGGAGTGCCCGCCACCGGTTTCACGCTGTACTACGAAGCGTCCGGATGGCCGGCCGGGCTGGCGGCGTTCACCTGGGTGACATGGTTCTGGTGGGGCGCGCGTCGCTGTTCCCGGCGCCTGGCGTCCCCGCTGGTCCCGTTCGGCCTCGGGCTGCTGGCGATCGCGACCGGCAGTCCCTACGCGGTTCTCGGCGTGCTCATCGTGCTGTTCGGCATCGCCGTCGAGCTGGTCGTGCGCCGGGACTTCAAGGTGCTAACGCACCTGATCGTGACCGGCGGATGTGTCGCGGCCGCCAGCACGCTGGTGTTCCTGCCGCTCCTCGGCTCACTACCGGTGACGCAGCGACAGGACTTGGCGATGCTCGCCAATGACACCTTCATGGTGCCAGACGTTGGAGACCTCGCCGCCTCCGGCTCGCCCACCTACCTGCCGTCCATCCTGAACTGGAACGGCGCGGTCTTGGAGCGCGTGCCGTCTACCTACTTCATCTGGTTCGTCATCCCGCTGCTGCCCTGGTTGCACTGGCGCGGCCTGCGTAGCGATTTCCGGCGGCTAGCCAGCCTCGCGATCGTGACCGGCAGCTACGGCGTGCTGGTGCTTGGGCCGTCGAACGTGTGGCTGTTCCGCTGGCCGATCCGCCTCATCGAGTACCTCTACCTCGGGCTTGGGGTGCTGTTCGCGCTGCTGCTGTCCAGCGGCCTGGCGCGGGACCGCTTTCGTCAGCGGGCATTCACGAGCGCGGCCCTGGTGGCCGGCGGTTGTTACCTGTCGTTCGCGGGCCGGCCCGAATTGTGGCGAATGCATGTCGCGGTCGCGGCCGCCGTGCTGGTGCTGACGCTCGGAGCCATCGTGCTGTACCTGCGGGGCAGCTGGCTGGCGTTCATCGGCGTGCTGCTGGTCGGCACGATAGGGGTTGTCGCATACCAGACCAGCCGCATTCCAGCGCGGCCGCCGGAAAACGAGGCGGTCACACCGGCCAGGTATGTCTCCGCGATCAAGGACCGCTCGGCCGCATACCGCGGCCCCGTGCTGCAGTTGGCGGATCGGGCCGCGGGCCCGGCCGAGGATGAGACGAAGATCCTGCTTGGCAACCTCTCGGTGGTGACCGGCCACGAGTCGCTCAACCGATACAGCGGCATCAGCTTCGCGAAGTTCAACGCCGCACTGTGTATGGACTACAAGGGTCTGGTCTGTCCCGATTCCTATGATCGGCTGTGGCGGTCGTACCCGGGCACGGACGTCCCGCTGATCGATGCGCTGCGGGTGCAGACGCTGGTGCTGCAGAACAGGCTGCTGCCGCAGGTCGTCGACGGCCCGCCGGCTCAGGGCTGGACACTCGCCCTGAGAGACGAGACGCGCACGATCTGGGTCCGCAGCGAACCGCTGTCGCTTCCCGGGCGTGTCTCCTGGGCCTCTGCCGGCACCGAGGTACGCTCAGCCAACGCCGGCCCGAGGAGTGAGCGGGTCACGTTCCGGGCGCCGGAACAGGGCGGCCGGCTCGTTTTCGCCAGGCTGGCCTGGCCCGGCCACTCGGCCAGGGTGGACGGCCAGCGTGTCCAGGTCGAGAACGGCGCGGCCGGGCTGATCAATATCGCCGTCCCGCCAGGTGAGCATGTCCTCGAACTGGGATACGAGACACCCGGCCTCCGCGTTGGCATCTGGATCCTGGTGACCGCGATCGGCATGGCTTTTGCCCAGGCCGTTTTGTGGTGGATCAGCGGACGACGCGACCGACGCCGCGTTTCCCACAACCCGGACCGCGAAAACTCAGCATCCGAGAAAACACCAACGCCCGTCGCGTCTCGTGGGCCACGGCAGTCACAAGTATACATTCAGCCGGTGTGCGCTAAGTCGTTAATCGTGACACTGGGTTACCCGATGGCGCATCCGGACCGAATGGCTACGGGGTGGTGGCGACGGGTTGGCGTTCTGTCGGTTGTTGCCGGTGGGGGCCGGGTGGGGTCGCGCCATGATCGCCGTTGGTAGTCAAGTCTCGCTCGATTACAAGATCACAATGGCGTGCGGCCGCACAAGGATCGCCGTTGGTGGTCAGGTGTCGCCGGTTTCAAGATCGTGGCGCGCGCATCGAGCATGATCGCCGTTTGTGCTATGTTTTCATGCGATTTGGGCCGGCAAGTGCATGAAAACATAGCACTTTCGGCGATCTTGTGGTGAGTCACATCATTACGATCATGCTATCCAGCGGCACGTTGATTCCTTTGGCGATCTTGAGTAGCGCTGGGACGTCCAGGGCTGCGGCCACCCGCCAGCGACGGCCATGAAGCCAGGTGAGGGGTGACCCTTGACCGACTCCTTGTTGACGGCCGCAGCGGCACATCGGTCATAAAGTCACGCCAATCACGCAACGCAGCCCAGCTGA
>Ga0126372_10000225_pt1 | contig 18296 bp, 17 predicted proteins | sample PanSoiMetaPlot_6_FD_92762 | JGI IMG/M metagenome (GOLD analysis project Ga0126372, IMG submission 92762) | Tropical forest soil microbial communities from Panama - MetaG Plot_6 | ecosystem: Environmental > Terrestrial > Soil > Tropical forest > Bulk soil | place: Panama | collected 2016-02-17
CACCAGCCGATCAACCCCAATGAGTCTCGCGAGCTCACGGGATGCGGGAGAACTGCCATGCCTATCCTAACCAACGACTCCGCTAGGCCGGCGGAACAACCAGAAATGCCAGCTTCTGGTTTGAGCGAACGCATCCAGGAGTTAGGTGAGTGGTTTCATAATCTGGACTTGTTTGGGATCAAGACGGCTCCCAATCACTTTCTTGGCGATTTTCCCAACATTAAATGGAAGCAAGTCTCTCCTGCGATTCCCGAACGGCTGGATGGGGCGACGGTTTTGGACATCGGCTGTAACGGCGGGTTTTACTCGATTGAAATGAAACGACGGGGTGCGGCTCACGTTCTAGGCATCGATGTTGATGATCGTTATTTAAATCAGGCTCGCTTTGCTGCCAAAACTCTCGGTTTAAATATCGAATTCGAAAAAAGATCAGTCTATGCGGCCGACGAAATTGCCGGGCAGTTCGATTTCGTCTTTTTTATGGGAGTTTTTTATCACCTGCGCTATCCGTTGTATGCGCTCGATCGCGTAATCAAAAAGGTTGGCGGCACTCTGGTTTTCCAGACGATGATCCGCGGTTCGGAAACCGTGCGCAAGTGGGAAGCGGACTATCCTTTCTGGAATAAAGAAATTTTTTCGGATCCGGACTTTCCGGCGATGTACTTCATCGAAAACAGCTACGCGCAAGATCCCACGAATTGGTGGATTCCCAACTGCGCCGCGATGGAAGGGATGCTGCGCAGTTCCGGGTTAGAAATTCTTGCCCATCCGGAGACGGAAACTTGGATCTGCAGTCCACGCCACACAACCCGCGACGGGCGTTACATCATTGAAATGGAATTAGACGGAACTCTTTAATCGGCAATTTGGTCAGGGAGAAGCGCATGGTCGAAGCCGTAATGATCTGGAACGAGCCCAACAATCTCTCGCATTGGGATTTCCATCTTGACCCGGACTGGAAAATGTTTTCGGAGATGGCGCTGCTAAGCGCGCGTGCCATTCGCCAGATCAATCCCAATCTGAAGATTGTGTTGGGGGGCATATCTCCGATTGACCCGAACTTCATTCAATTGCTGGGCAGCTATGGCCTGCTGGATGCGATCGATGTGGTCGCCGTGCATGGGTTTCCGCTCGATTGGAATCATTGGAATATTCATCAGTGGCCGGACAAGATCGACGAAATCCGACAGGTGACTACAAAACCGGTCTGGGTTTCCGAAGTCGGAGTGTCGTCTTTCGGGGCAGAAGAGGTACAGGCATTCGGACTACACAAGACTGCCGAGCTGCTCTTGCCGCGCGTCGAACGCGTGCACTGGTACAGCCTCTTTGACCTTCCGGCGACTTGGACGGCTACCACCCGCCATAAGGAAGCCGAAGGGAGCGCCTATTATCGGCATTACTACATGGGCCTGGTAAAGGAAGATGGGACACCGAAGGTAGCCAGCCACTATTTTCCCGAGGGCCTTGGGATCTGCCAATGGTTTCACTTTGAGGACCGCCGACTCGAACCTGGTGTCGAGTGGTTACGTAAGCTCAAGGTCAAGCATTTGCGCACGGGCATCAGCTGGGCTGATTCGTTCCGCCCTAACGCGGAAGCATGGTTTGATCGCCAAATGGGAGCGCTCGACGAATTCAGCACAACCTTGACCCTGTGTTTCACACCCGAGCATTTGGGTAAAGTGCCCCATTACACCAGCCCGCCCAAAAACCCTCAGGACTTTGTCGAATTTACGTCCTGGGCTGTAGGACGATATGCCAGTAGTTCGGCTTCCTGGCCGCGCATTTCCGAGAATGTGCGTGTGGTTATGGCAGATAGCCCATCGGCAGCCGTTTAAGCACCGCTCGGACGCGGCGGCCATACAATAGCGCTCCCCCCTAAAACTGGTCATTCCCCTAAGGTCTGGTGCTGTCGAGACCTCTTAAGGAAAGTAGAAGAACCTGGGGTTACCAGGCATCTTACTCGTACTCAGCTTTCATCCAAGATTCGCGAAACGATTGGCGCGCTTGGATTTGGCGCCGCACCGAGCGGCGGACAGAATCAGTAAGGATAACTTTCATCCGCCGGGAACTTCGAAAGGAAAGACCAGCAAGTGGGAGCGAGAAAAATTCTGATCACCGGTGGCGCCGGATTTGTAGGCTCACACACCGCCGATCAGCTGCTCAAGCAAGGCTACGACGTTCGCATCTACGACAGTCTTAGTGAACAAGTGCATGGCCTCGATTTTCCTTCCTATCTGTCAAAGGAAGTCGAATTCATTCGTGGCGACATGCGCAACCTTCCTCACCTTACGCGCGTGCTGCGAGACGTCGAAGTGATTTATCACTTGGCGGCGGCGGTCGGAGTTGGCCAATCCATGTACCGCATAGCCGACTACACGGCGGCGAACACGCTGGGTACTGCCAATCTGTTGCAGGCAATCCTGGACAGCCGGGTTGCACTGAAAAAAATCATCGTTGCCTCGTCAATGTCAATTTACGGGGAAGGCGAATACTCCTGTGGCGACTGCGGTGAAGTCGCCCCGCGTAGGCGATCTCTGGAACAACTGCAGGCCAAGGCCTGGGAAATCTCATGCCCAAGGTGTGGCCGGACCGTTTCCCCCATCCCAACACGCGAGTCCAAGCAACTCGATTGCAGTTCGATCTATGCCCTTTCGAAAAGAGACCAGGAGGAGATGGTCCTGCTATTCGGGCGAACCTATGACATTCCGGCAGTGGCGCTCCGTTATTTCAACATTTTTGGAACGCGCCAGGCGCTTTCGAACCCCTACACAGGGGTGGTCGCGATCTTTGCTTCCAGGTTACTGAATGGCCGTTCACCGGTTGTGTTTGAAGACGGAGAGCAGTTACGGGATTTTGTTAGCGTGCACGACATTGTGCAGGCGAATGTGCTTGCCATGGAGCGCGCTGAAGCAAATCGAATGGCCCTGAATATTGCTTCCGGGCAGCCGATTTCGATCCGGGAAATCGCAATCGAATTGGCCAGTACGCTGGCGGTTCCGATGCCGATTGAGACCACAGGGAAGTACAGGGCAGGGGACATACGCCATTGCTTCGCTGACATCTCCTCTGCTGCCCAGGTGCTCGGATATCAGCCCCAGGTTAAGTTTGCCGATGGACTCCGAGAACTGGTGGGCTGGTTGGGATCGCAACGCGCGGAAGATCGCGTCGCCGATGCTCTCGAAACACTCGAGGTTCGCGGTCTGGTCGCTTAGCGGGTAAAGAGGGAGGTTGCTCGTAACCGAAGGGAATGTGATGAAGGATACGCATAATGTCGTTCCGATTCGCTCGGTGGTGATTTTTGGGGGTGCCGGGTTTATCGGTTCGAATTGGGCTCATCGCCTGCTCACGACCACCGATGCCAGGGTCCACATTTTCGATAACCTGTCTCGCCGAGGCGTCGACCACAACCTGAAATGGTTGCAAAAAGCTGCTGCCGGCTCCGACCGGCTCGAGATCACGATTGCCGACATACGAGACGCGGCTGCGGTCGAGTGTGCCGTCGAAAAAGCGCGGGAAATCTATCACTTCGCCGCCCAGGTGGCGGTGACGACCTCGGTCGAGGATCCTCGGTTCGACCTGGAGGTGAATGTTGGAGGAAGTTTCAATGTGTTGGAGGCTGCGAGAAAAACACGCCGGCGCCCATTCCTCCTCTTCACGTCCACCAACAAAGTCTATGGCAGTTTGCAAGATCGTCCCGGCATTCCTGCGGCTACCCGTTATAGCTGCAACGAGAGTGACTGCGTTTCTGAGTTGCAGCCGCTCGACTTCCACTCCCCTTATGGTTGCTCAAAAGGGGCTGCCGAACAGTACGTGCATGACTATGCCCGGATTTATCAGCTTCCTACTGTCGTTTTCCGCATGTCATGCATCGCCGGTCCGCGCCAATTCGGCAATGAAGACCAAGGTTGGGTGGCCCACTTCCTCTATTCGGCCTTGCGCGGGGAGCCTATCACAATTTATGGAAACGGCCGGCAGGTTCGGGATGTCCTCGCGGTGGAAGATCTAATGCGCGCCTTCGAAGCGGTACGCAATCGGCTGGACCGCACAGCAGGCGATGTGTACAACGTGGGCGGCGGATTGAAAAATTCCGTGTCGCTGCTTGAATTGATCGCGGAAATAAGGCGTTCTACCGGTCATCGCCTGCAATATGAGAGGCAACCCGTCCGGCCTGGCGATCAAGCCTTGTACATCACTGATTTTGAGAAGCTCAGGCGTCACACTGGGTGGGAGCCGAAGATCAGTCTCGCGCAAACTCTCGAAAACATGTACCAGTGGTGGACGGAAAATAGGGAGTTGTTCCGGCCCGCCTCCACCGCACGCCGTTTCGCCGTTCGGGAGTTCGAGCACGCGTCCGGGGTCGTGTCATGAGATTCGCCCTGGTCAATCCCGCCTGGGATTTCGCGCGTTCCATCTACTTCGGCTGCCGGGAACCTCACTATCCGCTGGAGTTGCTGTTTGCATTCGACCAGTTGCAAGAGGCTGGTCACGAGCCGTTGCTCATCGATTCTCAGCTGCACAAACTCAGCATGGCAGAAACCAAACGGCGTCTGGACAGGTTTAAACCCGATTTCCTGGTGATGCCGACAGCGCCGTCGTATTTATTCTGGCGGTGCCCGCCTCCGGAATTGCGGGTTCCGCTCAATTGGTTCGCAGAACTTGACCAGATGGCGATAAAAATTGCGATTGGACCGCATGCCTCAGCCACGCCGGGTCCAACGCTGCGCAAACTCGGCTGTCACGTAGCCATTCGCGGCGAGCCCGAGGAAGTACTGGCCCAGTTGCCTTCGCGCGCATGGTCCGACATCGAGGGTTGTTGCTGGATGGATAGGGATGGCGAGCACATCAGCGCGTCGCTGGCGGTCGCGGATATGCGCCGACTGGGGGCGCTCGGTTTCGAGAACTACGATGTCGAAGCGCATACGCACCGCCATCACGTGTTCTCCGGGAACGGACGCGGAGCCGAGTTGGAATTTGCTCGGGGATGTCCCTGGTCCTGCAGTTTCTGCAACAAGACCCTCTTCCGCAATAAGTTTCGGGAACGCAATGTTGACGAAGTTCTTAAGGAAATAGACACTCTCTTGTCGCGAGGGGTGGACTATATCTACTGGATCGATGAAATTTTCGGGGTCGGCAAGGATGTTAGACGATTACTTGAGGAGATTGCAAAGATCCCAATAAACATCGGCCTGCAGACGCGAATCGATCTGTGGAATGAGGAGACGCTTGACCTGCTGGGGCGGGCGCACTGCATTTCTATGGAGTGCGGAGTCGAGTCAATCACCGAAGCGGGCCGCGAAGATCTGAACAAGGGCTGTCGCCTAACCACTGATCGGCTAAGCGACCTGCTCATTTACGCTCGCCGGCGAATACCCTGGGTACAGGCGAATCTCATCTTGACCGAGCATGACGATAGGCGGCAGATTCGAGCGTGGCAGAGCCGACTGAAGGCGGCAGGCGTATGGGTAAGCGAACCGGTACCGATGTTCCCATACCCGGGAACTCCACTGTATAACCAACTGTTCGGCCCGATCGATGATTACGCCTGGGAGCGGGCTCACCACTACTACACGACGACCTTTGACGACAAGGGCTACAGCGATATTCAGGCGCCGACTCCCGCATCCATCGAGGACCTGGAATGCACGTTCTGATGACCGCGGATACAGTCGGTGGTGTGTGGACCTACACACGAGAACTGGTAAGCGGCTTAGTACGACGAGGCCATCGTCTCACCCTGGTCAGCTTGGGGAAGCTGCCCTCGCCCGCACAAATTGCGTGGATCGGGGACCTGCCTAATCTCGACTTCCGTCCAACTACGTACGCGCTCGAATGGATGCGGGATTCCGCCGAAGATATCGCAGCTTCCAGGAATTACCTGGAACAACTGATTGATGAAGTCAAACCCGACCTGCTGCATTTCAACCAGTATGCCTATGGAGCTATAAACACGTCCTTACCCAAGGTCGTGGTTGCCCACAGCGATGTCGTAAGTTGGTGGGCAGCAGTGAAAGGCGAACAAGCACCGGCAACGCAATGGCTAGGATGGTATCGGGAGATTGTGAGTCGCGGACTAGCCGGGGCAGATATAGTTATTTCGCCGTCACATTGGATGCTGAACCAAGTTCGAACCCATTATCTCCCCCCGGTTCAGGGAGAGGTGATCTATAACGGCCGTAGCCCTGGCCGGTTCGATCCCAATGCCGAAAAACACAATCAGGTTGTGTCCATTGGCCGGCTCTGGGATACGGCGAAACAGATGTCGCTGCTGACCGAGCACCCGCCCAGTGCACCAGTTTTGATCGTCGGATCCGAGGAGCATCCCGACCAGCAACCGAGCGCCTGCGATGTGGCAGCGATGCCTTCTGGAATTAGGTTCTCCGGCCCGCTATCGGAGCAGGAAATTCGCACAGTGTTGGCGCAGGCTTCCATGTACGCTGCCTGTTCCGGCTATGAACCCTTCGGATTGGCGCCGGTCGAGGCAGCCCTGTCCCGCTGCGCTTTGATTGCCAATGATATTCCCAGCTTCCGCGAGTTGTGGGGAGATTCGGCCGTCTATTTCCGCACCAACGATGCCGAGAGCCTTGCCGAGACGATCCGCCATTTGGCTGATCATGGCGAACTGTGCGAGCAATACGCCGAGAGCGCATACCGTCACGCGCTACGAAACTTCGAGGCTGAGCCAATGATTAACGCCTACGAGCGGCTTTACCAAGCGCTAGTAGTCGAGGAGGCCGCCGCCGCGTGCCGGGACGTCTGAGCTTCCGAATTTTCGCCCATTCCTGGACTTCGGACTGGAATCACGGCAATGCGCATTTTCTGCGTGGCCTGGCTCAGGAACTGGTGAGCTTGGGCCACCAGGTGCGCTGTTACGAAGAAGCAGACTGCTGGTCACGAATGAATTTGCGACAAGAAGGGGCGGCCGCCGAAGGGCAGGCTCTTAATCGGTTCAGAGAGGCTTTCCCCCAGCTCGATGTTCGTATCTATCGCAGAAATGCCCTATTCGTTGATTTCCTCTGCCAAGAACTGCGCGAGGCCAACATCGTCCTGGTTCATGAATGGAATCATCCCGAAGTAGTAAATAGCTTGCTGGCGATAAAAAACAAGCTGGGATTCCGCACTCTTCTTCACGATACGCATCATCGGGCTTACACCAGTCGGAAGGAGATCCTGAAATTCAATTTGCCGCAATTCGATGCTGTCCTGGCTTTTGGCGAAGCCATTCGCAAAATCTATGTCGAAGGATTCGGAATAAAGCGTGCCTGGACCTTACACGAGGCGGCCGATACCGCTCATTTTCGACCCGTGCCGGCAGAGAAAGATACAGACGTAATCTGGGTGGGAAACTGGGGAGACGAGGAGCGAACCGGTGAGCTAGAGGAATTTTTGATACAACCCGCAGCCAAGCTGCGGCGAAAATTTCGAGTCTACGGAGTTCGTTACCCGCAACCGGCGCAGGCGCGGCTGGAAAGCGCTGGCATCGAATATCGTGGCTATCTGCCTAATCTCGAGACTCCTCGGGCCTACGGCCATAGCTTGATTGCCTTGCATGTTCCACGACGATTCTATTCGAACGGCCTAAGTGGCGTTCCCACCATTCGGGTGTTTGAGACTTTGGCGTGCGGAATACCACTCGTTTCGACTCCCTGGAAAGATACGGACGGTCTATTCTCCTCAGGCCAAGACTATCTCTCGGTCGAGAACGGACGAGCCATGGCAGCCGAGATGCGACACCTTCTCGGTGATGAGCGTGCGCGTGAACAGATGGCGGCTCATGGCCTGAAGACTATTCGGGAAAAGCATACCTGTGCGCACCGGGCGAGGCAGTTGATGGAAATTTGCGAGGAGCTCGGAAAATGAGGATTTTCACCTTCGGTTCCAGTCTTACTTCGTCGTACTGGAATGGCGCCGCCACGTATTACCGGGGCATGTACAAGAGCCTTGCGGCTCTCGGTTACGAGATTACATTCGCCGAGCCTGACATCTTTCAGCGCCAGCAGAATCGGGATACCCAGCACATTGCTTACGCGAATGTGATCGTCTATCAAACGCCCGTTGAAATCCCCCGGCTCCTGGAGATGGCAAAGAAGTGCGATCTCATTATCAAACATAGTGGTGTAGGCGCCGATGACCAAATCCTGGAGCGCGTTGTGCTGCTTGCCAGGACAGCGATGAATCGCATCGTTTTTTGGGATGTCGATGCACCGGCAACGCTCGCTCGCACGGAAGAAAATGGCGCCGACCCGTTCCGTTCTCTCATCCCACAGTACGACTATATTTTTACCTACGGCGGAGGAGCGTCTGTCGTGGAGCGCTATCGACGCCTGGGAGCCAAGAACTGTACCCCCATCTATAACGGGCTGGACCCAGAAACCCATCGTCCCGTCGCCCGGGATCCAAAGCTGGCGTGCGACCTTGCTTTTGTGGGACATCGGCTTCCCGACCGCGAGCGCCGGGTTGAGCAATTCTTCTTGCGCGCCGCCGAACTCGCGCCTGACCTGGGGTTCATCCTTGGCGGCGAAGGCTGGGGCGGACGACTACTCCCGCCGAATGTCCGCTGGATCGGTCACGTGCCTAGCAACGATCACAACCGCGTGAACTGCTCGGCGCGGGTGGTTTTGAATATCAATCGCGACTCGATGGCGAATGTCGGCTTTTCGCCGCCTACGCGCGTGTTTGAAGCAGCTGGCGCGGGAGCCTGTCTCATCACCGACGCCTGGCGGGGAGTTGACCAATTTTTCGTTCCCGGAGCAGAGATTCTTGTAGCCGCTTCCGCGGACGAGATCGTTGCGTTTTTGCGCAATCTGTCACCCAACGACGCTGCCAGAATTGGGGCCGGAATGCGCCAGCGCGCCCTCAAGGACCATACCTATGAGCTCAGAGCGCGGAGGTTTCATCAGGTGTTACAAGGCCGGAGGGAAGCGGAATCCGAATTGAACCTGGCAGAATCGCTTACCTGAGGAGGATCGGCGCGGTGAAAATCGTCATCTTTGGGTTGTCGATAACCTCGTCGTGGGGCAACGGTCATGCCACAACCTTTCGAGCGTTGGCCCGAGCGCTGTCGACACGCGGACACCGCATTGTCTTTTTCGAGAAAGACGTCGAATGGTACGCCTCGAACCGCGACATGCCCGAACCTCCGTTCTGCCAGGTGCGGCTGTACCAGTCCTGGCGGCAAATTGTGCCCTCGGTTCGCAGCGAGCTACGCGATGCCGATGTCGCCATGGTCGGCTCCTATTTCCCTGACGGCCCGGCGGCGATCGCCGAGGTCTTCCATTCCAAAGCACCGGTCAAAGCCTTTTACGATATTGACACGCCCATCACCGTCAACAGTCTGCGCAGGGGCGGCGCCGATTACCTGCGGCCGGAACAAGTGCCGGGATTCGACGTCTATTTCAGCTTCACAGGCGGGCCGCTTCTCCGCGTGCTCGAGTCCACGTTCGGGGCGCAAAGGCCGGTTCCGCTGTACTGCTCCTTCGATCCCGACAAATACCGCTTTGCTTCAGTGCGGCCGGAGTATGAATGCGATTTTAGCTATATGGGTACGTACGCTCCCGATCGACAGCAGAAAATCGAGCAGCTCTTTTGTGCACCTGCTCGCGAGTTGCCCGGCAAGAGATTTCTCCTGGCTGGGCCACAATATCCCAATCATATTCGTTGGCCGCAGAACGTGGAGCGAATCACGCACGTAGACCCGCAATCGCATGCTTCGTTTTACTCCTCCTCTCGCATGACGCTTAACGTCACCCGGCACGCCATGGTAGTGGCCGGTTACTCGCCCTCAGTGCGACTCTTCGAAGCGGCGGCTTGCGCTCGGACGATCATCTCCGATGACTGGGATGGTCTAGAGACATTTCTTTCACCCCCCCAAGAGATTCTGGTAGCACAGCGCTCCGAAGAGGTTGTCGCTTATCTGACTGAGATGGATAGCGACGAGATAGCTGCAATCGGTAGGCGGGCGCAAGAAAGAGTTCTTGCCGAACACACGGCGGACCGGCGCGCGAGTGAATTTGAAAATGCAATCGCGGCAGCGTTGGGCAGGCGCCCGATTTCCTGCAACCAGGCCAAAATGGAAAGACTCTCTACCGCGACCAGCTAAGCGAAATTCCCCGCCCCGCTTATGGTGCTGGTTCATCTGAACTACCCTATAGCTTCAGGGTTCCCGGCTCGCTGCGACGCTCGTCCCGCACATGGTGATGACGCCGATTAAAGAGCCCGGCACAACGGCGTCTGTCGACGAAATTCCGGTACATGCCAACCTGACCGCTCCCTTGGATACCCAGGCGGCGCTGGCCTTGTGTTGTTCTGGGCAGACAGATCCTTGGCAAGGATTTTGAGTGTTCACGCCCGTCCCGTTAATTCATTTTTTTTTTAATTGATTTGCTGTCACATGGACATATCGATTCTGGGCAGAAGGTCCCAAACACGCCAGAATTGTGCCATGTCCTCGGGAATACCTAGGGAAATCCGGACATGATTAGGCATCGAGGGGAACTTGGGACCGAGGTGTATCCTATGTTGGCGGAAGTGTTGAAGAACAACCTCCGCCGGGCGCAGCGTTTCCATGAAGACGAAATTAGTGTGCGAATCAATGGGCTTTAACATTCTAGCCGTGGCTTGATTGAAGAATTCTTGACGGTCGTCGTCATTGCGTTTGATCCACTCATCGACTGCGTCTTGACTGTCAAGCGCAGCCAATCCGGCGCGAACGACAATTGAATTGATGCTATCCTCGGCGGCCACGGCCCTCATCGGCGCCAGCGTTTGGGGAGCACCAACGGCGTAACCCAGCCGCAAGCCTGCCAACCCATAAACCTTCGAAAATGTCCTGAGCACAACAAGTCGATGATTGCCCCGTGCCTGATGGACAAACGACGCGTACGCGCCAGATGCACCCGCCGCGTATTCGTGGTACGCCTCATCCACCAGCACGGGCGTAGTCACTGGTAAGCTGCGGACGAATTTCTCGATTTCTTCGCTACGAGTAAGCGTGCCCGTAGGGTTGTTTGGATTGCACAGATAAACTAAACCTGTCACCGGACTGATCCGGTCGCGCATGGCCGTGAGGTCATGTGCAAAGTCTCGGGTTAACGGCACCTTTATGACGGGCGCTCTGGCGAAGCGCGCGTAGTGTTCCAACGCGCCGAACGTAGGCTCTGCTACAATTAGTGGCCGTTTGGGGCCAAGAAATGCCTGGGCAGCCATGCGAAGTACATCGGTCGAGCCTGCTCCCAGCAGCACTTCTTCCCGGTCCACACGATGAAATTGGGCAATTGCATTTGCTAAAGAATCTCGCTCTACGCGGGCGTAACGATTGGCCAATTTCGCAGAGCATTGGATCGCATCTATCACTTTTGTTGACGAACCGTAAGCATTTTCGTTGCGATCAAGCTCAACAAAACCGCCGGCCTCGGGCAAAATCGAGTCGAAGACGTCAGTGCCCACCGTTAGAGCGTTCGCCCACTTCAGGCCTGTTGCCGTGCTTAATAACTTGCAAAACGATCGTCTAGAAAATCGCATGTAATTTCAAACTTTCTGCCGGCCGGCCCGCGGCTACGTGCAACCGGCAAAGTAGACGAGGGATTCCGCAAAACTTCAACCTCCCGAGCTCACTGGACAGTAAGCGATAGCGTCGTGGTATGCACTAAAGTTCCGCTGGTGCCGGCAACTGTGATTGTATGGGTGCCCGCAATAGCGGAGGTTTGCGCGGTTAAGCTTAAGGTTGTCGATCCGGACGCTGTCACGGACAGGGGATTGAATTTCCCAGTTACATGCGCTGGTAGACCGTTAAGACTGAAGGTCGTAACACCAACAAAGCCTTCCGCAGGCGTCAGTGTCACCGTGACTTGGCCGCTAGGTCCTCCTCGTGTGATTGTGATCGCGCCGGCTGATGCCGCTATAGAGAAATCACCAGGTGAATTCACCAGGAGTTTGAGGGGCGCTGTGCGGGTCAGTGTGCCCGCCGTTCCCGTCACTGTCATCGTGTAACTCTGTGGAAGACTAGGGGGATTTAAGTTGGCAGTATTGATGTTGAGTATGGATGAGGCTCCAGCCAAAGGCGAGTTGTTCGTGAACGATGCATTGATACCTGTAGGCACGCCTGACACACTCAGGTTAATCGTGCCACTTTCCCCTCCCGACGGGACGGTTTGGATGCTGTAGCTCGTGTTTTGTCCCGGCACAATTACCTGGCGCGGAGGGGAAGGCGTGACGGAAAAATCAGGACCAGCCGTCAACTGAATAAAAGTTGCAACGGAAGGTACACCTGAGGAATTCAACAGAAAAAGCATGTAGTATCCAGGCGGCGCTAGGTTCGAGTTTGGCGGCGCTGTCACGAGGAGGGTCCCCGATCCCGTCGTATAGGCCAAGCCGACCAACCTCTGGTCCATATCAAACGCGTGCGTCACGGCCCCCGGCCTGATAAATACAGCCGAGGCGATGTCCGCAGCATCGGGGGTTTCCACCGTAAACGCCTGGCTGTACTTAACAAAGCTTGGTGCGCTGGTGATCGTGGGTCGCACAGCAAGATTGCCGCTGCTATCGAATAGATAGGCGGGTTGATAAACTTCCATGTGCGGCTGGTAAGTGCCTCCCTGAGGATTGCTGCCCGCCACCCATACTGTTGCATCGGGTAAAACCATTGCGACCGAGTGGTACAAGCGGGGATAGGCGTTCCTTCCCGCCGAGGAGAAGGTATTGGTAGTGGGATCGTACAAATCCGCGTTGTAACTTGCGGTCGACGCTTTTTCGTCTGAGGCCGAGCCGCCCAGCGCGAGAACCTTGCCACTTGGAAGGATCACAGCGTTCATTTCGATGCGCGCTTGCGACATGCTCGGTCCCCACTGCCAGGTCGGGGTGGCCGCTGATAGGTCAATAAGCTCCGTCGTCGCGGTCGCTGGACTGTTGCCGCCCAGAATCATTATTATCGGCTTGTAGTTATTGGCTGGCGTCAGCGGGAGCAGAACTGAACTGCCGTACCGACGCACTGCCGCATAGTTTGTGGTTGCCACGATGCCGGACCAGGTGTGGGTCGCGGGATAATAGTAGCGTGACTGGTATCCCGGCGCGGAGTAAAACACATTACCGTTTGGAAGGACATGTAGGCGAGGATACAGTGGAGGAGTCCAGCCTGCTGGGTCCGCCGAGCTCCAGCTCCACGTAGGCGGAGAGAAGGTTTCTCCCGTAGACGTAAGACCCGAAAACGCCAGGACAGTTCCATCCGGGAGTACAGTCACGGTCGGATACCAGCGTCCGTTCGCCATACTAGTAAGGTCGGTAAACTGATCCGCTACCGGATCGAATACCGCCGCTTTGGCGAGTCCTAAAAACGGATTATATTGAAGGGTACCGCCGTCGATTAGCGGCCGACCATCTGGCAACACAACCATCCCATTGCAAAACATATCCCAGCCGATAGATTGGGTGGCGATATTCCCGGTTTGTGGATCCCAGACAGCCGCCCCTGGCTTCTGCGCCAGTGGATTGTTCCCCGTACCGGCTATAACCAGAACCTGCCCATTGTTGAGAAGCGCCGCGTGGACCGGGTTTATCGGCATAGTGTATGGCAATGTCGACCATTGCCCTTGCACATTCGCCTGAGGAAAAGCACTTACTGCCGCGAAGACGATCATGAACGAAAAACAAAAGTGACGTTTTCTCACAAGCACACCAAGACCCTTCCGATCCGAAGCTCCCCTTGGGAGGAACTAGCAGCGTGCGACGATCCTTTCCGATCGCCCACACGAGTAGTTCTGTGTGAATAACGTTATTGTCCGCTACGAGAACCGGAATGACTGGTCAGCTAGCTGGTTCCGGCACATAACGTACTACCAAACAAACGTAAAGAGTACGTGGTTCTCGGGGGAATAGTTCTCGGAGGAGTAGTTAATTTGACGCTCCGAGACACTTTGTATCAAGTGGCTGTGGAAAGTCAAGCTTCATGCCATCGGGTCCATCGGGTTGCTCGCCAACCGCAATGGAAACAATCTTGTTCAGCCAGCGTGGAAGTTTCGAAAAAGGCCGAAGTCTGCAGATAGTCCGACGGCGCGACCGGTTCTCCCCGAGCGATGCGCGCGTTTATCTCCCCCGAGCATGGCGCACGTCACAGTAGGTCATGAGAATCAGCGAGCCGCTCGGTTCGCAAGCTCAGGCGCACGTCCTGCTGCGAAGATCCATCGTCCCGGACCAGGAGCAAGTCTGAACGTGCTTGCGGCAGAACCTCTCCACGAAGCCGATCACCGACAAATTGTGCGCCTGAAACCGTAAATACTCGGCTCTTCCCGGCAGGTGTATTCTCCCAATTCCAGAGTGGGAGGAAGCTTCATCGTAAGCGCGAACAAAGGTCGCCACTTGAGTTCTGTACCTGCTGTGCTGCGATGAGGAATGTCTGCCTCGGATCTGGGGTGTTCCTGTTGGCGTACTTATTCTTAATCACCTCTCCATTCTTCATTCGAAATCTCACAACCTCTCGATGAGCGCAAAAACCTTACAGTCAGGTATTTTGCGGTCAGGTGTTTTGGAGCTCATGATTCCGTAGCTCATCGCCCATGGCGCGGTCGAACTGGAGAAGAAGAGCTATTCGCACCGCAGTGCGAGCACGGGATCATCCAACCAGACCGGTTTTACTTTTTCGGGCGGGATTCCGGCGGTACCAGGCCAGCCACGCGGTAGTAGACTACGAGTTGCCCGTAATGCTCTCCGGAGTGCTCGATCAGCCCATTGGCCATGTCGACAATGCGTACCTGCTGATGGCTATCGGGATCGACTACCAGGTCATTTAATCCGCTGTCTCCCTTTGCCTTGATGGCTTCGGCTCCGTCGGCGAAGGATTTTTTCACGAATGCCACCACGTCTGCTTTGGTTTTGTACTGGTCGCGCTTTGGATCCTCCACTGCTGGTGGCTTTTGTCCCATGGCTGGGTTGGTGAAGAAATAGTTCGCGCCAGCGGCATGCAGTAATTGCTCTGCGAAGCTGCGTTGAGCGGGGTTGGGTTTGAAATCGTACTTATTCTCGGGAAAGTCTTCAGCCATGGCGATCAGCTTGCGGCCGACATAATTCCAGGATTCAAGCAGCGTCTGCGATGGAGTGAGGGCCGGCTTGTTAGGCGCAGCTGTCGCCTGCCCATTTTGAGCGGATAAGGCCGTTGGCGAGAAATATAATGCGAGCGCAAAAACCATCGCTCCAAGGGTGACGGCGTCGCGGAATCCAGCTTTCCTCATGGGGTTATCCTTTCTCCAAGATTGGCGCACATTGTATAGCTGAATCGGCCGGCTGAGCCTAAAAACTGGCCACGACCGATCTAAACACGCTCGATAGTCAGCAATTTGAGAGTCACCTCCTTCAGGGGCCGATCCTGGCGGTTACGCGCAACTTGTGTGATTTTGTCGACGGTATCCTGACCCTCCACCACCTCTCCAAAAATGGTGTGCTTGCCCGTGAGCCAAGTGGTTTGAGCGACCGTGATGAAGAATTGCGATCCATTCGTGTTTGGACCGGCGTTGGCCATGGCAAGCTTGCCGGCCTGGTCGAACGTGTGGGGAGAACCTTTGGTTTCGTCCTCGAACTTATAGCCTGGGTCTCCGCTGCCGTTGCCGGCAGGATCACCGCCCTGAATCATGAAATTTGGAATGACCCGGTGAAAGATGGTGCCATCGTAGAGCCGGTCTTTACTCTTTCTGCGACTTACCGGATGAGTCCACTCACGTTTGCCTTCCGCAAGATCGATAAAGTTGGAGACCGTCTTGGGTGCCTCTTTTTCGAATAGCCGGCAGACAATCCGGCCTTCGCTAGTATCGAAAACGGCATAGGTACCGGGCGAGCGTGACATAACAGTCCTTTCTTTTTCTTTAATTTGGTCTTTTCTTTAATGTGGCCGGGGAGCTCAGTTGCTGTTATTGACTGCGGGTGCCCTGGGATGCGGCTGCTGTCTGCTTCTTGGTTGCCGGCTTACTCGCGGCCGCACCCGTTTTTTCAATGGTGACGTGATTAATCCTTACCGGTCGGAACGGCCGATCGTCGCTAGGATCGCGGGCCATGCGGGCAATCTGCTTTACCAGAGCGACCGAGGCCTCGTCACATTGACCGAAAAGATTGTAGTGTCCGTTCAAATGCGGCGTTGCTACCTCGGTGATGAAGAATTGCGATCCGTTGGTGTTGGGTCCGGAATTGGCCATGGCGAGGCGGCCGGGACGATCAAACGTCAGGCTGGACACGATCTCGTCCTTGAAGGTGTAGCCCGGGTCTCCGCTGCCGTTGCCGGCAGGATCACCGCCCTGAATCATGAAATTTGGAATGACCCGATGGAAGATGGTGCCGTCGTACAACGGCGTATTGTGTTTGGTGACGTGGCTGACCGGGTTCTTCCACTCCTTTGTGCCTGTGGCCAGACCGATGAAATTGGCCACGGTGATGGGCGTTTGCTTCTCAAAAAGTGTGCAGCGGAGTTTGCCCGCGGTCGTGTCAAAAACCGCCACCGGATTCCCCGAGGCGGCGGGTTTGTGAGTGGCTGACTGAGTAGAGCTCTTCGTCCCGGTTGTCTGCGACCACACGGCTGCCGATATTAAGAGGATCAAGGTTAAGGTAGCGAGATTGCGCATGACCGGACTCCTTGTTATCCACCGATTTTCATGAATCAACAGGGAATTCGATGGGTCTCTGTCGATTCCGAAAGCTCTGTCGGGCATTTCGCTAAAACAGGGAATTGTACGACAGGGCAGGTTATTTTCTCCTATTCTGTGCCGCTTGTAATTGCTGGCTAACGAGCTCGACATCCTTCATGACTCGCAGCAAATTGCCACCAAGCATTTTGCGGATATCATTGTCGTCATATCCGCGATCCATCAACGCCTGTGTAATTTTGGGCAGGTCGGCGGCCGAATCAATTTGAGCGGGCAGGGCGCCGCTTACCCCATCGAAATCTGAACCCAAGCCCACGTGATCGATGCCAGCAAACTTGGCGATATGGTCGATGTGGTCAATTAGCGACTTCAAGGGCGGGCGCGGGATCCGCGCTAGCCATTCTTCCTGAAGCGGCTCGGTATCGATATATTGCGGGTTTTTGCCTTCCGCCTTTTGCCTGGCAATAAAGTCCTGTACCGCCGCATCCATGGCTTTCCGCTCGGCCTCCTCGGCCTGGCGAAAATTCTCGTCGATGAAGCAGGAACAGAAATTGACCATAACCACGCCATTGTTCCGGGCGAGGGCCTTCAGCATGTCGTCGGTCATGTTTCGGGGTGCGTTGGTCAGGGCTCGTGCGGAAGAGTGAGAGGCGATAATCGGGGCCTTGCTAATGGCGACCGTGTCGTAGAAGGTCTTATCGGCCACGTGCGAGATATCGACCATCATACCGAGACGGTTCATCTCCTCAACTACCTGCCGGCCAAAATCGGTAAGGCCATCGTGGTGCTGCACCTGGGGATCATTGATATCGCCGGAGGAGTCAGCCCAGTCATTGGTATTGGACCAGCTCAGGGTCATGTAACGTACGCCCAGGCGATAGAAATCATCGAGCAGGTGGAGATCATCTTCTATTGCGTGTCCGCCCTCGATGCCCATCAGCGCCGCTAGCTTGTGTTGCTGATGAGCGCGCTCGATATCGGCCACAGAATACGCCATCATCACCCTATTCGGGTGACGCTCAACTTGCTGATAGACAGAATCGATCAAATCGGAGGCGCGTTTGGCATAATCGACGGGATTCGTGGTGGCCGGGTCGACCCAGATGGAGAAAAACTCGGCACCGAGCCCGCCGGCGCGAGCCTTGTCCAAACTGATCTGGCCCTTGTCATTCGGGTCGGTGCTGCCGATGTCGAAGCCACGATCGAGAAAGCGCTGCGGGGTGTCGGCGTGCGTGTCCACCACAATTGCCGATCCCTGCAAGGAACGGGCATGAGGGCTGACAACAGTTGCGGGATCGGGGCTCTGAGCGATCGTTGAGGCGCTAAGCAGCCAGATGAAAACCAGTGGAGTTAGGCGCATAAGTGATTGGGCCGATGGAGGCGCAAGGGAAGGATTGTATACGTTGTCGCTGCTCGGAGGAAAGCGTCCCGCTTAGGACTTGAGAAACTTGATGGCCATGGGAATGCAGTCTGCCAGTGGGTTGTCGGTATTGACCGCCATCTTGGAAGCCACGATCGATTCAAAGCGGCGCTTCATCCGAAGATATAGAGGATAATCGCGGTTCCGGGCAGCGTGTTCCGAAGGCTGCTCCAGACGAGCCTGTGCGGTCACTTCGCTGCAGGTACATTCCAGTATTCGCCACGGCTGTCGCTCTTGATTCGCAAATTCGATGACACGGTCAA
>Ga0126372_10000226_pt1 | contig 18259 bp, 15 predicted proteins | sample PanSoiMetaPlot_6_FD_92762 | JGI IMG/M metagenome (GOLD analysis project Ga0126372, IMG submission 92762) | Tropical forest soil microbial communities from Panama - MetaG Plot_6 | ecosystem: Environmental > Terrestrial > Soil > Tropical forest > Bulk soil | place: Panama | collected 2016-02-17
TAGCCGTACAGGTTTTGCAGGATCTCGCCGAAGGTTTTCATGAACGCCGTCGCCAGCTCGGGGCGCAGTGCCGAACCGCCGCTGACCACCGCGCGCCGCGAACCGGTGTTTCGGCGTTCGGCGGTTCTTTGCTCGGACAGCCGCAGCATCCGTTGCAGCATGACCGGCACCGCGACCAGCGAACCCGCCCGGTACCGCTCGACGGCGGCCAGCGCATGCGCCGGGTCGAACCGGCGGTGCAGCACCACCGGAGCGCCCACGAACAACCCGAGCAGCAGGAACGCCAGCCCCAACGCGTGGTACACCGGCGGGCACACGACCATCGGCTCGCCGGAGCGCACCGGGACCCTGGCCAGCATGCCGGCCATCAACGTCGCCGCCGCGAGCGGGCCGACCTGCCGGCTGGCGCCTCTCGGGGCGCCCGTCGTGCCCGATGTCATGATCACGATGCGGCCCTGGCGCGCCGGCGTGCGCATGGCGGGGCCACCGCGACGGGCCAGGTCATCCAGGGTCGGGTCCGTGGCCGATTCCGGGTCATCGACCCAAGCCAGCACGCACGCGCCGGCGAATCCCGATGCGCGCACGGCGGGCCGGAACTCCTCGTCGGTGATGAGCGTCTGGACGCCCTCACCGGCCAGCATTCCGGCCAGCCGCGGCGCGGCCGAGTCGGTGTTGAGCAGCACCACGTCGGCGCCGGCCCTGGACGCGGCCGCGAGCGCGATGACGAACCCGCGGTGGTTGCGGCACAGGATGCCGACCCGGTGCCCGCGGGCCAGGCCGTTGGTCGAGCGCAGCGCGGCGGCGACGCGGGCGCTGCGGGTCTCGAGTTGCGCGAACGTGAGCCGGCCTCGCTCGTCGATGATGGCGTCCCGGTCGGGGTACCTGGCCGCGCCCGCAGCGGCGGCCGCGGCGATGGTCAGGCCGGAGCGACCGACGCCGGCGAGCATGCCCAGCAGCGTGGCCGGCCGCATCGGCGCCACGACGCCGGACGCGACCAGCCCGCGTCCGTAGGTGACCAGCCCCGGTAGCAACCGCGGCGATGCCAGCACATGGCCGGTGGCGGTGCGCAGCGAACCGGCCACCCGGCCGGCCGGCGCGAGCAAGCACTTGCCGCCGGTCACCAGGCCATCTTCCAACGCCGGCCGGGGGAATACCTCAGCTGGTCGCGGCGATGTCGGTGAGCAACGCGCAGAGCGTGCGCACACAGGCGCCGGTGCCGCCCTTGGGGGTGTAACCCCAGGGCGAGTCGCGGTTCCACGCCGGGCCGGCGATGTCCAGATGTGCCCAGGGCACCCCGTCGGGGACGAACTCACGCAGGAACAGCCCGCCCAGCAGCATGCCGCCCCAGCGGTGGCCGGCCACGTTGGCGATGTCGGCCAGCCGCGAGTCCAGGTCGGAGCGCAGCTCGTCCGGCAGCGGCATCGCCCAGCCGCTCTCACCGCATGCGTTGGACCGCTCGACGACCCGCTCACGCAGCTCGGGGGTGCCCATGACGGCCGTGGTTCTTGGGCCGAGCGCGACGAGGGCGGCTCCGGTGAGGGTGGCCACGTCGATCAGATAGTCCGGCTCGTCCTCGCCCGCCCTGACGAGCGCGTCGGCCATGATCAGCCGGCCCTCGGCGTCGGTGTTGAGCACCTCGACGGTCCTGCCGCCGTACATAGTCAGCACGTCGCCCGGCCGGTACGCCGTGCCCGACAGCATGTTCTCGACCATCGGCACGGTGGCGATCACCTCGATCGGCAGCCCCAGCCTGGCCACCAGCGCCGTGGCGGACAGCACGGCGGCGGCGCCGGCCATGTCGGAGGTCATCTCGTGCATATCCTTGGCCGACTTGATCGAGACGCCGCCGGTGTCGAACGTGACGCCCTTGCCGACCAGGCACACGCGGGCGCGGGAGCCGGCCGGGCGGTACCGCATCCGCACCAGCCGCGGCGGGCGCGCCGAGCCGCCGCCGACCGCGAGCACGCCGCCGAACCCGCCTTCGCGCAGCTCCTTCTCGTCGAGCACCTCGACGGCCAGCCCAAGCTCGGCGCCGAGCGAGACCGCCCGGTCGGCGAACGATGCCGGATAGAGGTCGTTGGGCGGGGTGTTCACCAGATCCCTGGTCGCCGTGACGGCTTCGGCGACCGCGACCGCCCGTTCCAGCTCCGCCTTGACCGCACCGTCCGTCATGGACGCCACGACAAGGTCAACACTGCCGACCGGCCGGTCGCCGTAGTCGGACTTGTACCTGGTGAACTGGTACGCACCGAGCGCGGCGCCCTCCGCGGCCGCCCCGAGGTCCATGGCGGACAGCGTGCTGACGGCCCTGCGAATCCCGCACAGCGAGCGGGTGGCCGCGCCGCTGGCTCGGCGGGTGAGCTCGGCGGACACCTCGTCATCGAGCCGCCCCAGCCCCGTCGCCACGACCACCGGCGCGGCCAGCGAGCCACCGGTCGGGGCCTTGATCACCTCGTCGCTCCGGCCGGTCGCGCCCAGCAGCTTCAGCAGCTCCAGTAACCCGCCCCCGAAAGCGGAGTCGATGGCCTCGGCCCCCGGCGCCAGGGCCACCCCGCCGGGGGCCTGGACGGTACCGATGATGACGGCGTCGGCATCGACGGTAGCCGGGTCGGCGTCGGTCAGCGCGAGTTTCAGAGGGCTGGTCACCAGTGATCCTCTCGGCAGCGGATGGGGCGGGGGCCGCATGCTAACGGCCTGGCAGTGTGTCCCGACGTGCAAAGGCGACTCGGTACGGCGGACGCGGTGGTGCTCGGGCTCGGCGCGATGCTCGGCGCCGGAGTGTTCACCGCGTTCACCCCGGCCGCCCGCGCGGCCGGCAGCTGGCTGTTGCTTGCGCTCGTGCTGGCCGCGGTCGTCGCGACGTGCAACGCTGTCTCCTCTGCCGATCTCGCCGTCAATTATCCACAATCCGGCGGCGCCTACGTTTACGCTGGACGGCTGCTGGGCCGGTGGCCGGCCCGCCTGGCCGGCGTCGCATTCGTCGTGGGCAAGACGTCATCGGCCGCGGCGGCGGCCGGCACACTGGGGGCGTACGTGGCGCCGGAGCACCCGCTCCCCGTGGCGCTCGGCGCGGTGGCGGCGTTGACCATGGTGAACGCAGCCGGCGTTCGGAAGACGGTCGCGGTGACCTGGGCGCTGGTCGCGGTCGTGCTCGCGGTGCTGGGGGCCGTCGTGGTCGCCGGCTTGGCCGGCGGCTCGGGTGGCTGGCTGGGTCACCAGGCCGGCGGCTCGGCTGGCTGGTTCGGCCACCAAACCGGGGGCCCGGGGTTCGCCTATCACACCGAGGGCCTTGCGGTGGCCGAGGTGACACCGCTGGGCGTGCTGACGGCGGCCGGACTGCTGTTTTTCGCCTTCGCCGGCTATGCGCGGCTGGCGACCCTCGGCGAGGAGGTGCGCAACCCGCGCCGCACCTTGCGGCTGGCCATCCCGCTGGCCCTCGGCGCAGCGTTGCTCGTCTACCTCGCGGTGGCGCTCGCCCTGCTCGTGGGGCTCGGCGCCGACCGGCTGGCGATCGAGCCGGCGCCGCTCGCCGCGCTCGTGGCCGGCACGCCATGGCTGGTCGTGGCGGTGCGGCTCGGCGCGGGCGTGGCGGCCGTCTCGGCGCTGCTGTCGGTGCTGGTCGGTATCAGCCGCACCACCCTGGCGATGGCCCGCGGCGGCGACCTGCCGGCGCCGCTGGCGCACGTCGGCCGGCGCGACACCCCGTGGCCGGCCGATCTCGCCGGGGGAGCGGTCGCAGCGCTGATAGCCGTGCTGGCCGGACCCGCCGCCGCCATCGCGCTGTCGGCGTGCTGCGTGCTGATCTACTACGCGACCGCCAACGCGGCGGCCCTGCGCCTGCCACGGCAGCGGCGGCGCTGGCCATCCTGGACGGCCTGGTTGGGGCTCGCGCTGTGCTGCCTGCTGGCCGTCGCGCTGCCGCCGAGCCAGGTGCTGATCACGGCCGTCGTCCTGGCCGTCGGAACCGGCCTCACCGCCGTGATCGGCAGGGCCCCCAGCCGGCGTTGATTCCGGATCGACGCACCGCCGTTGTTCGTGATCAACATGAGCGTGCGGGCACCCGCCACGATGAGAGCCGGTACGGTCCAGCGGCGTGACGACGAATCTGCTGCGCAGCCCGGTGGAGGCGATCCACTCCGAGCTTGGCGCCACGTTGGGTGAGTTCGGTGGTTGGCACATGCCGATCCAGTATCCGACCGGTGTGGTCGCAGAGCACAACGCGGTGCGCACCGCCGTGGGAATCTTCGACGTCAGCCATCTCGGCAAACTCGGCGTGACCGGGCCGGGCGCCGCCGAGTTCGTCAACCGCTGCCTTAGCAACGACCTGAACCGGATCGGGCCGGGTCAGGCCCAGTACACGCTGTGCTGCAACGACGATGGCGGCGTCGTCGACGACCTCATCGCCTACCTGGACGCGGCCGACTCGGTGCTGCTCATCCCGAACGCGGCCAATTCCCGTGAGGTATTCGGACTGCTGGCGACCACGGCCCCGCTGGAGCTCGTGCTGGCGGACCGGCACACCGAGCTGGCCATGTTCGCCGTGCAGGGGCCGGCCTCGCCCGGCCTGCTGGCGGCGTTGGGTATCCCGGCCGAGCTGGACTACATGTCCAACGTCCTCACCAAGATCGACATCGGCGGCCGGGGGCGTCCGATCCGGGTGTGCCGCACCGGCTACACGGGTGAGCGCGGTTACGAGCTGATCGTCAGCAGCGGCGACGCGGCGCCGGTGTTCTCGCTGCTGGTCGACGCCGCCAGGCAGCTGGGTGGCCTGCCCGTCGGGCTCGGCGCCCGCGACACCCTGCGCACCGAGATGGGCTACCCGCTGCACGGTCAGGATCTCTCGCCGCGGATCAGCCCGGTGCAGGCCGGCGCATCGTGGGCGGTCGGCTGGAACAAGCCGGAGTTCTTCGGCCGCGCGGCGCTGCTTGCCGAGCGCGCGGCCGGGCCGACGCGGCGGCTGTGGGGCCTGCGGGCGACGGGGCGGGGAGTGCCGCGGCCACACCTGCCGGTCATGGCGCAGGACCGGCAGGTCGGCCAGACCACGTCCGGCACCTTCTCCCCGACCCTGAAAACCGGAATCGCCCTGGCCCTGCTGGACACCGACGCCGCCCTGGTGCCCGGCGCCCCGGTCACGGTGGACGTCCGGGGCCGCCCGCTGCCGTGCGAGGTGGTCAAGCCCCCGTTCGTCAAGTCCCACGTCCGAGGCTGACCCGCGGCGGCCGCCACGTCACGCGGGGTGTCGTAACTCACGTGGGACGCCCCACGTGACCCCTCCCATGCCGCTGGCCAGGCCGGGAGTCACACGGCCCGGTGGCCACGCGGGGGCATGTGGGCCTCCCGCGAGGCGTCTTAGGGCAACGTGGGACGTCCACGAACGTCTCACGTCGTGGCCACGTGGGCGTCCCCGGTGTGTATAGACCCGGTGTGTCATAGGCAATGTGGGACGTCCACGTGACGGGGGCGATGGCGGGAATTTGTGGGACGTCCTAGTTCTTCAGTCTCGACTGCGGCTACCGTCTCTGTATGGGTACCGCTTCGCCGTTCGCGCGCACTCCCAACCCCCAGCCGGTGAGTCCGGAGCGCCGGGCGCAAATCCTGGCCGCACCAGGGTTCGGCAGGTTCTTCACCGACCATATGGTGACGGTCCGCTGGAACGCCGAGCGGGGTTGGCACGACGCCGAGGTGGGGCCGTACCACCCGCTCACGCTCGACCCGGCGGCCATGGTGCTGCACTACGGCCAGGCGATCTTCGAGGGACTCAAGGCCTACCGGCAGCCGGACGGCACGATCAAGTCGTTCCGCCCGCGGGCGAACGCGGTCCGGTTCCGCTCGTCGGCGCGGCGAATGGCAATGCCCGAACTGCCCGACGAGCTGTTCGTTGAGTCGCTGCGCGAGCTGGTGAGCGCCGACATCGAATGGGTTCCGCGGGCCGGGGGAGAGGAGTCCCTCTACCTGCGGCCGTTCATGATCTCGACCGAGGTGGGTCTCGGGGTGCGGCCGGCCGCCGAGTACATGTACCTGCTGATCGCCTCGCCCAGCGGCCCGTTCTTCCCCGGCGGCGTGAAGCCGGTGAGCGTATGGCTTTCCACCGAGTACGTCCGCGCGTGCCCCGGCGGCACCGGTGCGGCCAAGGCCGCCGGCAACTACGCCGCCTCCCTGGCGGCCCAGGCGCAGGCCGCGGCAAAGGGCTGCGACCAGGTGGTGTGGCTCGACGCCGTCGAGCGGCGCTGGGTGGAGGAGATGGGCGGCATGAACCTCTTCTTCGTCCTCGACAGCGGGCCGGGGGTGCGCCTGGTCACGCCGGAGCTGACCGGCGCCCTGCTGCCCGGTATCACCCGCGACTCGCTGCTCACCCTGTCCAGGGAGCTGGGTTTCACGGCCGAGGAGCGCCGCATCTCAACGGAGGAATGGGAGAAGGGCGTCGGCTCCGGCGAGATCACCGAGGTGTTCGCGTGCGGAACCGCCGCGGTGATCACACCGGTCGGCTCGGTCCGGCACGCGCACGGCGAGTTCACGATCGGCGCCGGCGAGCCCGGCCCGGTGACGATGCGCCTGCGTGAAGCATTGACCTCGATCCAGCGCGGCGCCGCCGCGGACACCCACGGCTGGATGCACCGTTTGGTCTAGGCCGGGTTAGGCCTCGCCCGTGACGCCCGACTGATCGAGCCTGGCCATGTCGGCGAGCAGCCGGGCGGCGGCCTGCACCAGTGGCAGCGCGGCCAGCGCCCCGGTGCCCTGGCCCAGACGCATGTCCAGATCCAACAGCGCCGTCAGCTCAAGCTGCTCCAGCACCAGCCCGTGCGCGGGCTCGTCGGCGAGGTGCCCGGCGACCCACCACTGCCGGGCGCCCGGCGCGAACTCCTCGGCGATCAAGGCGGCCGCCCCGGTCACGAGCCCGTCCAGGATGACGGGGGTGCGCCGGGCGGCCGCCTGAGTCAGGAACCCGGCCATCGCGGCGAAGTCGGCGCCGCCCACGGTCCGCAGCAGCGCGAGGGGATCGGGCATGACCCGCCGGGCCCGGCGCAGCGCGTCCCTGATCACCGTCACCTTGCGCATCCAGCGGGCGTCGTCCAGGCCGGGGCCCCTGCCGACCACGGCCACCGGTTCGATGCCGATGATCGCGGAGGCGATCACCGCGGCCGGGGTGGTGCTGCCGACCCCCATACCGCCGATCACCAGCAGATCGGCGCCACCATCGGTTTCCTCATCGGCGACGGCGCGGCCGGCGGCGACCGCCTCGACCGTCTCGTCGGCGGTGAGCGCGTCCTCGACGTCGACGGCGCCCGAGCCCCGGCGCACCTTGTGCCGGCTGACCGCCTCGCCGGTGTCGGCGTCCACCGCCATGTCGACCACCCGTACCGACGCCCCGGCCGCGGCGGCAAGCACGTTCACCGCCGCGACGCCGTCGGCGAACGCCGTCATCATCTGCGCGGTGACCTCGGCCGGATACGCCGAGACCCCCTTCGCGGCAACCCCGTGGTCACCGGCGAACACCACGACCCTCGGCCGCTGGAATAACCGCGGCGGGTTGGCCCGCTGGCACGCGGCCACCCACGCGCCGAGCTGCTCAAGCCGGCCGAGCGAGCCAGCCGGCTTAATCAGCTGATCTTGGCGGGCCATGGCCGCGCTGCGGGACTCGTCATCGGGCGGGGTGATCGGCGGGAACTCCACGGCCGCGAACGTTACCGTCGTCGCCGTGGCATACCGCTGGCGCTATACGAGAACCGACGGCACCGACGCACCCGGCCCGGAGACGACCTTCGACGACCAGGCCGACGCCGAGGACTGGCTCAGCTCCCACTGGGCCGAGCTCCTGGAAACCGGCGTGGACCAAGTGACCCTGCTCGACACCGACACCGAGGTCTACGGCCCCATGAGCCTGCACCCACCCACCCCCTGACACGGTCTTACGGTGCCCTGCTGCCGGCGTGGTTCCGGCCGCGGGTGCACCGTTGGCCGCCCGCCGCTGTTTGTCCTCGGACGTTTGTGCGCAGTAGTTTGCGCACTGTGGTTCGACGCGCTTCGAGGTAACTCTAAGGAGAGGCCATGGCGAAGAAAGGCAGCGGCATCCTCATGTACAAGCACGCCGACGACGGCGTTCTGCATGTCTTGATCGCGCACATGGGCGGACCCTTCTGGGCGAAAAAGGATGACCGCGGATGGTCAATGCCAAAGGGCGAACTGGATGGGGAAGGCGAGGATCTCTTGGCCGTCGCCATCCGAGAATTCGAGGAGGAACTCGGTAGTCCCCCACCTCGAGGAGAATACATAGAGCTCGGTGAGCTGAAGCAGCCAAGCGGTAAGAGGATCACCGCCTTCGCGCTGGCGGGTGACTTCGACCCGGAGAACATCACAAGCAACACGTTTGAGCTAGAATGGCCCAGAGGGTCGGGCAAGATCGGAATCTACCCCGAGATCGACCGGGCGGCATGGCTGCCGGCGGCCATTGCGCGCGCCAAGCTGGTAAAGGGTCAGGTCGAGTTCATCGACCGCCTGATAAAGAAGTTGGCCGAGCGTGGCATCGAGGTCTCCGAAGGCGAGGAGGCCGATACGAATGGCACACTATTTTAGGACGCGCGAACTTATCCTCCCCCGAACGGCGCCGAAGAGCACGAGGTCGCCTGGGGTCGACTCGGCCAGGCTCGACGAGCTGAACATCTACCCGTTGATGCGGCTGCGCATCGACCACGCCCTGGCCAACCCGCCGCGGCCGCACCAGGAGGAGAACAGCCCAACACGGCGCCACCATGGCACATGGCGCTGCAACGGGAACAACCGCTGGGCCTCGACCGGCTAGATCTCGGACCCATCAACATGCTCGGTTACCTTGGTGCCGATCGGCGATAGGAAGGTTTGGGTCACAACGCACTGACCTCGGGAAGCGGGCACGCGTTCCGAGCGGGCAGACATCGATGGCTCCCAGCGAGACCTGTGGGGTCTCATCACATCGGTTAGCGGCCGCATCGCGGGTTGCCTCCGACACGCGACGTAGTGAACCCGAGATAGCTACACGTTGTAGTACTTCTGGTTGACGACCTTGCGAGGAAATACGACGGCTGCCCGCAGCCACGAGCGCACATCCGCCCTAGCCGTGCCCGTACCGCTACTGACCCAATGCCGTGTAGCAGAGCATGATCGTGTTGCGGGAGCATGCGCTGATAAGGAACTGGCGGTCATCGGAACCGGTCCTGAAGGTGATCGACCGCCATGCCGGCCAACTCGTGAACCCAGGGCAACATCAAGTGTGACGTGTTGTCGTGAAGCTGCCACCTTGAGTGGTGATCGTGGGTGAATCGGTGAGGAGCTTCGTGTTCCGAGCGCGGTCCGCGGCAGGACCGGTCTCAAGATCGCCGAAAATGATACGTCACGATTCAGATCCGGCTCAAAGTGAATCGTGTCGTATCATAAACAGCGATCTTGGGGTGGCGGCGCGGTGGCCACCGCGCGTCCCTCAGGCTGTCGCCGACAACCGCCTATATCAACTACGCGACGTGACCAACCGGCACACTAAGTGACATTTGATGCAACCTCGCCCATGAACCTCCTGGGCGGACCGCTCAGCGCAGCGATGCAAGCCTCAACCAGCCAGCCACGACCACCGCTGTCCGCGCAGGGCCCGCAAGCCGGCACCGCTACGCACCCACGAAACCGATCACGCTGAACTGCGTGGCATTGGCCGCGTCCCGCGACGCTGTGTCACGATGAGCGGTCACCCTGGCAGTGGCGCTCCGGCTTTCAAAGTTGATCACGAGGTTGTGGCCCTTCTGAATCGATTCGAAGGGGGCCATAACCTCGTGATCAACACGACCGAGGCGCCAGTGGCGGGAATGGCCGATCACCGAATGTGCTCTCACGTTGCGATGATCTGACTGTCAAGGCGCGGTTTCTATCGGTGCAAGCTGGACCTTGGTTGACGCCAACGGCGGTCGAAGCCCCCGGCACGACCAACACCGCGAACATTTTACCAGGTCAGAGTCCCATCCACACATCCAGCCGGGTTGCGGCGAACGAGCTGCGCGGAAATCCGTGTTAGTACTACAGGGACAGATAGATGTTGATCGTGTGGAATCCGCAGGTCGGCGAGCCATCGACCAGTCTCGGCTCGCGGCGTTTCCGCAGGCCGCACAGATAAGTGTCCCTGTAGTGTTAGCGGGCACGGGCGAGGCGGCAACGGAGGCGGTGGCGGCCCTGACCCACACCAGCAGCGGCACGGCCAACGCTGTCAATGCCACGGCCGACGGGGTCGGCGAGGCTGACCCACTCCTTCGGGTTATCCGGTGAGGGAGGGATCGCGGACAGTCACGCCGCCAAGGGCGTCGTCGATCGCGGCCAGCGTGCTGTCGTCGAGCTTGACCCCGGCGGCGCGGACGTTGCCGGTGACCTGTTCGGGCCGGGTCGCGCCGATGATCGCCGAGGCGACGTTCGGGTTGCGCAGCACCCACGCGATCGCCAGCTGCGCCATCGAGAGCCCGCAGTCGGCGGCGATCGGCTTGAGCCGGGCCACCGCGGTCAGCACGTCGTCGCGCAGCCAGCGTGAGATGAAGTCGCTGCCGGCCGGGTCGGTCGCCCTGGATCCCTGTGGTGCCGGCTGGCCCGGTGCGTACTTGCCGGTCAGGACGCCCTGCGCGAGCGGCGACCAGACGATCTGGGACAGGCCGGCGCGCTCGCAGGCCGGCACGACCTCGTCCTCGATCACGCGCCACAGCATCGAGTACTGCGGCTGGTTGGAGACCAGCGGCACCCGCAGTTCCCTGGCCAGTTCGGCCGCCGCGGTGATCTGCTCGGCGTTCCATTCGCTCACGCCGATATAGAGCACCTTGCCGGCGCGCACCAGGTCGGCGAAGGCCAGCATGGTCTCCTCCAGCGGTGTGCCGGTGTCGTAGCGGTGGGCCTGGTAGAGGTCCAGGTAGTCGATGCCCAGCCGGCGGAGCGAGTTGTGGCACGACTCCACGATGTGCTTGCGGCCAAGCCCGCGGTCGTTCGCGCCCGGCCCGGTCGGCCAGAACACCTTGGTGAAGATCTCCAGGCCCTCCCGGCGCTGGCCAAGTAGCGCCCTGCCGAGCACCGCCTCTGCCCTGGTGCCGGCGTAGACGTCGGCGGTGTCGAAGGTCGTGATGCCGGCGTCGAGGGCGGCGCGCACGCACGAGTGCGCCTGTTGCTCCTCGATCTGTGATCCGTGGGTGATCCAGTTGCCGTACGAGATCTCGCTGACCGACAGCCCGCTGCGCCCGAGGCGACGAAACTCCATGCGAGAGAAACTATCGCGGATTGTCGCCGTAGTTCACCCGTGGCCGCGGTGTCCGGAACCGGCGCAGCATGGTCGCCCTGCTGAACGCGTACCAGCCCAACCCCAGACCGCTGTCCTTCGCGTCGGGGAACTTCTTGCGCGCCCGCTGGGTGACGTACCGGCCGAGGAACACGCCCTCGACGATGACCACCAGCAGGACGGCCATGGTGAGCAGGCTCACATAGTACTGGATCACCACGTTCCGGATTATGACGCTCGCCAGCACGACTACCGCCATCGGAACGAACAGGCCCATCAGGTGGCGGCGCGAGTCAACAAGGTCGCGAACGTGGGCCCGGACCGGTCCACGGTCGCGCGGCAGCAGGTAGCGGTCGTCGCCGGCGAGCATCCGGGCGCGCCGTTCGGCACGCTCGGCGCGGCGATCCTCCTTGGAACCGCGTGATCTGCGCAGCGCCTCCCGCTGCGTGCGTGGCGCGGGGGCGGTCGGTCCGCGGCGGCGGGACTCGGCCTCCCGGCGCTTGGGCGTCGGGCGGCCTTTGCTCGGGGAGACGGCGCCGCCGGGCCGGGACTGCCGCGCGTCGTCCCGCTGGCCGGTCTCAGAGCCGGATTCGGCTGTCTTTGAGTTGCTGTTGCGGCGCAGGAACCTCACAGCTGATCAGGGTAGGCCAGCCGGGGCGGACCCAACCCCCGGTACCGTGCACGGGACGCACGGGTACTCGTGGTTGCCGGGCAACTTCGGCGCAAGCGCGCTCCGCGCCGCAAGCCGCCGGGGGCGGTCAAGGCCGGCCGGCCGCGGGGCCGCGCCCGGTGATGACGTGGTCGTCCGGCCCGCTCGCCGGGTGGGGAGTTCGGCCATAAGCTTGGAACAAGGTGCCGCGCCGCCGCGTTGGCACATACGGCCCCGCAGGATCGACCAGGGAGAACCATGACCGTCCAGGACGAGACCGTCACCCACGGCGTGATCGTGACCGACGCCGCGGCCAGCAAGGCCAAGGCACTGCTCGATCAGGAGGGCCGCGACGACCTGAGGTTGCGCATCGCGGTGGAGCCGGGCGGCTGCGCCGGGCTGCGGTACCAGCTGTACTTCGACGAGCGGAACCTTGACGGCGACCAGGTCAAGGACTTCGGCGGGCTCGAACTCGTGGTAGACCGCAAGAGCGCGCCTTACCTGAGTGGCGCCGTGATCGACTTCGCGGACACCATCCAGAAGCAGGGCTTTACGATCGACAATCCCAACGCCACCGGCTCGTGCGCCTGTGGCGACTCGTTCAACTAGCCCGCAACTGGCCCTGGAGACCCGCGTGGGCCTCCCGCGTGCGTGAGCCGTGTCGGAGCCGCTGTCGTGGCCTGGGTACTGGGCCACGCCGAGCGCACGACCCGCTTGGGCAACGTGGGAGGCCACATAGCCGCATGCTAGGCACAATGTGGCCTGCCGTTGAACTTCTGCGTGCGGTATCCCGCCGTTGCGGGTTAGGGCAACGTGGGACGCTCGCCCGTGGCTACTTCAGCAGCAGCGGCAGCCGCAGCCGTAGTCGTCCAGCTCGGCGACCTGCGACACGCACTCCTCACCGACATGCCATGGCGGTGCCTCACGCGACCGTTGCCGCGGCGGTGCCGGGTGCTGGATCGCATCTGGCAGCCGGGTGCAGTCTTCGATCAACTCGGGCATGGATAGCTGTTCGGCAGTTGTCACCTCACAGACAGTAGACCGTTCACCTGCCCTCGGCACCTTTAACCGACGGTAGTCTCGGGCTGCTGGCCCCGGCGCTCCCCGCCGGCTCGAACCGACACGAGAGGAGACGAGCCGACGTGCCCGTCGCCGTCACCGGAAGCATCGCCACCGACCACCTGATGCACTTTCCCGGCAGGTTCGCCGAGCAGCTGGTCGCCGACCAGCTCAACCGGCTCTCGCTCAGTTTCCTGGTCGACGACCTGGTCGTCCGCCGCGGTGGCATCGCCGCGAACATCGCGTTCGGCATGGGAATGCTCGGCTGTGCGCCGGTGCTGGTCGGCTCGGTCGGTTCCGACTTCGCCGACTACCGCTCCTGGCTGGAGCGGCACGGCGTGGACTGCTCCGGCGTGCACGTCTCCGAAACCGCGCACACCGCGCGGTTCGTGTGCACCACCGACGACGACATGTGCCAGATCGCCTCGTTCTACACCGGGGCGATGGCCGAGGCTCGGCTCATCGAGCTGCGGCCGGTCGCCGAGCGCTGCGATGGGCTGGACCTGGTCATGATCAGCCCGAACGACCCCGACGCCATGCTGCGCCACACCGACGAGTGCCGGCAGCGCGGCTACCCGTTCGCCGCGGACGTGTCCCAGCAGCTGGCCAGGATGAACGGCGAGCAGGTTCGCGAGCTCGTGGACGGCGCCCGGTTCCTGTTCACCAACGACTATGAGCTGCAGCTGCTGCTGCGCAAGACCGGCTGGACCGAGGCCGACGTGCTGTCCCGGGTCGGCATGCGGGTCACCACGCTCGGGGAGAAGGGCGTGGAGATCGTCGGCCTTGACATGGAGCCGTTGCAGGTCGCCGCCGTTCCGGAGACCGCCAAGGTGGACCCGACCGGCGTCGGCGACGGCTTCCGCGCGGGGTTCCTCGCCGCGGTCAGCGGCGGGCTGTCCATCGAGCGTGCCGCCCAACTCGGTTCGATGGTCGCGGTGAACGTCCTGGAGACCGTCGGCCCCCAGGAATGGGCTTGGAGCCGCGACGTTGCCGCGGCCCGCCTCGGCGAGGCGTACGGCCCCGACGCGGCCCGAGAGATCACCGCGGTCATGCCGGGTTAGCCGCACCGGGCGCCGAGGCCGTCTACCGGTCGTTCATATTGGCGCCGCTCGGGACTTATGAGGACGTCTGACGCCGGCTCAAGGGATTTCGCACACCGCGAGGCCGTCCCGTGGGCGGTCAAACCGGCTTTGACCCTTGACAGCCGGCGTGGCTCTCGCTGAAAGTCGGGGTGTGCTCACGGAAGGCTGGTGGCAAGACACCGCCCAAGAGATCATCGCGCTTCTCGGATCGTTTCGCGGTAAACCGAGTTCGTTGGCCGTGTTGGCAAAAGCGGACAACACATTGCTGACCGAGGCGGACGTGGCCGCCCAAGATATGATCGTTCAAAGGATCAGAAGCTTCGATGCCGATTCCATCGTCATCGCCGAAGAGGACGGCGTCACCGGCAATCGCGGTTGGGTAACCGGGCCGGCCGGCGTCTGGATAGTCGATCCGATCGACGGCACGTCGCAGTTCGTGGATGCGCAGGCCGTCGAATTCTGTACGGCCATCGCGCGGTATGAGGGCGGGCTACCCGTCGCCGCCCTGGTTGTGGCGCCCGAGCTGGGTACCGACCGAAGGCCAATCGTCGTCGAGGTCTCGGCCGAGGACAACGTCATACTCGTCAACCAGAGGCCGTATCGCCCGCCGGCGCGCGAGCTGACCGGCTGTGCCTCGACCACGCGCCGGACCGGGGAATCCCGGTCCCTCGTGGAAGAATGCCTGCTCGATAAGAACTACGAGGTCAAGACCGCGGCGACGTCCCAGACCCTGGACATGGTCCGCACGGCCATCGATCTGACTTCGTTGGCTCCGCATGCCAAACCGTTCGACCTGTTCCATCGTCGCCGGCAGAAGCTCTGGGACGGGGCCGCTGGAATCTGTCTTGCCGTGGTCGCCGGCCTGACCGTGGCCGACGAAAACGGTGATGATCTGTTGCCGTTCTCGCCCGACCTGCTCAAGGCGAACCCACCCCTGCTCGCCTCGTCGGTCATCTGCCATCCCGAACTGGTCGAAAATGTCTTGAAACGCCGCGCATAGTCGCCGCCGGTCACAGCTTGACCGGGTAATGGGGCTCGGGCACGTCCACCCGGATGCGGCCCTCGATGAAGATGCCGTGCCAGAGCATGAACACCAGCAGGGCCCACAGCCGCCTGCTGTGATCCAGGACACCGTCGCGGTGGTCGTCGAGCATCCGCAGCACGGCCGTGGTGTCGATCAGGTCGCCGGTGCCGGCGTCACAGATCACCGAGCGCGCCCAGTCGTACATCTCGGCGCGCAGCCAGTGCCTGATCGGCACCGGGAAGCCGAGCTTGCGGCGGTTGAGCACGTGCGGCGGGACGATCTGGGCCAGCGCCCGGCGAAGCGCGTGCTTGGTGGTCTCGCGGGTCAGCTTCTCCTCAAGCGGGATGCGGGAGGCCACCCGGAACACCTCCGGGTCCAGGAACGGCACCCGCAACTCCAGCGAGTTAGCCATGGTCATCTTGTCGGCCTTGACCAGGATGTCGCCGCGCAACCAGGTGAACAGGTCGACATGCTGCATTCGCGACACCGGATCCCAGTCGGCCGACGTGGCGTAGGGCTCGGCGGTCACGTCCTGGTGCCCCACCGCGGGGTCGAACCCGCGTAGCACGGCCCGCAGCTGGTCGTCGCGGAAGATGCGCGCGTTGCCGTAGTAGCGCTGCTCCAGCGGCAGCGCGCCGCGGCGCAGCAGGTCCTTGCCGCGCAGGCCGTCCGGCAGCGTCTGCGACACCCGGCCCAGCGCCCGCCGCACCGTCCCAGGCACCTTCTCGAACGGCGCGAGCGACAGCGGCTCCCGGTAGATCGTGTACCCGCCGAACAATTCGTCCGCGCCCTCGCCGGACAGCACGACCTTGACGTACTTGCGTGCCTCCCGTGCGATGAACCACAGCGGCACCAGCGCTGGGTCGGCGACCGGGTCGTCGAGGTACCACACGATCAGCGGCAGGGCGTCGATCATCTCGTCGGGTTTGACGGTGCGCACGACGTGCCGCACGCCGATCGCGGCCGCCGACTCGGCGGCGACGTCGACCTCGGAGTAGCCCGGGCGCTCGAACCCGGTGGTGAACGTGATCAGGTCGCGGTTGTGCAGCTTGGCCAGCGCCGCGATCGCGGTGGAGTCGATGCCGCCGGACAGGAATGCGCCGACCGTCACATCCGCCCGCATGTGCTTGGCCACCGAGTCGTGCAGGGCGTCGGCGATCTCGTCGTGGAGCTCCCGCGGGTTGTCGACGGGGGCCGCGGCGAACGCCGGTTCGAAGTAGCGCTCGATGCGCGGCGCGGCGCCGGGGGAGACGCTGAACCAGCAGCCGGACTCGACCCGCCGGATGCCGCTGTGCAGCGTCTCCGGCTCCGGGACGTACTGCAGCACCAGGTAGTGCTGCAGGGCCCGCCGGTCAAGGCCGGTCGTCGAGACGCCGAGCTCGCCGCCCAGATCGAGCAGGCTCTTCTTCTCGCTGCCGAACACCGTGCCGCCCTGGCCGGTCGCGTAGAACAGCGGCTTGATGCCGAACGGGTCGCGCGCACCGAACAGCACCCGCTCCTGGGCGTCCCAGAGGATGAACGCGAACATCCCGCGCAGCCGGCGGACCGCGTCGGGACCCCACTGGTGGTAACCGGCGACGATCACCTCACCGTCACCGTCTGTGTTGAATCGCACACCCTGCTCGGCGAGCTCGGCACGGAGCTCGATGTAGTTGTAGATCTCCCCGTTGAACAGCAGGGTGTAGCGGTCCGGCCGGTCGGGAGGCCCCCAGTGCAGCGGCTGGTGCGACCGGTCCAGGTCGATGATCGACAACCGGTTGAAGCCGAACACCACGTCGGCGTCGTGCCAGGTCCCGCTCTCGTCGGGGCCCCGGTGGCGGGCGCAGTGCAGCGCCGCCGCCAAGCCGTCCACGCGGTCAGCCGCGTCGCCGTTCGCCGTCATCATTCCGAGCAGCCCGCACACGCGGCCCAGTATGCCCACCGCCGTGGAGCCGAGCAGTCCGGGCCGCCGGGGGGCCGAGCGGTCCGGGCATCCCGCTGGTTTAGGCTGCATTCATCAACTAGACGATCTTTTGGGTGATCGGTCGGGTCGAGGAGGGCTCGTGAGCTTCGGGGTGATGCGCACCCGGTTGACTCGCCTTGCCAAGGTGTCCGGGCTTGTCGGACTGATTGGCTTCGCCGCAACTGGCTGCTCGGTGAGCGAGGTACTCAAGTTCGGCTGGCCGGATGGCATAACGCCACAGGCCGAGCGGATGCGCGAGCTGTGGACCTGGTCCGCCGTCGCCGCGCTGGCCGTCGGCGTCGCCGTGTGGACGCTGATCCTGTGGCCGACCGTCTTCCACCGCAAGCGGTCCGAGGAACTGCCCAAGCAGACGCAGTACAACGTGCCGCTTGAGCTGATCTACACGGCGGTCCCATTCGTGATCATCGCGGTGCTGTTCTACTACGCGGTGACCGCGCAGAACTTCGTCCACAAGAAGCAGCAGCCCGACCTCGCCGTCGAGGTGGTCAGCTTCCAGTGGAACTGGGAGTTCCGGTATCCCGATTCGCGGACCCCGGACGGTGAGGCCGTCAGCACGGTCGGCTCGGACACCGAGATCCCGCTGCTCGTGGTGCCCGCCCAGCGGCTCGTGGAGTACCGGATCCGCTCGACGGACGTGCTGCACTCGTTCTTCGTGCCGGAGTTCCTGTTCAAGCGGGATACCTTCCCCAACCCGGAGAAGAACAACACCGACAACGTGTTCCAGAACACAGTCGACCGCGAAGGCGCTTTCGTGGGTCGCTGTGCGGAGCTGTGCGGCACCTACCATTCGCAGATGAACTTCGAGGTTCGCGCACTGCGGCCCGACCTGTTCGACCAGTACCTGCGGCTGCGTACCAGGACCAATCCGGACACGTCCGCGCCGTACACCGCCAGCGAGGCGCTGGCCGAGCTCGGCTGCGGCGAGCTGTGCACGCCCGAGGCGATCACCACCAGGCCCTTCGACACCTCCCGTCAGGCGCAAAGCGTCACGGGCAACCGCAGATAGGCAGGGGACTCTGAAGATGAAGGTCGAAGCCAGGATCTTCCTCATCATCGCGGTATTCTGCTTCGTCGCCGCCGTTGTCTATGCCGCGTGGGCCAAGGAGCCGGTCGGAATCGTCGGTATTTCGCTCACCGGCGGGCTATGCTTGATCATCGGCACCTACTTCCAGTTCGTCGCCCGGCGTGTCGAGCTGCGGCCCGAGGACAACCCGGA
>Ga0126372_10000227_pt1 | contig 18216 bp, 15 predicted proteins | sample PanSoiMetaPlot_6_FD_92762 | JGI IMG/M metagenome (GOLD analysis project Ga0126372, IMG submission 92762) | Tropical forest soil microbial communities from Panama - MetaG Plot_6 | ecosystem: Environmental > Terrestrial > Soil > Tropical forest > Bulk soil | place: Panama | collected 2016-02-17
CTCAAAACTAAATGGCCCAAACTGCTCAACGGCATCGCCCAGCAGCTCAACCCCATTCATACCGAGATCTTCCGTAAACACCCCATCTCCTATTACTGGTCTACTTACCAGCACGAGTGGGCCTCGATGTCGTCTTCCGCCACGCGACCGACCTGCGGCACTTCTATCCACGCTGGGTGAACCATCCCATGACCACTTTTTCCAGCCCTGACGTCATGCGTTTTCTCGGTAAACACATCAACTCAAACGGCCAACTACACCAGAGCTTCTCTAGAGAAGTTGTCAGTGACTTCAAACGCCGCGCAGAGGGAGTACGTATCAAGCACAGCGTTAATGGCAACTCCGTGAAACTTTTATGACAAGGCCTATACTCCGAAAGGCAGTCTTCTAACGCCGATGACTTCCGCGTCTACCGACGCAAGGAGGGAGACCGCAAAGGACCCCGCTCTTGGCGTCGACTGCGCCGAGGCATTGCCGACTTATACCGCCGAGCTCAGGTCTCCCACAAAGCTGCAGCACGGTATCTGGACGCTTTCGCTCTCGTCGACGATACCACTACCCTCGACCAACTTCTCCAGCGACTGGAACAACCACGGCAATGGCGCGGCCGTCGGGTGCGTGCCCTCCGTCCCTTAGCCGATGACCGAACACTCCTTTCCGCCATCAACCACGGCGAGTTCGCTATCCATGGCTTCCGCAACCGCGATCTCCGCGCCATCTTCTTCCGCCAGACAACCGACGACGAACAACAGAGACGAAGCCATTCCGCCTGGATTAGCCGCAAACTTCGTCTGCTGCGGGCTCACGCCCTGATCACCAAAATCATCGGCACACATCGTTACCAGATAACCGTCAGCGGTCGCAGGATCATCGTGGCTATCCTCAGCGCGTTACGCTCCACAGTTGCCCAGCTCACGCCCGTGACAGCCCAACTAACTGCAGTCGCTGCCTAGACGCCCTGAAAATCTTTGCAAACGAAAAAGATTTTGGAGATTAATGTCATAGGATGAGTTCCCAGCTATTGCCGACCTCCGCTGCTGGTCGGTCTCCTTTATATCTTGTGTCTTGAGCAAGTCGATAACTTGGAGCTTACAGCATCCCGTGGGAGACCGGTCTTCTAACCCCTCTGATATCGTCCGTTGACTCCTGACTACGTCCGTTTGCCCAAACCCCACTGTGACTGGCAACAAACTGATACGCTTCTACACACGGAATCCCTGCCATGGATTGCTCTTCGCCGCTTAATTCGCTCTAATTCGCTGATTGAGATTCAGCTGCTCGTCAAGCTGCTTGCGCAAGAAAAGACACCACCCCAAAAATACATGACATCCTGTATTGCCGGATCGACCTATTCATGGCATACGGTTGCAAGTCCATCTAAAGTTGAGAGCTAACCCCATGGCCGGATTGTAAGGAAGCTCTCAGCGACCCCGGAAATTAACCGCGCCTCTTCACAAGCGAGTGGAAGTGTGCGGAGGCGTGTCCCAACCAGTTCCCTAAGCGAAAAAAGGAGCAACTACATGCGGAACGCGACTTGTACATGTGGGATTCTATTGGTGTTGGCTTCTGTCGCTCTGGCTCAAGGCGGAGCATCCTTCAACCAGAAGGCATTTTCCTGCGATGACGCTACTGGTTTCCTCTGCGCCGAGGTTTACCAGTCAATCGGCTACCACGGCGCGTACACCGGTCACGATGAACCTTCGGTTCTTTTCTATTCCGGGGTTACAGGGTCAGGCAATACGATGACGTACTTGCTGCAATTGCCCAAGGACCCGCCGACACTCCCCAAACAGGACGGAACGGGAGGAACTTTCAACTTTCAGCTTCACCCCGCCTTTTGGGTAGGTATGGCCATGTGCGATGATCAATCCGCTCCCAATCCAGGAGGGTCCTCGGTCGGCCCGAATATTCTCTGCACGCCGGACAGCGATTTCAACATCTTCGACAACACAGATTCGAGTGCGCCCGATTATATGGGCAAACACCCCGGTACCGCGTTCATGGAGATGCAATTTTATCCGCCTGGCTGGTTCATCGGCTGTGAAACTCGCTGGTGTTCTGCGTTAACCATTGACAGCCTGTCACAAAATCAAAACACGGGTGCAGGAAACAACGCCGCCTGCGGGGGAGCGATCGAGTATGTAAACCGCGCCTTCATTACCAAAAGCGGAATCCCTACTGGCCCTCCCAGTCCTTTGCGGCACAACAGCAAGACGTTTACTCCCACTTCCGACACCCTTTTCTATAATCCCGGGGACGTTCTGAAAATCGTACTGGTTGACACGGCACATGGACTGAGAATCACGATTACTGATCTCACGAGTGGAGAAAGCGGGTTCATGACCGCAAGCGCTGCGAACGGCTTTGCCGAGATTCTGTTCGACCCGACGGGCACAAACTGCAACATCGCCACTCACAACCTGCCTTACGACTTCCATCCCATGTATGCCACCTCGAGCGAGCACACGCGAGTGATATGGGCAGCCCACTCATACAACGTCGCCTTCTCCGACGAGATCGGCCATTTCGAATACTGCAATGCGGTCAAGCGGCAAGGGGGAGCCTGCACTCAGGATGGCGTGCATGATTTGGACAATGGTCTTCCAGCAGGGGCAGAAGATGACTTCGGGTGCTTTGATGCGGCATTTGCTAGGACCAAGGGATTGACGCCAGTTGGCGGGTGCACCTCTACCGATTTCGATTTTGACGGTGTGCCATATCAGAACGTGTGGCCTGGAACGCTTACGGACCCGAACGCTGACCAGCAAGTTAACCCAAGTCCGATCTTGTTCACCAGTCCGTTATTCACCCCCAATGCCTCTCCCGGAGCACAGCAGAACTTTGAGCGAGTCGCGTTCGAGACCGACCTGCCGAGGATCGAGAGCAACACGAATCCTCCATGTCAGCGCCACGTCTCAAATCCAAGTGACCCTAATCCCGGTTCTGATTGCGTCAACCCTCCGGCGGGGTCCAACTTCTATCCGTTCTTCACGACGACGGGGACCACGAACTGCGCCTGGCAGTTAGGCGGAGCTAACATTCCTGGGACAAGCAATACCTTCGGAGGCAGTTCCACTTCCGAGTTTGGTGCATTGCTGCAACTGTCATATCCGGCAGCGACCCCTCCCGGCAGCGTAACTGTCCGTTACAACAATTTCCGTCAGGTACTCCCGAATAATCCTTGCGCCTCCTCCGGGACAATGTAGGCTCAATAGACCGTGCGGTAGACGAGGGCGGCGGGTAGAAGCCGCCCTTGGTTTGCAGTGTACTTGTCTCTGATTTCGTGATCGTGTGCTGCCACTGGAATGACTGGGTTTCTTCCTACGTTTCACATTTCTGCGCTTCGGTGTATTTCTTGACGACTTGACTCTTCTCCCAAGCCTCAATCTGTTGACGCGCATCTTTTACAAGTTTCAGAAACCGTCTAGCCAACTCGTGAATGCGCTGAGACTGTCTTCTCTGGATGGCTTCGGTCGGAATCAGTTCGGTGCCGACTCCTATGGCAGTGGCTCCCGACAAGATGAAGCTGCCGGCTGTTTGTTGATTTACGCCACCTGCCGCAATCAAGGGAACTTGTGGCAGAGAAGTATGGAGGGCCTTTATATATCTGTCCCCGCCGACTGGGCCGCAGGGAAAAACTTTCACGAAATCTGCACCAGCTCTCCAAGCAGCCACCACCTCGGTGGGGGTCAACGCTCCCGGGAGTACTGTGATCTTGTGTGTGGCAGCGTACTCCACGATCTCCGGACTCATTGAGGGAGCGGTTACAAAGCTCACACCCGAATCGATGCACAAGCGAGCCGTGTCAGTATCTAGGACAGTGCCTGCACCTACGATAATCTTCGGGTCGGATTTCACGAGATGTGCCATCAACTCGATGGCACCCGGGACAGTCATTGTGATTTCTACAATCGGTATCCCGCCGCGCATGACTGCTTCCGCCGCGAAGTGTGCATCATCACCGGAGGAGACTCTGATTGCGGGAACAATCGCGATTTCTCGAATTCGGGAACAGACTTCCTTTTTCGTCATTTTGTCCAAAATCCCTTCTGGTCGACATCAGACTGCTTCTAGAAAATTCTTCACACAGCTTCACTGGGGTCAGCTTCCGGCAGCTTATCGTCGCTGCGAGCGAACATCGCATACAACGTCGGGAGGAGAATAATACTGATGACCAAAGCCGCGACCAGTCCGCCAACGATCACAATGGCAAATGGTCTCTGCGAATCCGAGCCAATCCCATGGGATACGGCTGCCGGCAATAATCCTAGCGTCGCCACGAGCATAGTCATCATTATCGGTCGAAGACGCAACACGGCACCTTCCACCGCAGCTTCTTCGATGGCATAGCCCCGAGCCCGAAGCTGGTTGATGTATTCCAACATGATGACCCCGATTTGCACCGATACACCGAACAGCGCGAGAAAACCAACCCCTGATGACACGCTGAAGTTCGTTCCGGTGACGAAAAGAGCGAGCAGGCCACCGATAGGCGCCATCGCAATATTGGTGAGAATTAGGAGAGCCCACTTCACTGACTTGAACATCGTGTAGAGAATGATATAGATCAGCAAGATCGTCAGGGGAAGAACAATCAGTAATCGTCGCTGGGAGCGTTTCGCGCTCTCATATTCCCCTGCCCAATCGATGGTGTAGCCAATTGGCAACTTTACTAAGGCACTCACTCTCTTGATTGCTTCATCGACAGTGCTGCCCAAGTCTCTGCCTCGTACGCTGAACTTCACGGCTACATAACGGGAGTTCGCTTCGCGGTAGATCTCCGAACCGCCGTCGAGCACTTTAATCTTCGTGAGTTGGGCGAGGGAGACGCGCTCGCCCGCTGGGGCAAGCAAACGAATCCTCTCGATGGCCTCCTTCGTATCACGATATTGGGGCAAGTATCGCAAAACGAGATCGTACCGTTGTTCTCCAATTCGCACTTGGCTGAGGGCATTACCTCCAACAGCAGTCTGAATTGTGTCCTGCACGTCCGAAACGTTGATTCCGTACCTGGAGGCTTGGTCGCGATCGACTGTGAAGTTGAGATTTGGCTGGCCTATCACCCGGAAAACACCAAGATCTTCGACGCCGCGAATCGGGCGCATGACCGCAACGATCTCGTCGGCCTTCTCTTCGAGAGTCCTCAGATCATCCCCATAGATCTTTACGGCAAGCGCACCCTTAACGCCACTCACCGCTTCTTCGAGATTGTCAGAAATCGGCTGCGAGAACCCCCATAGCACGCCTGGAATCTTTTCCAACTCCCGATCCATGGCCGCGATCAGACGCTCCTTGTCCTGGCGAAAGACTGGACGCCACTTTTCTTTCGGCAAAAGATCGACGAAAAATTCTGTGTCGAAGAATCCGGTAGTGTCCGTTCCATCATCGGGACGGCCGATTTGGCTGACCACCTGTGGAACCTCGGGAAAGGAACAGAGGATTTGGCGCGCTCTTTCGGCCACAGCCGCACTTTCCGTTGGCCCAACGCTTGGGGCCAGCGTTCCACGGACCCAGATTGCACCTTCATCTAAATGGGGCAAGAACTCGGACCCGATCACACCGCTGAAGGCCAGGAAGGCGGAAAGTAGGAGTGTGAGAACAGCTCCGCCCACAATAACCCAACGGTGTTGGATCGCCCAATGCAGGCTCCTTCTATAGCGGACTATCAAGAATGTCATGATCGGATTCTGCCACTGCTTGGCATCACCGCGGAAGAGCAAGCTTGCCAGCGCCGGTGCGATGAGCATCGAGAAAATTAGAGCGCCCAACAAAGCAAATGCTACCGTCCATGCCATCGGCTTAAACAGCTTTCCCTCAACTCGCTGCAATGTGAAGATCGGAAGGTATGCCGTAATAATGATTGCAATGGCGTAGAACACCGGCCGCTGTACTTCGTGTGCAGCTTTGCGAATACGGTCCACAAGGCTCAGCGGAGCTTCTTCCGGACGATTCAAGTGCCGCACGATGTTCTCAACCATAACGACTGCTCCATCCACGACCATGCCGAAGTCCAGAGCTCCAAGCGAGAGGAGGTTGGCCGAGATGTGCCTCAGATCCAGACAAATCGAAGCGAAGAGTAGCGCAAACGGAATCGTCAGCGACACAATTATTGCGCCGCGAACGTTACCCAGAAAAATGAAGAGGATGATCACAACAAGGAGCATGCCTTCCGCGAGATTGTGCAGTACCGTGTGGGTCGTGTAGTGCACGAGGTCATCTCTGTCGAGATAGGGGACAATCTTCACTCCCGGAGGAAGGATGTGCTCGTTGAGGCGGCTGACCATCGCATGCAGATGTTCGAGCATAGTCGCCGTGTCTGCGCCTTTGCGCAGGAAGACAATACCTTCGACTACATCGTTGTCGTCCACGACGACACCGTCGGACCGGTGATACGCTCTCCCGATCTGACCTAAACGAATCTTGGGTCCCTGGGTGACGACGGCGATATCCTTGATCCGCAGGGGAGTGCCATTCTGTGCCTTTATAACGGTCTTCTCGATGTCCCGGTTGTGGGTCACCAAGCCTACACCGCGCACATTGATCAGTTGAGACCCCTGTTCGATGAAACTCCCGCCGACATTAGCGTTGCTGTTCGAGAGCTGTTGTTCGACCTGAGGCAGACTCAAACCGTATGAAATGAGCTTCTCAGGATCGAGCCGTATCTGATATTCGCGAGTTATCCCGCCAAATATCGAATCGTCAACTACATCAGGAACCGAGCGGATGTATTTGGAGATCACCCAATCCTGCAATGACTTCAATTCCATTAGGTCGTACGCTGGATTGGTGCTTTTCAGTGTGTACCAATAAACAGAGCCAATTGGTGAAAAATCGGGCCCGATGCCTCCTGTGACTCCCGGAGGCAATGTGACTTGTGAAAGCCGCTCCAACACCTTCTGGCGATCCCAGTCGTTGTCGGAGCCGTCGTCGAAAATAAGGTTTACGACGGACAGCCCTGCCAGTGATGCTGATCGCACATGCTGAAGGTGCGGGATGCCATTCATCTGGATTTCGATCGGGATGGTGACCTGCTGCTCGACTTCCTCGGCTGCCCTCCCCGGCCACTGCGTAATTACCTGGACCCATGTATTGGCGACGTCTGGATAGGCTTCGACAGGCAGGTTGTGGAACGAGATCATGCCCCAAATGAAGAGAAGAATCGCCATGCTGAGGACAACAAAGCGATTGTTCAGAGCGAAATCGACGATCGCGCGAATCATTGCTGCTCCGCCGAGTTCTGCAATGCAAGAGCATTCGCTACGAGTTGTTGGCCGGGGGCTAGGCCGGAGACCACTTCTTGCATGGAATTCGGAAGCATGTCTCCGCCCACGACTTCGGTTCGTCGAAATTGATTGTCTTTCATTGGGACGTAAACCCAATCTCGGTCGTGCAAATGAAGGATTGCAGTGGCAGGTACGGCTGCGCGTTTCTCCTTTTGGCGCCCATGAAACGTCGCCGATACGAACATTCCGGGCCGCATAAGGCCCGGATTCTGCATTTCGATACGCACTTTCGCGGTGCGGATATTCGGATCTAGCACAGGGCCTATGTTGCTGATCGTTCCGGAAAAGACCTGGTCGGGATAGGCATTAAGGCGAATGTCGGCCTTATCCCCGAGCCGCACATTTACGAGGTCGTTTTCGTAAACGTCACATAACACCCACACGTGACTTAAGTCGGAGATGGTGAATGGATTTGGCGAACTCAGCCCCGCAACACCAGCTGCATTCGTGACCTGCTGATCGGTGACCACACCAGAGATCGGGGCACGGATCTCGATCAGCCCGCTGGGATGATCCAAGGGGCTACCTAGTACACGCAGCTTTTCCGCAGTATTCTTAACATCTACCTTGGCTTTGTCCTCTGCATTCTGGGCGATTTGCAGATCGTTCTGCGAAATTGCCCCTTTGTCATAAAGCAGCTTGGCCCGCTCAAGTTGCGTGCGCGCCAACTGCTCATCCACAACTGCTTTTTGGTAATCGGAGAACGCGCCGGAAATGTCGGCGCTCTGCACGGTCAGCAATACCTGACCCTTCTTTACTGTGTCACCGAGTCGTGCGTGAATTTCTACGACGCGGCCGACCGCCAGAGAGATGACTGGAACGGCCCTTAAAATGTCGGGATTCACCGTACCTGTGACTCTCAGTTGTGGTGTGGCGATGTGTTCGACGGCCTGAGCAAGCTGGAAGCGCTCGGGGTGATCGACCTGAAACACATTGCGGTCTTCGACTTTCTCTACTTGCAGAGGTGGAGGTGCTTCTGCCTGTGGGTCGCTCGTGCCGCGGCTGCATCCGGCGGCGAGCAGGCCCAAGCTCAGCGGAAGAGATAAGATTGCGAGATTCCTGCGGTTCATTGGATCACCTCACGCCCTACCGCGAGATTCAGTTGGCCGGCAGCATTCAGATAAGAGGCAACAAGATTTAAGTAGTTAGCCTGAACAGCCCGGTAGTCAGCTTGCGCGTTGAGAAAATCCAGGAGGGAGGCAGCACCATGCTGATATGAGAACGCAATGGTGTCTCGCACGCTGGAAGCTTCCTCGAGGTACTGGTCTTTGTATGGCTTGAGAAGAATCACCGTGCTGTTGAGCGTTGCATAGGCGGAATCGACATCGTTGAAGACCTGCGCGCGTGTAGCCGCTGCTAGCCTGTCGTTGCGGTCGATGTCCAATTGTGTGCGACGCTTTTCGCCTTGGTTGCGGTCAAAAATTCGAAGTGGGACGCTTACGCTGAACCCTATGTACTGATCGATCGGCGGATTCCGGCCGACATCGAAGCCCAAGATAGGGTCGGTCGATCCGTTTGCTACTGCAAGGCGGTGATCGGTCTTTGCTTTGTCGATGGATTGGACAGCCGCTCTCAAGTCAGGGCGAGTATTGAGTGCCGCTTGACGGACGTCGTTGAGGGGAGGAAGTTGCTCTGCGAAAGCGAACGGCCCGTTCACGTCAAACTGCTCGACCGGAGTCTGATCATTCAAGAACATTAGGAGCTGGATTTTCGCGATTCGCAGATTCACTTGCGCCGTCTGCAAGTCCGACAAATACTGGACTCTTTGCAATTCCAGACGTTTCAAATCCACTTGTGCAATTCCACCTGCCTTGTAACGTTCTCGATTCACGTCGAGCACATGGTCGTAATAGGTGAGGTTTTCCTTCGCCAGAGCTAAGGTGGCTTTCTCTTGCAGGGTCTGAATGAACGCTCCTCGCAAGTTGAATAACAAGGTCCTCTCCAGATCAGCTTGACCGGAATTCGCGATTGCGGTTTCCTTTTGTGCGCTTTCCAGCCGTAGCCCGCGTTTGTGTTGGCGCTCCCATAGTTGGCTCACGCTCCCCGCCGCGAGAAAGAATGCGAACGGCCCGTGAGATGGACCACCGCTGAACGGATCAATCTGATCGGCGAGGATGGTCAAATTCGGGTTCGGCCGGAGGTTGGCAGTGATCTCCTGTGCACGGGATTCATCAATGGCGATTTGGCCGGCTCGTAGTGTAGGATTCGCTGCCTCGAATTTGTCACGAACCTCCTGCCACGTCAGTGCCTTCTGCGCGAAACCGCTAGTCGCCGACAAAGCGATCAGCGACAGCGCAAGGCCTAACTTCATTACGAACCGGTGCATGAACCCTCCTCGTACGACAGACTCAGCCTGGTACCTGCAAGGGACTCTTCAGAGCTCAACTGCAAAAACTGCAAATCTGAAGACCGAATAACGCCGACAGCCAGGGTCGATCGATGACTGGGCTGTGCCTCTCGAATCCACTAGAAAAACCACACTTACGCTCGCCGCACTTCGCCGCACTAATGTAGCGCCAACATCAGAACGTCATGTGAATATCGTGTTAAAGGCACATCGCGTTCTACCTGCCATGCCGCAACCTACAACTCATTCCGCGGAGGCGTAAAGGCCTCCCTTCGCGTAGACCCGTAATCGGGAACTGTTCTGAGGAGGAGTCACCCATACCCGGATCTTGTGCCACTTTCCATCGTGCTTTAGCTTGTTCGGCCGTTAGGCGATCAGATATTTATTTCGCACTTCCATCGAGAGTTCCACAACTCCGTGGCCGATGTTCTTGAGATTGCGGATGGGGAACATCCAAGGTTGCTCACAAGCAAAAAGCACTCGTGCCAGGTCAATATCCAGTTGAAGAGCTCATCCCACTGTAGAAGCCGACCCTACTCTGTATATACTATACCCCGGTATGATAGTGTCAAGCAGGAAAAGTCAGCAACAGTGACGAAAAGCCTTGAGCCGAGGAACCTACTCTCCGGATTTGCCCCAATGTCAGCGTGGATCCCTTCACGGCCCAGGTTGTCGCGCGTGCTTTTCGTGCTGTAGGTTTGCGGACGCCTCTTTGAGGCAAAGAAGTAAAATGTGCGGCAAGTTTGACGTTTTCTGTTGTTTCCTCCGGTGGGTAGTGCGACCCGCAGGAGCGAATCATACTTTTTCTGTTCCAGCTAGCAGCTATCGCCTGAGCATTTCTGGCGCCTGAGATCCTGCCACCGCGCTGTCGGTTATGCACTTCTACCTGCTGCACCGAAGATGATGAAGCTGCTTACATTGCAATTGGCTCGGGCGAAATCTGACGCGAAGCTGGACGAACTCCGATCGGAACTTCTAGGGATTGGTGAGGCAAAACATGGCTTTCAGACTGAGGACAAAGAGAGTGATTCGACCCGAGATGTCTTGCGCTCCATTCGCTACCGAGATCCGGATAGAGCAAGCAATCGGAGTCACATCGTCCTGGGTCTTAGATGGATAGGCCTTTTTATCCTGATGTTGGTAGTTATGGCCTGGCTAAGCCATTGAAAGCTTATTAGAAGGATCTCGGGACAGGGTGGAGTTATTCAAGAGAGCCTGATCTCTGTGCTCTTAAGCTTGGTGGTCCCGTCCAGGGCGGGATTGCATCGTCGTTGTTAAAGAAAACCTTCTTCCTCCCAAAACGCTCGCGGGCGGACATCCGTGGACCAGAGTTTAGGGCTGCATCAATGTTCGGGACCTACGGCGATTGAATTGAGCTCAGCAAGCACTTCAGGGGGAATCTGAAGTGTCGATGCCTGAAGATTCTCGCGAAGATGCTTGAGGGAAGATGTTCCTGGAATCAGCAGGATGTTTGGCGAGCGCTGAAGAAGCCAGGCAAGTGCAATCTGCATCGGCGTGACTTGAAGTGATGCTGCTGCTGTTTTGAGTGTCGACGACTGTAGTGGAGTGAAGCCGCCCAACGGGAAGAACGGAACATAAGCTATCGCCTTCGCCGCGAGGTAGCCTATGAAGGCATCGTCGTTCCTGTGTGCCACGTTGTAAAAATTCTGCACGCAAACTATCCTGGCAATCTTCTCGGCCTCGCGTAGCTGTCTCGGAGTTACGTTGCTCAGACCAATATTGCGGATGAGTCCCTGACGCTTGAGTTCGGCGAGCACGGTCACCTGTTCTTCAAGCGAACATTCCATCGGTTCTGTAAAACCTCCGACCCGAAGATTGACGACATCGAGAGCATCGAGACCAAGATTTCTAAGGTTGTCCTGCACGCCCTCGATCAACTCCTCACGGGAAAGAGCAGGGATCCAAGACTTGTCTGCGCCCCTACGAGCGCCCAATTTTGTGACGATCACGAGGCCGTCCCGATAAGGATAGAGCGCTTGCTTTATAAGCTGATTCGTCACATGCGGACCGTAGTAGTCGCTGGTATCGACGTGATTCACGCCCGACTCGACTGCCTCTCGCAAAACCGCGATTGCCTCGTCAATATCAGGTGGCGGCCCAAACACGCCCGGACCGGCAAGTTGCATTGCGCCGTAGCCCATACGGTTCACAGTCATGGATGTGCCAGGCAGAGTGAAGCTGCCGGCGAGTATTTGTTTAAGCATTCCATTCCTCCTTCTTCGGATCGTCATTTGTATTGAGGAAACTCTCCTACCGGTTAATACATTGTCGAGCGCAGCCCTAACGCGTGTCGGTTGAAACGTTAGCCTCGGCAAAATAGTACGCTCCATCAAGGTCGGCAATTAGCCCAGGCCGTGTTGGGCGCCATCCCAGCTGTTCCTGAGTTTCCGCGCTCGAAGCCGGGCGGTCCATAGCAAAGAAGGGTCCGATCCAGCCAAAATGGCCCGCAGCCTCCTCCGGGGACTTGGCCATCACAGGCACATTGAGGCGTCGGCCGATTACCTCAGCGATCTCTCGAGCCTGTACACCCTCATCGGCGACTCCGTGATATCGGGCTCCCGCGGAGCCCTTCTCCAGCACGAGTCTGTAGAGATGGGCCGCATCGAGCCGATGCACCGCGGGCCATCGGTTACGACCGTCGCCTATATACGCTGAAACACCTTTTTCACTCGCGATACGAATAAGAGCCGGAACGAAGCCATGATCACCCTCTCCATGTACCGATGGTGCTAGACGCACCAACGACACGTTGGCGCCGCTTGCAGCTACCAATGCGGCTGCACGTTCTGATTTACGAGGAAAGGTTGGATTCGGCATATCGCCTTCCGTGGCGAGCGGCCCGCGAGGCTGCGCGAGTAAGGTCCCGGAGGTGATGATCAGCGGGCGCCTAGAGCCTGCGAGCGCAACTCCGAGCGTCTCGATGGCGTTGGCATCCAACTCCGCAGCTGTCCCGTAGTTTGAGAAGTCGTGATTAAAGGCGGCATGGATAACTGCATCCACATTGGCGGCTCCGCTGCGAAGGCTCTCGAGATTTTCGAGCGACCCGTGATGTACGCCGGCCCCAGCCGCTGCCAGCCACCTGTTCGCATTCTCGGAGCGTGCCAGGCCGAGGACCTCATGCCCCGCATCAATCAACTCTCGGACTATTGCGGAACCTACAAAGCCTGTTGCGCCGGTGACAAGAACACGCATTTTAAAATACCTCCGCGTTTCAGGGTTTCCATCCTTGCTAGAATGATTGGATGAGCGATTTCTGAGGCGACTATTCAGATTTTGCTCAGCCATGGCTCGAATCGACTAACCACAACACGCGTCGCGGACCGCGCCGGAGTTTCGGTGGGAACGCTTTATCAGTACTACCCCAATAAGCAGTCGCTCTTGTTTGCTGTACTGGAACATCACCTGGGAAAGGTGGCAGAGGCGGTAGAGGCCGCCTGTGAGCAGGCGCACCACAAGCCTCTCGCGGACATGACTAAGCAGGTCGTGGAGGCATTCGTGGACGTCAAAATCGAGCGTGCAGACATTTCCGTAGCTCTTTACCAAGTTTCTCCCGATGTAGGCGGGCCCGCGTTGGTAAAACAATTGACCCAACGCCTGCGGAAATCAATCGAGGCAATGCTTTTGACCGCACCAGATCTGGAGTTGCACCCTGATAAATTCGCGATAGACCTGATGCTGGCAGCCATGTCGGGTGCGATGCGCTCGGTACTGGAGGCAGGGGGTCGCCAGCGATGATGAGCAAACTCCGCCAACACCTCGTTCTGCTTTGCCAATCGTACACGGTGGCCGCGACCGCCAAGCAAGTTTAGAGTACGCACCAATCTCTGCATCAATCGTATCGACATACGCCCGTGTCAAATTGGACTCCTGCTTTGTCCGGTCTTACTGCTGCCCGCTGCGCCAACAAGGCCGCAGGGCAGCCGTCACTTTTTACACCCGAGCAAATCACGCATCGTTACCTCGGGAAATAAGTGTGGAAACACGAAGTGCGGAGGAGGGAGCTGGTTTGACGCATGAGCTCGTACGAGCGATGAAGAAGGGGTAATGCCCTTCGAGGTGGTGCTAGACGCTACCCGGTCATGAGTAACACTCGTGACTGGCAAAGGAGCTCTGGCACTTGGCGGTCCCACTATGGTCAACGACGCAAGTCGGAGGAGCTGTGAATCTAGGGACGAGCTGCGAGGTAAACCGGAATGGGTTGAGGTGTATCTGAGCGAGCACTTAAGCTTTACCTGTCTCGGGAAGGTCTCGAGGGGAAAGCCAAGATCAAAACCGGAATCGGGAAATCCGACCTTCCGGGATTGCAGGGGGCCCGGGGAAACGTGACCTAATCTCTCTTGATCAAGTGCGCGCGCCTCGGCTCTATCCGGACTAGCTCCTGCCAACTGTTCAGCCAGTCTCCGTTTGCATCAAAAATGACGGGCAGTGAATCGCTTTTTGTCCATTCCACCAAATGTCGGAGTCCATCAGTGGCACTCGAGTGTTTTCCTAATTCTCAACGTCTTGCAGTGGAATAACTCTTGCTTTACCCACTCTCACTGGCTGCCCAAGCACGATTTCTAAGAATTTCCCTGTCGAATCTCAGATTGTGTGAACATCATAAGGGCCAAGCGATTGCGCAAATGGCGCAACCCAGCTTTCCAAAGGTTCGGCCAACGCCCAGGACACGGCGACTGCAGCGCTCCTGATCGCCTCCGACCGTCCGCGCATGATGATCGGGACATGGGTCACCGCCACTGCCGGCCCGGCCCTCGATTGACCAAGGAGTCGCGACGCTTTGCGGGCAGAATAGATAGCTGCATTCGTAGTTCAACGTCCTGCCAGGCCAAAGAAAAATGTCCGATAGCCTAAAGTTCAAACGTCTACAGTTCGGAGTAGGAAATCTAAGAGACGAGGAGAAACGATTATGAGCGAGTTTGTATTTTTGTATCGGGGCGGATCACGGGACGGATCACCTGCCGAAATGCAACAGGTTATGCAGAAGTGGATGAATTGGCTCAAGGAGCTGGGGGACAAAGGCCACATCAAAGACCAGGGCCAACCTCTGGAGCGGAGTGGCAAGCTGGTGAAAGGCAAGCAGAAAACGGTGACAGATGGCCCGTTTGCAGAAGCCAAGGACATCGTCGGCGGTTACACTCTGATTGAAGCCCGCGATCTCGACCAAGCGGCGGAGCTTTCAAAGGGCTGTCCCATTTTAGAGCGTGACGGTGCAGTCGAAGTGCGTCCCGTTATGAAGTTGAGCATGTAAATGGAAGCGAGCGAGCATCTATTCCGGCACGAAGCGGGGCGGATGGTCGCCACGCTGACCCGGATCTTCGGAACCCACAATATTGCACTGGCAGAAGACGTCGTGCAGGACGCCTTCTGCCGTGCATTTGAAGTGTGGAAGGTTCGTGGCGTGCCGGAGAACCCCTCCGCCTGGCTCATGGCGACGGCCAAAAATCGCGCCATCGACGCCCTTAGGCGCGAGCGCACGGCTCGCACCTTTGAGCCGGAGTTGAGCCGGCTTATCCAAAGCGAATGGACTCTGGCTCCCGGAGTTGAAGAACTCTTCTCTGAGAACGCGATCAAAGATGACTTACTCCGAATGATGTTTTCCTGCTGTCATCCGCGCTTGGGCGAAGAGGCGCAGATTGCGCTCATGCTAAATATTCTCTGTGGATTTAGTGTCGGCGAGGTCGCCGGGGCCTTTGTAAGTACGTCCTTCGCCATCGAAAAGCGGATATCGCGAGCAAAAAGAGTGCTGGCATCGTCGAAGAAGCTCTTCGACGTGTCGGCCGGTGTTGAATTTTCCTCGCGCCTTCCCGCTGTGCAGCGCGCGCTCTACCTGCTATTTAACGAAGGCTACCACGGGGCTTCTTCGGAAAGTGCTGTGCGGGCCGACCTTTGCCGCGAGGCAATGCGCCTCACCGCGATTCTGATCGAGCATCCTCAGGGAGCAACGCCCGCCACCTACGCGCTCGCCGCCCTGATGCACTTCGATGCCGCACGCCTGCCGACGCGCACGGACTCATCGGGAAACTTAAGTTCGCTCTTCGACCAGAATCGTTCGCGGTGGGACTCTCACCTGATCGCAGAAGGTCAAAGACTTCTCGATCTGTCGGCAACCGGCCCGGATCTCACCGAATACCACCTCGAGGCAGCGATCGCCTGGGTCCACGCGACAGCAGGGAAGACCGAGAGTACCAACTGGGGGCACATCGTTTCGCTCTATGACAAGTTGATGACGATTCGTCGTTCGCCTGTCGTAGCGCTGAATCGCGCCATTGCACTAGGTCAGCTTGAAGGGCCCGTGCGTGGCCTTGAAGAGATTCTCGCGATTACCGACCGCGATCGCTTGACGACTTATCCGTTCTACTATGCCGCGCTGGGAGAATTTCAATATCGAATCGGGAGGTATGATCGGGCGCGAGAACAGTTTCTAAAAGCGCTAAAATTGGCACGCAACCCAATGGAACGGAATTTTCTAGAGGCGCGTTTCCATGCTTGTGAACGAGCGGTGCAATCCAACGAAAATCTCAAGTGACGCAGAATGGCCAAACTGACGAGCTTTCAAGCGGAGATTCGCCCACTCTTCGGCGAAAGCGAGGAAAGTGATTTAGAAAGGAGGCTCGTATGTCGATTCGACCCGATCAAACCAGTGAACTGAGGTTTGTCGCAACCAATACCTTGATCGTCAGAGACATACGGCGTTCAGTCGCATTTTATCGGGACGTTCTTGGCGCTACGGCGTTGCATGAGGGAGAGCCCACGTTGCTGCGGCTCGGCAACATTTGACTCACGATCAATGGCGGAGGCGGTCCAACCGACGACAAGCCGGAAGTGATCGCTTCGCCACCACGCGATGCGAACGTCTTAAGTAACTTTCTGAATCTTCGAGTGACTGATATCAGACGCTACTACGACCTTTGGTCATCGCACGGGGCGAAATTCATCACAGAGCCTAAAATCCATGCAACAGAATTGCGATACTATATGCGCGATCCGGACGGGTACCTCATTAAGGTCGGACAAACGACGATGACCTCGGGACCGCTGGAGTTGTACGTATAACTCTCGCGCATTAGGGCCTTGCCAAACTGGCCGCCGTGGTCAGTACGAGCCCCTGAACACGCTCTTGACGGCATGTCTGGCCTTCACCCCTTCGAAGAGTTGGCAAAACCGTTCTTCACGGACGGAACCCCATTCAACATTTTCTGCATTGTGCCATTGGTTTGGTCCCGGTATTGAGCCAGTGCTTTGAGGTACAGGCCGCGTATCCCCGAAAGTGTCGTAAAGACTTTGTTTTGCGATTCCCATCTCGCGCATCAGGTCTTCCAATGAGGTGTTTTCGTAGCCCAAACGCCAAAAAACACGCATAGCCTTGTCTAATGCACGGTCTGGATCAAATGTCTTGGGCCGGGCCATATCTCAACGTCCGAGTTTACAACCGCGCTGATTTGACGAGCCTTATTCTAGACCGTATAGCCTGGCACTGCTTTGGGCTATGAAAACCGAACCGACCCCACCTTTGCGGAGGAATGAAATGCGGACCAGTCTGAACCTGACAGCAGCAATCGTTTTCTTCCTTTTTCCAACCGGTTCTCCTCTGGCCGTGGCTCCCGTGCGCCTCAATCGAATCGAAGTTCGCCACGGTGGAAGGGATAAAGATTCACTACCTCACAGCGGGGCGCGGACCGACGGTCATTCTCATGCATGGCTATATGCAGACCTCTCGAATGTGGCGGCCTTTGATACCTAGGCTCATCGACAAGTTCACGGTAATTGCTCCCGATCTGCCCGGCATATGCGAATCCGATATTCCCAAGGACGGTCTCGACATGAAGACGGCCGCTGTCAGAATTCATGCGCTTGCTAACTCCCTCGGCATTACGAAATCGCGAGTGGTCGGGCACGACATCGGCCTGATAGTGGCTTACGCTTATGCCGCGCAATTTCCGGCTGATTTGCCAGGCACTGGCCATTGGCTAATGGAAGAGCGACCCCAGGAAACCATGGACGCGCTTGTTGCATTTCTGTGATGTGCGCGATCAAGCATGTGGTGCACTTCTGTTCGCCTGACAAGGAGGAGTCTCCGTGAAGAAAATGTTGTTATTAGCGCTAGCAGTTCTCGACGTCAGCTCCAGCCTGACCGCCCCTTCATTTCCCGAAATGCGCATGACTCCGACAGAAATCGTGAGCGGGGGATCAAGGTGATAGCCAGATCGGCAGTTCGAAGCTCGCCGGAGTGCACACGAAAATCTTGGCTGGGAATCCAGCGAGGATATGGCACACATTTCGACGAGAGCATGTTGAAACCACTTCCGGCGGGAAGCGTGTAACTCGGAGCCAGGAGGAGTGAATCACTTTGCACGTACGACGGACACTCCTGTCGTCGTGCACGTCAGCGGGGTATGGCCCCACTGACACTAGGTATTTCAACCCTGCTGATGATCCGGAATCAAACCACAAAAACTGAATCTTGGGGAGTTTAGCCGTGCTGTGTCGACCGAAAGGAGCTCGCAATGGAGCTGGCACCATCTTGAATGGCGCTTAAGGATGCCAAGGGTTGACAACGGCTACGCC
>Ga0126372_10000228_pt1 | contig 18215 bp, 16 predicted proteins | sample PanSoiMetaPlot_6_FD_92762 | JGI IMG/M metagenome (GOLD analysis project Ga0126372, IMG submission 92762) | Tropical forest soil microbial communities from Panama - MetaG Plot_6 | ecosystem: Environmental > Terrestrial > Soil > Tropical forest > Bulk soil | place: Panama | collected 2016-02-17
AACTCTCCCTCCATGGCATCTCCTCTCCGCCCCCTTCGGGCCGAAAAGTGTAACCCATGTCTCCGGAACGTTCTGTTACCTATGTCTCGGAACGGACAATTCGTCTGGTTCTTTCAGGAACCGGCGGGGCATGTCCATTTTTTACTTTTGAACTGGACCCTGCGGCATCAGAGTTGCCATCCAGAGTGTCGCGTTTAGAAGCAGGCAGAATCCGGCCGACTAACGCCTGGTCGTGCCAGTGGAATAGCTTGTGCGTGATTTTCCACTCGCCATTGCATTTGAGCAGGGTGAACACGTCAGATGCACGGGCATTTGTGCCAGCCAGCTTGCCGGACCAGCGTTGCACTTCCAAATGAACGATGGCAATGCTCTCGATGATCTCGATGCGTGCGAAGCGAGGATCGATATTCGGCGCCGGGCCATTCGCGGTGATCCACTCAAATACGTGCTCAACCGGCCCGCTGTATTCGACTCCCTGACAGTAACCGGAGATGGTTGCGGAAGGATGAAACGCAGAGCGCATCAGATCGCCGTCGCCGTCGCGAGCGGCCGCTATATAAAGGTGCATGGTGCGGGTGATCGCATCATGCTCGCTGAGATACGCGTTGGCAAGCGGTTTAACTGCGGAGAGCGTCTCGCTCAGATCAGTTGAGCTTGGTCGTGGACACTTGTTACGGGAGCGGCTCCACGCTTCGATCTCATGCCGGAAGGCGAAGACAGTGTCCTGCCTTTCGTGCTCGCGGCGGTGGACAGGGAGCCCCTCGCTCGCCTCCCATCGGCGCACAGTGCGTTCGCTGCGGTCGAGGTACGCGGCGATCTGTTTCCACGACTCCAGCGTTTTCTGTGGAGTGTTCCGCTCAGGCATCCCCAGAACTCCCGCGCGGAAGTATACCTGAAAATCAGGCCGCTGCAGTTCGTTCCGCAGCGTGCCAATGAAACGCTTTCTGGATGATCTTCCATCCGCTGGGCGTCTTTAAGAGCGTGAACAGGTCAGACATGCGCACATCCGAACCAGCCAGGTTGCCGCTCCAACCCGCGACCTCAAGACGAACGACGGCGATCGAGTCGAGGATGTCGACACTCACGACGCGGGGCTCGATATTGGGAGCCGGACCGTTTTTGTCGATCCAGTCGAAAAGGAATTTGGTGCCGACGGCGAGTTGTTCGCCAGCATAGCCGAAGAATGAAGCTTCGGGGTGAAAGGCAGGACGCATCAGCTCGCTCTTGCCTTGTTTGCTTCCGTCAACGTATATCTGGATCGTCTTGACGATTCGGTCGTATTCCGTGAGATATTCGCTCTTATTCATTAGCAGACAGTAGGATTTGATCGCGCGGGGCGTCAACAGCCAAACGTGGCCAAACACGGTAAAACGAGTCTTCACACGTGGAAGAGAGGGCCTCGCCGCAGAGCTTGTAAAGGCTGGCATGATCTTGTCCGAAGCCGCAGCGTAAGGCTACATCGCCGGCTCGAGTGGCTTGGCGTCGGACTCGGTGTCTCATGGTTCTGCTCGGGGCGACGATCGCTGTAGTCATGGGGCGTTTCGAGGCCCATCAACTCCACCAGGCTGACCCGACATTTCTGAGCATTCCGTTTTACGACATGCTGGCCTTCGGAATAATGCTTTGGCTAGCTATTTTCTGGCGCAGTAAGCCCGAACTGCAGCGGCGTTTGCTCGTTTGCTCTTCCTCGTGACCTGCTCGCTCATGGATGCGCCGTTCGGTCGTTCGGACTTCATCTCCTACCACTATCTCTTCTTTGTATGCCTCGATCTAGTGGCGATATTCGGCGTTGTGCGGAATCTGATCGTGAAATCAGTGCGTGCACCTTGTATATCGCTGCGCCTTGCCGTTGATGATCGTTGGCCAGGCATTCTCAATCGACCTCTGGCGCGGCAGTCCAGCTTGGTGGCTCAAGGCGTCGCATCCGATCGTGGGCTAACGTGCAGAGTTCAATGAGCGTAAAGGCTTCTGATCACACGTAAAACCAGCACGCGAACATAAGTGTTGCGTCCGTTCCTAGACGAGATCGTCGAGCTTTAAAGCTTGCGGTCCACCCTTCCACGAATTTTCGAACTGTTTTTGGACGAATCCGGCGTCGTACTCGCGTTTTTGTTGCAGCAAAGACTGCTTCAGGCCAAACAGCGAGCGTGGGTTGCGCGGATTGCGGTCGAGATCTTCACGGAAGACCTTTTCCGCGGCCGCCGCGTCTCCCGACATCAGCAGCGCACCGCCAAGGTTTTCCCGGACGGGATAGAACCAATCTGGCGGCTCGCCATAATTGAGCTTGTCTTGGATCGCGACGGCTTCGCGCAGCATGGCGATCGCTCCGGCAGTGTCTTTCTTAGCAATTGCGATCTTGGCGCCGAGCACGTTTTCAGCGATCTTCATGATGTCTTTCGCTTTGTTGTTGATCGGCATTTGAAAGATCACATCCGAAGGCGTTGCGGCCTCGGCCTCAGCGACAATCTTGTATTCAGCGTCAGCTTCCGCCAGCTTGCCCGTGCCTGCCAAAGCGAGACCGCGCCCGAAGCGCCAAAATACAGTAGCGGTTTTCAAGGAAGCATCGGGTGCTGGCATCTTAAGAATCTCGTTCCAATGGTGGAAGCGAACCTCGACCGCCACCGGAATCGTCATGAACCCTTCAAGGGGCGGCATATCCTTAACGTGCGGTCCCACGTTAGCAACAAGCAGTTCGGCATTCTTCTTTGCTTCCGCGTAGCGCCCGTTCATGGCTCCGCACATGGCCACGAAGTGCAGGTTGTGGCTGTAGTACATCATGGGGTATATGCCTTGCGCACCAGTTGTCTTGATGTACGCGCGATCGACATTCGCGGCCTCTTCGTTCGTCTTTACCGCGGCGTCGTAATCTCCGGTGCGAATGTAGATGTGCGCCGGCATATGCACGATATGTCCGGCGCCGGGAGCCAAGGACGCAAGTTTGTTCGCTCCTGCCAGTGCGCGGCCGGGGTCGTTCGACGCTTCCACGGAATGAATGTAGTAGTGAATGGCGCCCAGATGGTTGGGATCGCGCTTCAGCACGGATTCAAGCGTGGCTACGATTTCCTCAGTGCCCGCTTCGGGACTGCCGTCCTGATGCCACAATCCCCATGGGTGCAGATTCATTCCGGCTTCGGCAAAGAGCGTCGCCGCATCGAGGTCGTCGGGAAATTTTGCAACGACCTGCCTCATCGCATCGCGATAGTCTTCAGCGGCCTTCTTTAGATCGGAGTTTGGATCGGCCGGGAAGCGCTTCGCCATCGCCTGAATGTAGGCCTGTTCACTCGGGGAAGCGCCGGAAGTCAAATCGACCGCTTTTTGAACTGCTTCATGGGCTCGCTTGTAGCGCTCGGGATCCGCGGGATCGTTGTAGTTCGGTCCTACGGCTTCCGCAACACCCCAATACGCCATCGCGAGAGTTGGATCGAGATCCGCTGCGTGCTGAAATGAGCGCGCTGCCTCATCGTGATTGAATGCATAGATGAAACGCAGCCCCTGATCGAAGAATTGCTGCGCCTGCAGATTTCGCGTCGACACCGGATGGCGTAAATCGCCAAGGCCCTGCACAAGACTGACGGGATGGACCGAAGCGTGTGCGGCATGATCTTCCGCCACCGCAAGGGCGCACAGCAACACACAGCAAAGCAAATGGGCCAGAGTTTTCATCTGGGCGACCTCCTGGATTTTGTCCAACGAGCCCCAACTGCACAGAGATGTGCTGGCAAAGACAGACCAATAGTGCCGACAGATTATGCCAAATTTGACCGTTTGCCAAGTCGTTGCGGTGGTCCTATCGGTAGCACGTGGTATGCCCGGTTGAGATAGCAGATGAAATGTCCGCTTGGCGGGCGATAAGAATTAAGAGACCCTGCGACGCATGGACTCTTACACGAGGGCCGCGATGGAGCGGGCGATGAAGTACAAGGCATGAGTTGCAAGCAATGGCAAGGCGGTGTTTCGCGTGCGAGTCCGTAGGCATGTCGCAGTTTGTCGCTTTACTTAAGTCCTCAGATTGCATAAGTTCACGCAATCACTGCGATTCTGGGTTCCCAGCGCCTGAATCCTCTGGCACTAAAAATTGGTGACCACTCTTACTGCGTACAACAATTAGCGTCCTTAAGTCTTACCCCTCACGAATTCACGGAGGCGCCCCGTGTCGTCCCGCATTTTTTCCGCACCCGAGAGACTCAAGTGGAAACAGGCCTATATGGCGGCTGTTCTAGAAAAGGACGGCAGACGCTTGCCGCGGTTAATTCAAGACGCAAGACAGAAGCTATCCGAACGGCTCCACGAACTTTGGGGCACAGGGCCGGTTCCGAGCGAGGAGGTCGAAGCAATCGACGACGCCTTGTACTTGCTGCAAGCGTTACTCGGCAGTTTGCCGTACCGCGATGGAACTGGCTCGTGAAGCCGGTCGGTTGCTCGCGTTGAAAGAGATAACCCAGTCACTCGATTTGTTGGGAAGAAATGTGAGTTGATTATGAGGCTGGTCTGTGCGTGGTGTGGCACCGCGATTAAACGACCCGGTTACAGTCAGATAGTTGACCCTGAGACCAGTCATGGGATGTGTCCAGTTTGCTCTGACGCCCTTGTCTCCCAGGAGCGTGGCGCATCATTGCAGCAGCATCTCGACACTATCCCGATTCCTGTTCTCCTTATTAACGACGGGAACGGTGTCGTGTCCATGAACGCCAAGGCGTGCGACATTCTGGGAAGAAAAACGGGCGAAACGCAGACGCAATTACTCGGAAAAGTCTTTGACGTGTCCATTCCCGTAGTGCCGAAGGATGTGGTCGCACCATTCATTGTTCAGGCTGCGCCATTCGCAGAAGCGTCACGATGACATTCAACACGGGAGAGTCCCAAGTGTTGGTCCCGGCAACCCTCAGCCTCGCAAATCTGGATCAAATCTCAGAAGCTGTCACTGCGATCACGACGGTCAAGATCGGCGGATTAGTTCTTCTGCATATGGAGTAGGGAGGAAGAGCCCTTTGAATTCTCGAGCAGCTAGGAGAACAAGAAGTCCAGAACCTCTTTGTCCGCTCGACTCCCTCGAGCCAAATCGTCGATTACGATCATGTTTCTGACTGAGGCGGACCCTCACGTCATGATTGCCGAGGAGGTGTCGGTTTTCGGCGCACTCGTCATGATTCGATCAAATACGTTCTTTACTACCCTGTCGCATCGAGTTGCATGGAAGCTGAATGCCTCTTTTCGCTCCATCCCCGCTTTTGCGAAGAGACTCTTGCGTAGCAACGCCCGTGCGCGATGGAGACGAACTTTGACATTCTCCTCGGTGAGGTTCAAAACCGCCGCAGTTTCAATCGTGTTCATTTCTTCCACGTCGCGAAGGATAAACACCGCCCGATAGGCATCGGGCAACTGTTCCACTGCTTCTTCGAGCAATCCACGAATCTGCGAAGTTGACGCTTGCTGTTCCGGATTCAGCGCCATCGAGGGAAAGGCTTCCATGGGGTCTTTCTCCCGTTCTGACATCGGTTGCAACTCCTGATATCGGTTTCCGCGCCGCCGGCGCATGAGAGCCTCGTGTACGGCAATCCTGGTCAGCCAGGTGGAAAACTTTGCTCTCCCCGCAAACTGGCCGAGGTGCTCGTATGCACGAACGTATGCGTCTTGCATGACGTCCTCAGCTTCGCTGTCGTTGCGCAGAATGGCCCGGGCTACGCGGTAGAGCCGCTGGTTGTAGCGGCGCATGACGATTTCAAACAAATTCGTCTCGCCGCCGAGCACACGGGCTACGACTTCCTCGTCACTCAGCGGATCCTGGGAAGGGACCGGCTTCATTAAGGTCGCCATACGGGCACTCCCATTCAATGGAGTCACAATAACAAGAAACGTTACAACTTAGATATCGATGCTGGGAAGCGAGTTGGCGGTTAGGTTGTAACCGATTGCCACCAAACGACTCCATTCTCATGAGGGCGGGAAACATTCACAAGTGGCCAAGTTCAACTTTGGAGGGACGCAATATTGCGAGAAGGAATGCTGATTGAAATCGAACGCGAACCTGGATTTGTAGAGAATTCAAGCCTGCAAGACCTCGTACGGGAAATGCTATGTCGGCTTGGAGAGGATCCTGAGCGTGATGGACTCAGGGACACTCCTGCACGCATGGCGCGATCGATGGAGTATCTGACCAAAGGTTATCGGGAGAGCCCGAAGGAAACGCTGCTGGGCACGTTGTTCGATGTTGCGTACGACGAGATGGTGATCGTGAAGGACATCGAAATCTTTAGTCTTTGCGAGCATCACCTCCTGCCATTCTTCGGTAAGGCTCATGTCGCGTATATCCCTAACGGAAAAGTCATCGGCCTCAGCAAGATTCCTCGTTTGGTGGAAGTCTTTGCGCGCCGTTTGCAGGTGCAAGAACGTCTCACGACACAGATCGCAGAGGCGATTGAGCGTGCCGTCAAACCGCGGGGAGTTGGCGTTGTCGTTGAAGCGAGACATCTATGCATGATGATGCGGGGAGTGGAAAAGCAGCACTCCGCCACAATCACCTCATCCATGCTGGGCGCTTTTCGCGATAAGAAGACGCGGGATGAATTCTTGCTGCTGACTCACGGACAGAGTAACGCGTTCTAATTTTCCGGATTCGGACGGGAGTACGGGGAGAGGGCGCCGGGCCTCCGGACAGGCGCCAACCAGCTGATGGTAAACGTTTTCCACGTTTTGTTTTACGAAACTCAACCAGCGTTCGGGAGACCCCTTCGACTAACGCCTGCGGCTCGGTCCGGCGATGCTCCTTTTCGCGGCTTGATAGCGCGATTTCCACGAACAAAGTTGCTGCAATGAACCCTCAGCGAAAAGATCGTGGAACGGATCGTAGAAAAGATTAAGTTCGCCGTTTTTTCCCTCCGGTGTCTAAGAAATACCAAGGGATTACCGTCCCAGCCGAGCACAGTGCGTTTATTAAAACTGGCAACCTCGTTGGGATTTTGCGATACAATGCGGGAAAACGTTTACCCGTTCGCATCCCGATTCGAGGACAAGATGATTCAGCTAGGCGATCTTGAGGTTTGGTTCGTCGCAGGAAGCCAGCATCTCTATGGGCCTGAGCCCCTGAAACTGGTCGAGGCCCATGCCAACAAAATCGCCCACTCGCTTGCCGAGTCGCCGGATATTCCCGTCAAAATTGTTGCCAAGCCGGTAATGACCGGCAGTGAGTCCATTCACAGGCTCTGCCTTGAGGCCAACAGCTCAAAGCATTGCATCGGTGTGATTGCCTGGATGCATACTTTTTCTCCTGCGCGCATGTGGATTGCCGGTCTTCGCGCGCTGACCAAACCACTGCTGCACCTGCATACGCAGTTCAATGAGGAGTTGCCTTGGTCGACCATCGATATGGATTTCATGAATCTCAATCAGTCGGCGCATGGAGATCGTGAATTCGGATTTCTTGGGGCACGTACGAGGCTCAAGCGAAAGATCGTGGTGGGGTACTGGGAAGACCCTGAGGTCCAAGCCGAAATCGGAGCCTGGTCTCGGGCAGCCGGCGCATGGCAAGACGCGCAATTTCTCAGGATCGTCCGCTTTGGCGACAACATGCGAAATGTTGCGGTAACAGAAGGCAACAAAGTCACCGCGGAGATTCAGCTTGGCTACTCAGTCAACGGTTACGGCGTGGGAGATCTCGTTCACAAGATCAAACAGGCCAGCGACGCGGAAGTCGACAAGCTGACCTGCGTGTATGAAGACGCGTATGAAGTGACGACTTCGTTGCGGCGGGGCGGCGACAAACATTGCTCGCTCCGTGAAGCGGCTCGAGTAGAGATCGGCCTGCGCGCATTTCTGGCCGAGACTGGTTCACATGCCTTCACGGACACGTTTGAAGATCTGAACGGAATGCATCAACTGCCCGGCATCGCCGTGCAGCGGCTGATGTCGGATGGAGTTGGTTTTGGCGCCGAAGGCGACTGGAAGACCGCCGCTCTGGTGCGTGCGTTCAAAGTGATGAGTTCGGGCCTTAAGGGTGGTTCTTCATTTATGGAAGACTACACCTATCACCTCAAAGGACCGGGACAGGTCTTGGGAGCGCATATGCTGGAAGTGTGCCCGTCCATTGCGGACACAAGACCAACCGTAGAAATCCATCCGCTCTCGATCGGCGGCAAGGCGGATCCGGTGCGCCTGGTTTTCACCGCGGGGAGCGGCAAAGCGGTAAATGCTTCCATCGTTGACCTTGGCAATCGGTTTCGACTGATCGTGAACCAGGTCAATATGATTTCGCCAGAACATGCCCTCCCGAAACTGCCCGTGGCGAGAGCAGTCTGGGTTCCTGAGCCGAATCTGAAGGTAGCCGCGACTGCGTGGATTGCGGCCGGCGGCTCCCATCACACGGCATTGAGTCCGGCTCTGACGTTAGAGCATGTCGAGAATTTCGCAGATATGGCGGGTCTGGAACTGCTCGAGATCGGCAGCGACACATCAATCCGCGCGTTCCAAAACGAACTGAGATGGAACGATGTGTACTATCAGCACTGTGGGAATTGACGGTCTAGCCGAGAGAGTCTTAGTCGAACTTCTTCAGTCCGGCCAGTTCGAGCCCGACGTTAAATACAAAGACGGAACCATTCACAAAGTAACGTCGCCACAGGCGTGTGGGTTCTTTCAGGAAACGGTAGAACCACTCTAGTCCCGTCTCTCGCATCCAGACTGGTGCGCGGTTCAATTTCCCGGCATGGAAGTCGAAGCCAGCACCTACGCCATACAAGACCGGAACGGTAAGCCGATGGCGGAATTCGTCCATCCATGGCTCCTGGCGCAGAGTGCCCAGACCGCACCATACGACGTCGGGCGACGCCGACTCGATCGCCCGGGTAATGTTTGCCTTTTCCACCTCGGGTACGGGCCACGACGGTGACGAGTAAACGCCCGCCACTCGCATCCCATATTTCTTCGTACACAGCCGGGCAAGTTCTTCGGACACCCGGTTCCCATAGAAGAAGTGCTTGTATTTTGGACCTGTCTGGCTGAATACGGCTGCCATAACTTCAGGCCCGGCGGAGCGCCGTTTGACGTACTTGAAGCCATGGATCTGCCCTAGAGTCCTCATCGGAACGCCATCCATGCAGTTCAGGTCCATCCGATTCAGCGTCTCTCTGAATTTTCGATCGTCGAGCGCAACTGACGCGCCATGCATTCCCGTCGAACAAGCGCAATGGACACGCTTGCGGTCCTTAATCCAGTGATCGAGCACGCGAAGGATGTCTGGGACCTGGAGTGTATGAACGCGCACGCCCAGCACACTATAGCTGGGAATTTCTATCTCGCCGGATTCCGGGATCACAATGCCGCTGGACATTGCCTCTTGGAGGCGTCTTGCTTTCTCGGGAATCGGTAAAACTTGTGCGTTCACGTGTTCCTCCTCGCCGCTATCACAGCCTTTACCACGATCGATGTCTGTTTGTTAGGTGGCAGAGAATTTCTGTGCCTCGCCCCCAAGCAGACCAAGAACGATTCCGCTAAACCCGGCAAAGGAATTCATTAATGCCTTGGAAATATCGGCCAGATTATGCTGGGCGGTCCAGATTGCTCCCCAGAGCAGGGCGCCGGAAATCAGCACTGCAGCAAAGAAGCGTCCGGGATTAAATTGTGGCCCGGTCGCATTGATAATAGTCAGCGTCCTCTCTGCTGCCTCTTGGTCCACGTTCGGTAATGTTTTCGGATCGACCATCAGCGCGATGCGAATCGCGCTTTGGATTTCCGGCACAACGGGTTGATGTGCGGTAAAGAAAATTCCCATCCCGATCTTCCTCCAGAACGAAAAAGTCCCTGACGCGTGCGGCTGAATTCAACAGCGAACGTCTTTGAAACGAAGTTACCTGGCCATTGGCTTCGAAGCCGTCGATTGCAGATATCTAAAACAGTGCTGCTGTCAGCCGATGAATTACATAAAGAACAGATGAATTACATAAAGAACAACTGACGGGGGATTCATATCTTACCTGTACCTGTCTTCTTGTCAACGAAAATATAGAAATCACCGAAGGCCCGAGTCGGGCAAAACGTCTGTCCGGCTTGCCATTCTGGGCCATCGCGTGCCCCGGAGCGACGGTTTGGAATTCTTCACTCTTCGTGCCATAACTATGATTAGAATCATCCCGTGAAGATCGCAGTTGACATCCGGCGGGCAACCGAGTTCGGAGCGGGCACCTACACCAGGAATATCGTACGGGCGCTCTGCAGGATCGATCGGTCCAATGACTACTTCCTCATCGGTGCGCCGCGCACCGCCTCGGAGATTGGTGACCTGCCGGAAAATTTCAATGTTGTTCCGCTGCTCCAGTCGGATTCCACGATCAAAGGGCACCTGGAATTTCGGCATATCGTCAAACGGCTGGGTTGCAATGTTGTGCACGTTCCACAGCTCTTCTGGATCCCCCGAACTCTGTCTTGCCCCTATGTCATCACCGTGCATGATGTTGTTGAGCATATGTACCGAGCGCGCAATGGTTCTAGTTTTCGGCGTTCTTTGCATTTCCAGCTCACACGGCATGTGCTAAAAAATGCCGCGCGGATATTGGCGGTTTCCAATTTCACCAAGAACGAGATTGAGAAACTCTTTAGCATTCCCGACGACAATATCGAGGTGATATACAACGCGATCGACGAGAGGTTTCTCCGCGGCCACGCCTCAGAGAGCGAACGCCAGGCCCTGGTAGAGCGCTATCAAGTAACATACCCGTTTCTGCTTTATGCCGGACGCATCGGTCCGCACAAGAATCTTGTAAGGATTATTCAAGCTTTTGCCGCGCTCAAGACTGAGTTGGAGAGGCAGGCACTCTTCCCTGATTTGAAGTTGATCATTATCGGAGACGAACTCTCTAAGCATCCCGACCTTCGCCGAACGGTCATACGCAGCGGTGTGCAAAACGACGTGCGCTTCATGGGATTTGTGCCGATTGAAATGTTGCGCGTCTTTTACGATGCGGCGAAGATCTTTGTCTTTCCATCGCTCTACGAAGGTTTTGGATTGCAACCGCTGGAGGCAATGGCGCACGGCACAACGGTTGTTACCTCAAATACATCCTCGCTGCCCGAGGCGATTGGAGAAGCCGCAGTGCTGGTCAACCCGGAGAATGTGTTCGAGATCATGCGAGCACTTCATCGGGCCCTGATTGATCCGGTTTTGCGCGAGGAGATGCGGCGTCGCGGGTATGAACAGGTTAAGAAGTACTCCTGGGGTGCATCGGCGCAGCAGATTCTGCGCGTATACGAGCAGGTGGCCGCGAATCGAAGAAACAACGTCCGAGATCACAACGCGGCTTGATTCTATTAAGCGGGTCCGACTTTTCTGTACTGCTGTTATCTCCGCACTTAGGCCTAACTTAGCGGCTTTGATTTTCTTCGTTGCAATTGCGCCGCAATCAGGCTAGAATCCTCCCCCTATCCGGACCCCCCAGTTCGGAACGGTCCCCCCGAAACGAACGTTCTCCGCATGACGTCTGAGTACAACGCATTCCCTGTGTCTTTGGGTCACGGCGATGAAGTGATCGCGTTCGACCTTGGTGGAACGTCGTTTCGCAGCGCCCTGCTGACTCGCAATGGCGTCCTGAGTCACGCGCAACGGATTCCGTCTCTCAACTGTCGATCGCTGCCGGGCAGATCGCCCGACGACATCGTTCATGAAATTGCCACCTATGTTGCGGACACGGTACAGGGACTGCGGCGCACCTCGGGCATGGGGGGCCGCCGTGCTTCGATCGCGATCTCGATGGGAGCCGCCCTCAACGCGCACACCGGAAAGATTCTTGGGTCTGGGCCAATTCTAGGAGAAGGCTCGCCGTCTCTCGATCTCGACACTGCGATTCGGGAGAGTATGGATGATGCTCAGGTGACGATCGTGAATGATGTGACGGCGTCTCTGATCGCACATTCCCGGATCGCAAGTTTGCGCCACGCTCGTCGTCTTGCCCTCATTACCGTGAGCACGGGAATCGCCTCGCGTGTCTTGACGTGTTCGGTTCCACACGTCCCGGTTTGTCCGGTCCTCGGCACGCAGGGCGAGATCGGTCATCATCGTATTCGATTTTCGCTGGATGGCGTTCCTCTATCGCTGAAGTGCAGTTGCGGCGGACTCGACCACTTGAATGCTTTTGTCTCTGGCCAAGGAATTCAGTGTGTGCTGCAGCAGGCACGGACAATGTTCCCAGAGGAATTTCGCAGTTCTTATCTGAACAAAGCTGCGGCGCCGCTCGATGAAAGTGTCGCCATCTTTGCTCAAGCGTTAGAAAATGCCGACCCTCTATCCAAGAAGATCCTAACGGCAATCACGTTGCCCATTGCAGAAGCGATCAAGTGGCATTTCATGCTTGATCCCGAGATCGACAGGCTCATTCTTACGGGGGGAGTTTGTTTCCTGCTTCGCGACTACTATCTTGGGTCGGTTCTTGAGAATCTTGCAGCGCTTGAGTTCTATCCGATGGGGCGGGACGCCGAGTCGTTCTGGGCGGATCACATTATGCTGGGGCCAGTGTCAGACGATGCCGGTCTGATCGGCGCGGCCTATGTGGCGCGGGAGGTCCCCGGCCTCCATCGTCGTGAGACCCTCAGCCTGAATCCTCCATATCGTGTGTCGAGGCAGAATGCCGTCGACTATACCGTTCATCTCGTTGGTGGTGCTTTCGAGAGGCGCGCTTTTCCTGAATACTTGCTGAATCCTTTCGAAAGAGTGGTTTTGGTAATTGACGCCGCCGTGGATGAGCTTTACGGTGACATGATTCGAGAGGTCCTCGCCGGCCCGAATCGCCTGGTTGCGACTATTGTTCTCCAGGCATCCGAAAAGCGGAAGGATGTGACTTCGCTTACGGAGTTAGTTACTTCCTTCGAAGAACTGGGAGTGCGCCGACGTAAAGATTTGATTGTGGCAGCCGGCGGGGGAATCACTCTAGACCTTTCGTCGCTCGCCGCAAACCTGTTTCGACGTGGCATTCCGTGTTTGCGGATTCCAACTACCTTGGTAGCTGCGATTGACGCGGGTATTGGAGTCAAGAACGCTATTAATTTCCGTCAGAGTAAGAGTCGCCTAGGCACATATGCGGCACCTTATGCGGTTGTGGTTGATCCTTCTTTCCTGTCTACGCTGCCGGATCGACAGATTCGCAATGGCTTGTCCGAGTCGTTGAAAATCGCACTGGTGGCCGATCGTGCTCTATTCGAGCTGATTGAAGATAATGCCTTCCGTTTCCTGATGACGAAGCTTAGGTGTGCGACCGGAGCCGAACTTATTCGGCGATCGATCCGCGCAATGCTCCTGGAACTCTCTCCTAATTTGTACGAGCGAACACTGGACCGCTCTCCGGACTACGGACACACCTTCAGCCCAATCTTCGAGTTTGGCATGGACGGCCTGGAACATGGCGAGGCAGTCGCACTCGATATGGCGATTGCGACGGCGTTGGCTGTCGTAATGGGCATCCTTAATGTCGATGACGCAAAACGAATTCTGACCGTGCAAAGCGCGTTGGGCTTACCAATCGTCAGAGATGAGGTAACGGTCGATATGCTGACGCGAGGCATCGAAGATGCCCGTAAACATCGCGGCGGGCGGCTGCGAATGCCGGTTCTCAGTGGAATTGGACACGTGATCTTCCTCGACGAGGTGAGCCGTCTTGAGTTGCACGAAGCTCTGACCTTCATTCGATCATGGGCCAGCGAAGGTGCGTTAGAGGCGCGTCAGAGTGCCTAGGGTTCCGGAGCATTTTTTCGTAGAGCACAAATCCCACGAATTGGTTGTAAAAGAGCACCCCCCCGCGATTCTCGATAGCTCCATGATCATCATCAGAATGCAAGCGTCGGGTGTCTGCGGCACTGATCTTGCGATGCTCAGCGGAGCGCGCTCCTGCCGCGCTCAGGTGCTTGGGCATGAGGGCGTCGGGGTGGTGCTTTCAGCCCCCAAGAATTCCAATGTGCGCGAAGGGGAGCGCGTCATCATCAACCCTGTCGACCGAAATCGTCCCGAACTCGTCCTTGGTCACAGCAGGGACGGGGTATTTCGCGAATTGTTCTGGCTGGATTCGAACGAAGCCGTACAGGGGGAACATTTGGTCGCATGCCCCAAGGAATGCTCGATCGGCAGCGCCGACTTAGCTCTGGCCGAACCTCTTGCTTCGGTGTTGTATAGCCTTGAACTCTTGCGGAGAAAAAGGAACGCGACCTCACTCTTGATCCGCGGGTCAGGAACAGTTGCGATATTGGCTGCGAAAGTCTGGTCGACACTCAATAGCTGCGAGGCTGTTCTGGTTTCGAAGTCGCCCACGCATGCCGAGTGGCTCCGACAAATAATCTGCTGGCCAGCAAACGTTAAAGTCCAGACCATGGAGGCAATACGTTCCGTGATCAGGTCCGATCGGAATGAAGTTTTCGATTCGGCCATCTTGTGTTGCTCGCGGCAAGATGCTCCCCAAGGTCTAAATTTCTTGATGGATTCTATTCAGGAGGGCGCGACTGTCGATTTGATGGCAGGTTTTCCTCCCGAATACACTGACGACAGGTTGGGTGGCCTTGAACTCGATCAGATCCGCTGGAACAATATCTGTGGAGTGCAAAGCGCCCCACCCACAAGAGTTGTGGACGGGAGTACAGGAAAGGCAGTCAATCTAGTCGGCCATCGCGGCACATCAGAAGGGCATATTCTTCAAGCTGTTGAGTTGCTCTCCCGTGGAGCTATCTCGTTAGCTGATCTTCCTCATCGAAAATTGACTCTCCAGCAGCTTCCCGAAGCTGTAAGCGACATGCTTTCCCCAAATCGCCAGAACACGAAGTGGATCAAAGCAATCGTCACCTTTCCAGAACAAACTTTCGGAGATGCACATGGGCGAGGGTGAGAGTGCTCGCATACTCGTAACGGGTTCATCGCAGGGAATCGGAAAAGCGATTGTAATGAGACTCGCCAGCCGGCAGCATTTCGTACTTGCTGTGTCTCGCAGCAAACTGGAATATCTGGATACCAGCCGTTATCCCTGGGCTGATCGTGTCGCGTGGACTTCGCTGGACCTCTCGAACGCGACCGCGGTCGAGCAATACGCGGCATCACTGGAAAACACTTCCATACGCGCGTTGATCCTCAGCGCAGTGGACTATGGAGACGGTGCGCGGCATGGGGCATCGACAATCTCGACTCCGGAATGGCAAAGGGTCATCGGAACCAACCTGGTGGGACAGTCCATTCTGGTTTCCCGGCTTCTTTCGAAGCTTGTTCCAACTGGCTTGGGCCTCATCGTTAATGTCTCATCCGATGTCGCCGTGACACCGGCAGCCGGCCGTGCGGCGTATGGTGCTTCAAAGGCTGGGCTGCACGCCATGTTGCGCGCTGTCGAAGCCGAACATCGAGCCGACGGTCTGCGGGTGTATCAATTGATCCCGACCTTTCAGACCGTGACAGAAGGGATTCGCCGCCGCCGTCCTGCCGATTTTGATTTTTCCTCCTACGCCGAACCCGCTCTGATTGCCGAAGTGTTAGAACGGATCATTGCTACTCCAGGCCAAGTGACCGGTGGAACGTATCTGATTCGTCGCGATGGCACGTTACAGCCGTACGATGAAGTCGCAAGCCTATAAGGGCGCCGCCCTGCTACCTCGCTCACCAAGGGGGTCCTTCCGATTCCTGAATTCAGAACATGCGCGCCCAAGGAGCCAGCTTTCTTGTCTACAGCGCTATAATGTTTTGCTCCTTAAGAACGCGGACTGCTATCTGTGGGATGGGTGTCCGCTGTCCAACCGCGGACTTCGACCCTGTGCAGGCCAGGTCTCCTGCGGTGGTGATGGTGCAAGCGCCGCCGACATTCTCTCCGAATGTCTGCATGACAACATCCCCGGGATTCGCGTTTTCGTTGTCGATAAAAGCGCCGACGTTGAACTGATTGGCCGAGTCGGCGGGTGATGGCGACGATGCCGTTGTTCTGACTCGAGGTTGCGACCATGCCATCGCCCGCGAATGAGTCTCCCCAAACGCCGGCCGCGTCGACGATTCCGATGCTGGCAGGTACTTGGCTCACGCCGTATACGCCCGCGGTCCCCGCTGCTGGCGAGGCACTGGTGCCACCGGCGCCGATGGCGACTTTGCCGAGGAAGCCGGTGCTGCCATCGACTGCGTTGCGACCGAACACTCCGTATCCACCGTTAGCCGAGCTCGAACCGTAGACCCCAGACTTGTTGATGACGCTGCTGTTTCCATTCACGCCATCTCCGGCGCCGCTGGTTCCAACCACGCCGTCTCCATTTGCATTCACGCCTTGAACAATCGCGTTGCCACTGTTCCCGCTGAGTGTCATCGGGATTGCGATTCCGAGTGGAGAAGTGGTCGTCCCTGATCCGGTTAGCGTCGCGTCATGAGTGACTGTCAAACTCCCTGTTGAAGCGATCGTCAACGTGTTGCCGCTTGGAGTGATGGTGATATTGCTTCCCGCAGCCAGCGACACGTTGCCGGTGAGGGAGTTCAGGGTCGTTACCACTTTGTTCGTGGGAAACGTCTGGCCTAGAGCGAAGGAGATTTGTCCGTTGGGAGCGATCGACAATCCCGTTTCAGCAGTCTTTGATGAGCCAGATCCGAAGAGCAGATTCAACGTGCCCGACGGACTAGCCGTGTCGTTGCCGGCGGGCTCAGACTGCCACTGGAACGTCTCGTTCGTTGCCGACTTGGAAGTGCTGTTGAAGGCGGAAGCAGTGAAGAACACTGGTTGAGAGTTCTTGCCGCTCGTAGCCGTCGCCGTTCCCGTGGAGGTCATGGTCAAGGTGCCTCTGACCGTGCTGCCGCCCTTTACGTCGAGCGTCGTCGCGGAAGTGGTCGTGCCGATGCCGACCTTTGCGGTACTTCCACTGCCGGTCTGAAACAGAGAGGAATTTCCAAGCGTGGAAGTGCCTGTCCAGATGGGAATGTAGTCGGTCGTTCCCGTTCCGGTGACTGTTGACGCGGGAGGCACAGGCGCTGTCGTGGAAGCAGAATCCGCCGCAGGTGCCGCAGTTGAGGGGGAAGCGGTGTTCGCAAGCAGGAACGCTGAAGCAGGCAATCCGCCTAGTGTCTCGGCGTCTGCCGCTTTGATCGCATATGGAACACCAACAAGAAGGACACGAGGAAGTTCGTTCATCCCGGCGATTCCGGGTTGCACCGCAACCCAGCGTGCACGGTTCGTCATGAATAAATCGCGGGGAAGGCCGTCCGCACTGGCGAATCCCAGAAGAACGGTATACCGACCGTCTTTGGAGAGTTGGACGGTCTGCGTCTCCGACCAAAGAGGCGAGCCGCCGTTTTTCTGTTCGTCCAGAGAAAACGTTAGGGTCACGTCACCGGACGGTACCGCGCCGGCGGAATCTTTGACTACACCGCTAAAGCGTACTAACCGGGGTACGCCCTGGTTTTCAGTGGTTGTGTCGGCCACGACGGATGCCAGACTTGAATTCTGTGGGGCCGCCATCACAGAACCGGCCAGCAGCGAAGCGACCAGACCCGTCGTGAGCGCAGCCGATGAGATCATTCTGGCCCATGGGGTGTTTTGCAGGTGTTTCATGGAAATACTCCTGATGTGAAGTAGCGTTTCGTGGCGCGCCAAATTCCCTAGGAAATTTGCCGGGTGCCAGGATTTGCGCTCACCTTCAAGAGCGACGAGCAGCGTCGAATTCCCTCACGGAGTGGAAGAAGAGATTTACTGTTGCCGTGTTGAGGAGCGGAAGGAGATCTGCGATGTCGCAATCGAGCGCTTTGCGCAACGCGACCGACAACTTGATGATCGTCGCTTTGGCGGTTTTGGGGTCGCTAGCGTCCTCGGTTGAATGAACTCCCCCAAGACTCAGGCGCGATCAATGCTAGGATTGCCGGCATGCGTTTCCGAAAAGCAATTCGGAATTGCGCCCTCATGTTGGGCCCTTTTCTCTCCACCTGCGCCGCTCAGAATGTCGTCGACTTGAAACCCACGCCGCAGCAAACGGAATGGCAAGACCTGGAAATGGGCGCCATCATTCACTTCGGCACCAATACATTCCTTGATCGTGAATGGGGAGACGGCACCGCCGACCCCAACGTCTTCAATCCGTCAGCATTCAATCCTGAACAATGGATGCAAGCGCTCCAGTCGGCCGGAATCAAGTATGTGATTTTCGTTGCCAAGCATCACGACGGATTCTGCCTATGGCCCACCAGCCAGACCGACTACAGCGTAAAGAGCAGTCCCTGGGAAAACGGTCACGGAGACATGGTTCGT
>Ga0126372_10000231_pt1 | contig 18062 bp, 9 predicted proteins | sample PanSoiMetaPlot_6_FD_92762 | JGI IMG/M metagenome (GOLD analysis project Ga0126372, IMG submission 92762) | Tropical forest soil microbial communities from Panama - MetaG Plot_6 | ecosystem: Environmental > Terrestrial > Soil > Tropical forest > Bulk soil | place: Panama | collected 2016-02-17
CATCCCCCGGCAATGAGAAACCCGGCAACGCTGACATAGCGATATTGTGGGCCCGGCCAATACCAGATTCGAGCATCCCACCACACCAGACCGGAACGGAATGATGCAGACAGACATCGTGCACTTGCTTGGCATTCGTGTGACCACCCACACGGCCCAGCTTGATGTTGATGATGCGGCAGGCGCCCAACTTAATGGCAGCTTCTGCATCGGAAGCATTATGAATGCATTCATCTAGGCAGATGGGCGTACGTAATTGGACCTGTAAACGCGAATGCTGATAGATGTCATCCCACGCCAGCGGCTGCTCAATCATTGCGAGGTCATAGCGGTCGAACGACTTCAAAACTTGAACATCTTCCAAGCGGTAGGCTGAGTTTGCATCCACCATCAATTTGATTTCAGGATACTTCTCCCGGACGGCTGCAATGATGTGTACGTCTTTGCCAGGTTTTACCTTAAGTTTGATCCGCTGGTATCCAGCGCGAAGCTCATGTTCAATTTTGGCGAGAAGGGTCGAAATGGAGGGTTGAATTCCGATGGATACCCCGCAGTCAATTGGTCGGCGCATTCCACCGAGCAGCTTCACCAGAGGCACATTTTTTTGCTGTGCCTCGACGTCCCAGAGCGCGTTCTCGAGGCCGGCTTTGGCCATTTCGTGTCCCCGGATTGGCTTCAGCAGATCCGCGACTTCCGCAGCGCGCTCGATGTTCTTACCCAGAACCATTGGCACGATGAAGTCCTTCATCATGTGCCACGCGGTTTCGGTAGTTTCGCTGTTGTAGAAGGGATCTTCTGCTGCGGTAATCTCGCCCCAGCCCCGAATGCCGTCCGCGACCAGTTCAACTAACAGAACCCGCCTGTCCCACGTCACTTCCGAGCTGGTTTCGAACGGCGCCTTGAGGCTCATTGCGAGTTCCCTCAGCTCGATGTTCTCGATTCGCATAATCCGCAACCGCCAGACAGCTATGAGCCCGTCATTCCTCGTACCATCGGAATCCGCGCTGTTGTTCCTCAGCCGCATCGCGAGCCAGTGCCAAAACGCGCTGTCGGCGATAATTGGCACAAGCCACGAGCATCATATCCAGCAGAGCCATCGGGGCCACATAGGAATCGCCGAAATGGCACGTGTCCACCGAAGCGATAAAGCACTCATCCGCGAAACGCGCTATTGGCGAAACGAAAGTGTCGGTAATTCCGACGGCGTAGGCCCCCTTGGTCTTTGCCTGCCGCATTCCCTCGACTGTTTGTCGGAGGGAGCGATGAAAACTGATGGCAATGACTAGATCTTTCTTGCCCGCAGTGCGGACGAGATGAACCACCCGTCCCGGACTTGTGGCCGAAAACGCGGGCAAACCGAGCATGACCAGATGATGTTCCAGATAAAACACCAGGGCTGCAGCCAAATCGCCGCCCAGCAGCATAATTCGGCGCACCGACCACATGCGTTGTGCAAGGCGGGCAAGTTGTCTGGTGTCGAGAGTGTTGCGCAAAGCGAAGAAGTTTTTCTGATCTTGATCGAGCGAGTCGCGGACGTGAACCGGAATTTCGGAATTATTGCCGGCACTCGACAGCAGGGAGTCGAGCGATGTTGCGTGGGCGATTGTTAACTCGTGCACATAGCGGCGGAAGTCCGGATATCCGGAGAACCCCATGGCTCGCGTCGTCCGCAAAAGTGTGGCCGTATCGGTGTGCAGCTTCGACGCGAGGGCACGCACACTAAGAAACAGGAAACTCCGGGGGTCCTCGAGGACCGGGCGGATCAGCTCCTGCTGTTTTGGGGAGAGACCATCCAGGCGGTTGCGCCAACTTAAGGTCGTAGAGCGATGATTGGTAGTGCCGCTTTTCACAAAGAGCGTATAGCATCCATCAGCCAGACACCTGCTGTCAACATAGTTGTCACATGTGTGACAACTGTACGTGGCGATAAACAAGCCCGCCTTGCATCGACATTTCCTATAGCGAGCATGTGGAATTAAGTCTTGACAGCCGCTCCTAATGTTTATATAAGGCGAGGATATTTTCGGTCGTCACATCCGTAACACGGCAGCTCGCAAGAGAGGTTGGTTATGAAAAAACTTCAGTTGTCAGTCGGGTTGCTTGTCTCGTTTTTGTTATTCGCGACCTTGAGCTGGCCGCAGACTTCGACCACCTCGTTGCGGGGAACGATATCCGACCCCCGAGGAGCTGTGGTGCCAGGTGCAGACGTGAGCATTACGAACCCCGCGACCGGACTCGCGCGCGCCACGAAAACCAACGAACAGGGCCAATATCAATTCGTCGAGGTCCTGCCCGCCACATACACTCTGACTGCCAAAGCGCCGGGCTTTGGAACGCTTCAAATTGATAATGTCCGTCTCCTGGTAAATACGCCTGCCACCGTGAACGGTAGCCTGCAAGTGCAGAAAGTTTCGGAAAGCGTTCAAGTGATGAGCGAGGCGCCGCTGGTGAATACCGAGGACGCCAGCATTGGCAACGCCTTCACGGTAGATCAAATGACCACGCTTCCCCTCGAAGGCCGCGATCCCGTATCGATTCTGAGCCTGCAGCCCGGTGTGCTGTACACGGGCAACAGCGCGTCAATTGACCCAAATTCCGATAGTCGCAGTGGTGCTGTCAGCGGCGCCCGCAGCGATCAGAGCGACATCACCGTCGATGGTGTGGACAACAATGATCCGGTAAAGGGCTACGCCTTCCAGGGCGCCTTGCGATCCACGCTGGATTCCCTCGAAGAGTTTCGCGTTACGACAACAAATTCTAATGCAGAGGCGGGCCGCTCCTCGGGTGCGCAGGTCTCACTTGTCACCAAGAGCGGAACCAATAACTTTCATGGATCGCTTTACGAGTACAACCGGTCTGGCATCGGCGAGGCGAATGACTGGTTCAACAAGCGTTCCGAACTGCAGGCAGGTAATCCGAACGTACCACCTCACCTGGTTCGAAACACTTTCGGCGGATCCATCGGTGGGCCGATCGTGAAGAACAGATTCTTTTTCTTTGCGACGTACGAAGGCCAGCGGACGCACGAGAGTGCTGTGGTTACTCGGATCGTACCTAGTGCCAGTCTTCGCAAGGGCCTGTTGACCTATTTTTGCGATACAACCGCTCCAAACTGCCCTTCCAATGGTCTCTTCACGCTGACGCCCCCAATACTTGCGCAACTCGATCCGAATTGCAGCAGCCTGGGGACCTGCCCCCAGGGGCCGGGCGTGGACCCAGCCGCACTGGCCGTGTTCAATAGCTACCCGCTGCCAAATAACCCGACCGGTGGCGGGGACGGCATAAACTTGGGAGCGTTTACGTTTTCCGATGCCACTCCCGCTAAACTCGACACCTACATCCTTAAACTGGACTATAACCTGACCGCAAACGGCAATCACCGGCTATTTGTGCGCGGGAACCTGCAGAACGATCACATGGTCACCGACGGCTCACAGTTTCCCGGTCAGCCTCCCAATACAGTCGCCACGAATAATGGAAAAGGAGTGGCCGTTGGGTACATGAGCCTCCTCAGAAATTCGTTGGTGAATAATTTTCGTTATGGATTTGTGCGTGAGGGCCTGAGCCAGGCAGGACTGCAAACCAAACCTTACATCAGCTTTTACACGGGCGGACTTTCGAATCCCGTGGGCGAGACGCCCACCACCAACGTCCATGTGCCGCTACACAACTTCGTTGACGATGTCACGTGGACGAAGGGCAATCACACAGTACAATTCGGAGCCAATCTCAAGATTGTCAACGATCTGCGAGCGTCCAACGCGCAATCATTCAATTACGGAGTCTCGAATCCAACCTGGCTTGCAGCCGGAGGTATATCCGGCGACGGAACCAGCCTGGATCCCGGCAATCTTCCGAACATCACTCCACCAGTATCGACGTCCTTCACTGCGGATTACGACCTGGCCGTAAGCGCCTTGACCGGCATAGTGCCGCAAGTAACAGGTTCTTACGAGATGACAAAAAACTTTACGCTCCTGCCGCAAGGCGCAATGGCCCCCCGCCATTTTCGCTCGCACGAAGCCGAGTGGTACGCGCAGGATGCCTGGCGTGTGAAATCGAACCTGACGCTCACATTTGGATTGCGCTACAGCCTGCTGCAACCGCCCTACGAAACAACGGGCACTCAGGTCACGCCCATCCCGGGAATCAGTCAGTGGTTTCGCAATCGCTACGAAGCGATGCTGAACGGGCAAAATGTCCAGCCGTTGTTGAGTTTCGGGCTTTCCGGACAAGCCAATGACAAGCCACCGATCTGGAACTGGGATTACAAAGACCTTGCTCCCCGTTTTGCCTTTGCCTGGTCTCCAAATTTCTCACACGACAGCTGGTGGCAGAAAATATTTGGTGCGTCAGGCAAGAGTTCAATTCGCGGTGGATATGGTATTTACTACGACCATTTCGGCGAAGGCGTGATTAATACCTTCGATCGCCAGGGTTCCTTCGGTCTGACTACCATCATCGGTGATCCAGCTGGATTCGTGAATCCTGACCAATCGCCTCGCTTTACTTCGCTCTATAACATCCCGAGTGTGGGTTGTGGGAATGCGCAGCCTTGCCAGCTCTTACCTCCTCCGCCCACTGGTGGGTTCCCGTATGTGCCGCCGTTCACGCCTGACACCGGTGGTGGTGCAATCAGCTGGGGCTTGGACAACGGGTTGAAGACGCCTTACTCCCACGTGGTGGACTTTTCGATCACACGAGAGTTGGGAAGAGGGTTCGTCCTGGAAACGTCCTACGTGGGCCGGTTTGGCCGACGCCTGCTGCAACAAGTAGATGTTGCACAGCCACTGAATCTGCGCGATCCGAAATCCGGCATGGACCTGTTTACCGCGGCCAGAATGTTCACGCTCGCCTACCAGTCAGGAGTTCCGGTGCAGAATATGAAGCCGGTCCCCTACTGGCAGAACCTGTTTCCTCTAGCGAATGGACCCGAGACACTGCCGAACACGTGTGCCCCAGGCACACTTCCAGCCGTCCCGAGCGCAACACAAAATATGTATGAGGTTTTCAGTTGCAACCAGGGCCTCGACATGACCACGCAGTTGCTGTCGATTGATTGGTATTGCGACCCAACTGGCGCTAGCTACGTCGCGTGCGCAACCGTGAACGGGGTTACCAAACCGTTCCAGTTCTGGGATCAACAGTTCTCGTCGCTCTACGTCTGGCGTACTTCCGGGAGCAGCAGCTACAACGGCCTGCAAGCCAGCCTGCGACGCAAGATGGCGGGCGGCCTGCAATTCGATTTCAACTACACCTTCTCCAAGTCAATCGATCTTGGTTCCGATGCTGAGCGGGTCAGCCAATACGAGGGCGGCGGCTTCGCCAGCTACATCATGAATACCTGGGCACCGTATCAGAACCGAGGACCATCGGATTTCGACGCGACCCATCAGTTCAATGCCAACTTCATGTACGAGTTGCCCTACGGAAAGGGCAAGCATTTCGATGCTCACGGCGTGCTCGGCTCGATCTTCGGCGCTTGGGAAGTCACCGGGATCTATCGCATGACCAGCGGATTCCCAACGACTGTTAATGACGGCAATTATTGGCCGACAAATTGGGAGAACACTGCCAATGCCGTACTCGTTGGACCCAAGCCGGAAAGCGGAACGTTCATGGTCAATGGCAGTCCCAACATATTCAGGGACCCGACTTCGGCGATTAACGCATTCCGCTTCGCTCTGCCCGGCGAGTCCGGAGAGCGCAATAACATTCGCGGCGCCGGTTACTTCGGTCTCGATCTGGGGCTCGGCAAGACCTGGCGAGTGACCGAAGCTTCTGCCCTAAGATTCAGTTGGGAGACATTTAACGTCACAAATTCGGTACGATTCGATGCCGCGGCTCTGGAGCCGATTGCCGGCAGCAATGCTGAGGGAAATCTGGCACTCGCAAACACGGCCGGTTTCGGCTACTACACATCGACTCTTACCAACCCGCGCGTAATGCAGTTCGCCCTGCGTTACAGCTTCTAAAGGAATCGGAGATATGAAGCGAACCACCATCGCCGCACTCCTTTTTTGTCTCTTGATCGCAGACGCTTTATCGGCCCAGTCGCTCAACGACAAGATTGACCATGTCTTTGCGGATTGGAACACGACCAGTTCACCGGGCTGCGCCTTGGCCGTAGTGAAGAACAGCCGAATCGTTTACGAGCGTGGTTATGGAATGGCGAACTTGGAACTCGGCATCGTTATCATGCCGCAGTCGGTGTTTGACATTGGCTCGGTCTCGAAAGAAATCACCGCGATGGCCATGCTGCTCCTCGTTGAGGACGGAAAGATTTCGCTCGATGACGAAATTCGAAAATACATTCCCGAAATGCCCGAATATGGCAACACGATTACGCTTCGCCACATGCTGCATCACACCAGCGGCCTGCGTAATTACGACGATTTATTTGATATCGTCGGGATACCGGAAGCTGACCTGACTACCGATCGCGATGCCCTGGAATTGACGGTGCGGCAAAAGGGGTTGAACTTCAAGCCCGGAGAAGAATTTCTCTACAGCGATACCAATTTCTTTCTGATGTCACTCGTGGTGAAGCGTGTCACCGGGCAGACACTGCGGCAGTTTGCGCAGGAAAGAATCTTTGGCCCACTGGGCATGACGAGCACGCATTACCACGACGATCACACCATGATCGTTCCGCGACGGGCCACCGGCTACGCGCCCCACAACGGCGGCGGCTTCGAAATTGATATGAGTAACTTCGAACAGGTCGGAGATGGCTCTGTGATGACGACGGTCGAGGATTTATTTAACTGGGATCAGAATTTTGAGCACCCGATTGTCGGCGGGCCGGAAGCCATTCGCCAGTTGACAACACCGGGAAAGCTCAACAACGGCCAGCCGATCCCATACGGAATGGGTCTCTTCATCGACCATTACCGAGGACTGAAATGGATTCATCACAGCGGAGAATGGGTGGGCTACCGGGCCGCATTCAGCCGCTTTCCTGACCAGCATTTTTCCACGCTGCTTACGTGCAATTGCATTGGCAGTATGAATCCCATGGGCTTGGCGAAGCAGGTTGCCGACATTTATCTTGTGGACGATTTCGCCCGGGCCGAAAAGGCAAATGCAGCTCAGGCCGCGAATGTGCCTGCAACAAACCTGCAGGGGTACGTTGGCACGTACTGGAGTCACAAAAATGGAGCACTGCGAAAATTTGAAGTGCGGGAGAACAAGCTCGTGATGGTAGCTCCAGGAATGACCTATGACATGCTTCCTCTTGGCAGCGGACGGTTCGAGGCACTGGAAACCGATTCAGAACATCGGGATAGGTACGTCTTTAGGCAATCTGGCAAAGGCGAGTTCGATCTGGAGGCTTGGGAAGGGGGCGCACCGACGACTTACAACGCGGTTAAAGGGCCGTTGCCGAACTCATCCCGCCTGAATGAATACGTAGGCAGCTACAAAAACGACGAACTCGAGGCCGTCTGGAAACTGGTTATTCACGACGGCAAGCTCATTCGTCAGCAATGGATGGCTGAAGACCAGGAACTGCAACCCGCCTTTCCCGACGGATTCATCGGCGACCTGAGTGAAGGCCAATTCCTGATGCATTTCAATCGTGATGCAACGGGAACGATAACCGGGTTTGACGCAGCCACTGACATGGTTCGACCAATGACGTTTACGAAGCTGGAAAACCGCATTGGGGATGGGGCTGACAACGTTTTGCGTTAACCACACGCGAAGCATGCGAACGTGATTGTTTGCGGCGATTGATACCGCTACCCCTCTTGTGTTCCTCAATTCGCCGGTTAGCGGATGTAGGCAACAAGGAACTGACGAAGTGTTCCGGTTCAACCCCGTTATCGGCTAATAATCCACCCGATCGCTACTCTTTCTCTTATAGGCGTTGAGATCCATTACGCCGCTCGCATAGGGCATCGCGGATGTTAGGGTGAATCTCCTGCTCACGCTTTCTGGGAACAGGCGCTCACTGGTGCCTAGCGTCAGGGCGTGCAGGAGCAAGGAGCAAGTGCAGTTCACCGACCAAATCATGCGCGAGCAACGCGTGTACCAGGTGGCTACTGCCGTCCGTAATAATGCTTCGTAAGGCTTCACGCAAGTGAAGCGAGCGGTGGGGGGAAGCTACATGTCGGCGAGTAACTCACGAATTCACGTTGGACTCTCCTCGCGGAAGAGAATCGACCATCTCCATACTACGGGGCTGACAATCAGATCAGTTACCACATTATCACTGTGAAGGAGGGCGTCGGAACCATTGTTGACGTGACGAAAGACCAGGTTGTCAAAATACTTCATTTCAACAGCGAGACGGCACCAATATTGCCCCTGCCATGAGACCTTCCTTAAAGAACGGTCACAATCGTGTCCTGCTGCTGTCTATCTTAGATGACTTAACTCAGCTGGCTGACTGCGCCTAACGTCTTTTCCACTTCTTCAGGCGTGTTGACGATGCTACATCCTATCCGGGCATAGGTAACTTGGTAAGGAGTGGTAGAAGCAACGATCTTCTGCTTAAGCAGGCGTTGCACGACCTGTTCTGGCTTCAATCCCCTTACTTCAAAGCAAACCATTCCTGCGGAGAGGTCTTCATCAATCGGAGTGTGGAGTACAACGTGCGGCATTCGTGCTAAACCTTCTTTCAACTGGCGGTTCAATTGGTGGATACGCCTGGTTATCCGCGCCGGTCCAATCTTCTGATGAAAATCGAATGCCACCGGTAATGCCCACATGTGTTCAAAAGCTTGAAAACCTCCCGGGGAAAACCATGCGGCACGAGCCGGAGGGATGGGTTCTTTTTCTGCTTCCCAGGCTTCAAATGGCTGTAGCGAGTGGAGTGTAGGAATCAGTGGACGCATGTTGGCCCAAACCGCAGGCTTGGCCCACACAAAACCGGTGCCACGCGGTCCGAAGATCCACTTATGAGTGCCTGCAGAAAACGCGTCGCACCCTAACGCGGTAACCTTGGGGTCCTCAACACCGAGACCGTGCACTCCATCGACAATCAAGAGCACCCGGTCTTTCTCCTCTCGTCCCGCATTTACCTCTGCCATCATGTCTGAAATGCGGCGGACAGGAAGCCGTACACCACTGCTCGAATGCACCCAGGTCAGGCCAACCGCGCGCGTTCTTGGTCCAATTGCCTTGCGGATCCGCTCAGTTATTTCACCGGATGAGATGGATTCGTAAGAGTCAAAAAGAGCAATTTTGTGCCAGGTTGCGCCGCAGCGGCCCGTCGCCAGTCGGATGGATTCATGATGCACGAAGTGATCGTGCGTAGTTGTGAGTATTTCATCTCCTTGGCGGAGCGGCAAGCCATGATAGATCAGCGATAGCCCTGTAGTTGTGTTCTGGGTAAGGGCAATATCCTGCGAGTCGCCGTCGATGTAGTTTGCGATTACACTGCAAGTTTTTTTCAGAATGTTTTGCTCGGCATTTTCAAACAGTGCAGGCTCAGTCGTAAGAAAAGGATTCGCGTCCAGCTGCCGCCGGTATCGCTCGATAGCCTCACGCACGGGACGCGGGTGAGAAGCAAGGTAGAAGAGGCCGAGATGAATGTAATCCGGAGCGAGATCGAACTCACGACGAACGGTCTTCCAATCGTGATAATGATTCGGCGCATCCTGTTTGGTTTGCTCGCTGTTCGCCAAAAGCGGAGCCAGGGCACCGGCGGCCAACGATGCTGAGCTGCGTAAAAAGAAGTCGCGGCGGGTTAGCGGCATCGAATAGTCCCCATTGGTGCAGCTATCATGGTACTAAGCAGCAAGAGCAAGAAACGGTTCATTCTCGGCTCGACCCTTTGGTGTGTCGATTGACCAATCTCTCTTCCCGTTATTTGGGAGAGGCATTGTTTATGCTGAGGAGCACTCGCTTATGCTTCAAGGGCTTAAAGTAATGAGCATTTCCTTCGGACGCCTGATGCACAGACAAACCCGGGGCTCTTATCGGCTAGCGTGTCGAATTCGTCCAGCCTCTCGAGCAATTCAGCCATAATTTGATTGTGGAGAGGAGCAACTGATCAGTTCAATGTGAGTAAATCGCAAGTTTATTCCTCTCCTCGCTGGAACCCACGAGAATCTCGCCTCTTCACACGATCACATGATGTGAGGAGCAGTGTCTTGAACAAAATTGCGCGCGCTCCAGGCGGGATCAGGCCACCGCAGCCTGATAGCGGCTTGGAGTTATGCCCATTTGCCGAACGAACGCGCGAGTCATGTGGCTCTGATCTGCAAAGCCAGCCCCAATCGCCGCCTCGGCCGGGGGTTGACCGCTGGCCAGAAGCTGCCTCGCAAGCAACACTCGTCGCTGTATGAGATAGGCATGGGGCGTTATCCCTAATTCACGAACGAAGGCGCGCAAAACTTGAAAGCGGCTTGCACCGACGATTGCGGCCATCTCAGCTAGGGACACGGACCTCTCAGGATGCGCGTTCAGGTGCTCCACGGCTTTGGCTATACGGGGGGAGGAACCATGCGAGAAACGCCGAGACGTTCCATACCTCTGTAAAAAATGGATGAGACATGAAATCAAATTCTCTTCTATAGCAAGACGGTCCGAATTCGAATCTGCGAGGCATTCGAACAGCCGCGTTAAGGTTGCAGCCAAAAAGTGGTCTCGTATGACCGGTCGTGCGATCTCGATTGTCCCGATCGTCTCTTCCTCTATCGCGCGGTACACAACCTGGGGATCCAAGTAAATGATTCTCCAACTGCTTGTCTTGCCGGCTACCGGAACGCCGTCATGTATCTCGCCAGGATTTGCTGTGATCACGTCGCCGGGGGAGGCATAAACCGTCCCAACGGCGGTCCAGGAACGCTGAACGCCGGAGCCGATTACGCCTATAGCGAGCTGGTCGTGCGAGTGCCGTGGGAAGGGATGATTTGTGACTTTCGTCGTCATTTCAATTCCGGGAACGATCGTCCTGTGCTGTTCAACGTAATGAATTCGTTTTCCCATCGTTTCGGATCCTTGCTAGCTCATTGAGGCTGATAGTGGAGAGCGACGACGCCTGAACTGAGGGTCTTGGTGTCCGAGCGCTTCCAGAGCATTGACGCCCATATGCTTGAAGATGCGTGACCGTTCCCATCAGCAAAGAAACCGATAAACAAGCAAGCAAAACTCAGCCACAAGGCCGCATTTGAGCATTGTGTGCGTCCTATCACCCCATACCATACTGCAACAAGCCGGCTTCTGCTTGAGCTGCCTGATCTCCTGAGCATCCTCCGGCGCTCTTATCGGCTAGCGCATTGAATTCGACCAGCCTCTCGAGCAATTCAGCCATAATCTGATTGTGGAGATGAGCAACTGACCAGTTCATGTCAATTTAAGTGAAACGCAAGCGTATTCCTCTCCTCGCTGGAACCCACGAGAATCTCGGCCGTTCACACAATCACATGCTGTGAGGTGCAGTGTCTTGAACAGAATTGCGCTCCAGGCGGGATCAGGCACTACAGCCTCACAGCCGCTTGGTGCGAACACCATTTGCGACACCCCGAAAACGAGGACATCGGCAAGTCATTGAGAATTCTAACGATTGCGCTAGTCCTTGATGACTGATTGGCTGTGTACCGGCCATCTATGAAAGCGTCGACCCCTGTTAAGCAAAAATTGACGACACTCCTCCTGCTCCTGTATAGGGCCAAACTAACCGGATACGCCTTTGGTGCCAGGCCTCGCAACATGAGGTCATAGCAGTCGATCAAGGATCTCGTTAGGCAGTTGTTGCCCAACAAAAACGCCGAGATCGTCACCTATTGCACGAATTAGTCGTTGACACGCCAGCGCTTACGCTGCCCGGGAATTTGGTGGCGGTTACGCGAAGAAATCTGAGATGTGCGATAGTTTAGGCGGGTGCGCAGCATTGGTTTAGCGGAAGCTCAGAATTCTCGGCACGTGTGCCACGTGTGACAGAAAAGTAGTTAGAGTCAAATAAATTTATCTGCACGTGGTGGTGTTGCATAAGAGGATTGGCCGGTTAATTTTCGCACGATCAGGGATCTGTCTTTTACCTGAACCCTTTATCAAGGTAACTAGGCAAATAGTCTCCCGCACCAACTCGATCACGACATTAAGAACACTCTCAAAATGTCGATCAGACTTTCACCAATCAAGTGTCCGCTTTTGAACAGCAGCTCCCACGAATGAACACTCACGGCCTTGAACCGGTAATCCGGACTGCGGCTTCTAGTCGTCGCGTTCCTCGCTCAGCTCCTTGCATGTGGGCTAACAGTTTTCGCAGTAGCCCCACATCCTGAATCTGGCTTGGCTTCCATACGCGGGCAACTCTCTTCAGCAACCCACGATAAGGCCCCTTGCCGAGTTGTTTTTCCCAGGCCTAAACCTGGCAAACTAGTTCAGGGATATCGCCTTCGACAACCTGTCGGCTCTTGCTGCTGCCGGGATGGACGGAAGTGGAGGGTGTGTCCTGTTGTTAAGTCCCCGCCACCAGCTGAGGCCGCAAACCCTGGCGCGATCCTTCGGGTGTGGCCCAACCGAACAACTTCAGCGCGGTTTTGGGTCGCTTCCTCTCATCCAGGTCAACCCACACGCCATCGAAATAATAAAGATAGAGCCCCAATCCGAAGCAGACGCACGCCCGCTTGAATGCCTGCGCTTCGGCGCTGGTACCGGCGTTGTCGTTATCCGTCCACTCCTCGCCTGTGGCCGAATGCGAGCCTAAGGCGAAGATCGTCAGCTCACAAGTCACGAATACCTTTGCGACCGTTTTCTGGTCTCGACTCCGCTCGAAGTTGGCACTGGTATGGACGGCATACTTCCGGGTCCAGCCAGCGGGAGTGAACAAGGAATTGAGGCGATCCGTATAGGGTCGGGGATCAGCATAGGGGATAACCTGTCCTCGGAGTTTTCCGGACTTGGTGGTGTTCGTCACCCGCCATTCGATTAGTGCCTGATCAAAGGGTACTTCAAGCTCTCCTATTAATTCTTTGATCTGATCGAGCGAGAGCTCCGGACCAGTTGAGGGGCTCATGACAGCGGACGGTTGGCGCCACCAGCTCCCTCGGATTATCGAGTGCAGAGCCGTTCGCACGGCCGTTTGCGGCGGTCATCGGGATGCTCCATGGCTTGATGGTTAATGGGTGAGGAGATTGGGGAGACGGCAGGGGGCCGCTTGAGCACCAGACGGGAACCCGATGATCTGGATGAACATTGCTAGGTCCGGCATCACGCTTCGGGACAAGGACGCGAAGCTCTTCGTATCGCATGTGTCCGACCAATCCCTCGCAGATGGCTGATTTTGGAACTGAAGTACTTCAAGAAGACCCCGTCACCCGACGCACGGCTTTGGCACACAACAATTCGGCGTTTTGTTGAACAGTGGTCGAGCAACCGTGCCCGAACAGTGTCGCAAGCAAGATGCGTATTAGGCCAAGATGCTGACCGGCAAGGCGGTCGGACTTTGCGGAGATCTAAGGTGTAGGCCCGCAGCGCATGCACCGTTGCCTTCGACAATGGCATCCACATTCAGTTCGCTTCGAAGAGGAAAAGATTACTAAAGTCGCCGTGGAGAGATTGTCTTCCGATTCAGAACCGGTCGAATAGCAACAGATGTCGTCGCGCAGCGTTGCGCTGCGTTACCGAAGTTGACCCTGATAGCATCGAGCTGGTGTAGGAAACAGGCGCTCAGATCTCAATGACCATGTCTTCAAGGCGAGTGGGGTACTTGTTCAGCACTTCCCCTTTCTCTTTGCGGACCACAACTGTGTCCGAATGGCGGACTCCGCCCCAACCGGGATCATAGACTCCAGGCTCGCAACTGAACGTCATGCCCTGTTTCAGAACGGTCTTATCGCCATCGGCTATCCATGGAGCCTCGTGACCTTCTAAACCAATGCCGTGTCCGGTGCGGTGCTTAAGGAACTTCTCAAAACCGGCTTTGCGGACCTGGTCGAGAGCTTTCCTATCCACCTCTTCGGCGATCGCTCCCTCTTTCAGATTCTCGACGCCGGTATCATGAGCGGCCAGCATGGCGTCATAGAGGCGTTTGGCATAATCGGCAGGCTTCCCGACAACGAACGTTCGCTCACACTCAACAGCATAGCCGCCCACTTGGCACGTGTAGCTTAGGATTAGCGCATCTCCCTTCTTGAGCAAGTCCTTACTCGGTACGGCATGAGGGTAAGCGGAACGCCTGCCGAACGGCACTAGGCCGCCGAACGGCGGATCGATAGCAACGCCGACTACATCTTTTAGCTCTGCAGCCATCTTGTCAGCGAGGGCATCATCTGCAGCCTTCAGTATTTCATTTTCCGTGACGGCCCCATGCGTCTGTACAAAGTTGCGGCCTGCCTGGATCGAGTAGTCATTGAAGAAAATTCCCCGGCGCATGATGTTGATTTCGTCTTCATCCTTGATGTAGCGCATCTCTTCGATCAGATCGCCAGCTTCGACGATCTCGGCGTCGGGTGCACCGAGTTTTATTTGCTTCATGCGGCTGGGTAGGGGTTCTTCTACGCCGATGCGCCGCTTGGCAAATCCGCGGTGGGCTACTCTCTCGAATATCCAGCGCACGCGGTTCACTGGGCCGGGATAGTCAAAATAGGCCTCGTAGTCCTTTACCCACCACAGCTTCACCTGGTCGGACTCAAGTGCAGGGACGAACAGAACGGGATCGCCAGACTTCGGAATTAATGCAGCCAACGGGCGCTCAGTCGAGAGATGAAAATAACCGGTCGTGTAGATGACGTTTGGAGCGCTTAGCAGAATGAGTGCATCCAGTTTGCGCTTCTCCATCTGCTGCTGCACCTGGACGACCTTGCGCCGGTACCAGTCGGGTGGCAGTCGGTCAGGAAGATTTGGGGCCGCCCCGCTCATAGTGGCAGAGACGTTCAGTTTGTGAGTGCGGCCAAAAACCGACGTGCGGGAAGTTAAGCTCAAAGCTGCCGCTCCCGCGGCACTGCAGAGGAAGCTGCGGCGTCCGGCAACATTCATGGCATTCTCCAGGATTGGATCTTTTTAGTCAGGATTAAGGGCGAATCATGGTAACTCAAGCCGGAAGTTTCATTAGAAAAAAAAAGTACCGTCGCTGGCGCCGATACGGTGCGAGAGTTTCAGCCTTCTTCTAGAATACTCCGGGCATCAATCAGGTAATGTTCGAAGTAGGCCGTTTTGGCCGGTCGTACCTTCATGGTCCTCCCCTCCTTGGATATGCTTCGCCAAGCCCAAAAGGCAGGTTACAGTGGCGGCAAGACTGTCCTTTATTCCGTGGTGGTCTCGTTGCGGCCGATCGAGCCGACCACCAAGCGAAACGAAGCCTTTGAATGGATGAGAGCAGTTCAGCAAGGTGCTATCCTTCGCTGCACATTGGAAAAGGAACTCGGCCACGTCATAGAGCTCTAAAAACTATTGAGAGGGCATACGTAACGGCCCATCGCCCAAGCGAAAAAAAACGATGGTGATCGCGGAGTCGATATCCGTCGGCTTGGCGCCGTGTACCGGTTCTTGAGCCGGTCGAGTGCCCGGACGCCGAGGCTACGAGCATCGCCTTCGATTCAGCGGGTCTAAGCCAGATTTCGATAACTCAGGCGGCACCGCGAGCGCTGGACATTTCACCGGAGTGTACATCTTTGGCTCGCGCCGTTTCGATCGAGACCGACGTGCTGAGTGTGCCCGGACTCACACCCTGCGTGGTGTCGACAGGCGAAACCACGCATCTGCTCGTGCCGTTTCGTTCCCTCGCCGATTTGAAGCGCGTTCAAGTCGACGCGGAGAAACTTCGATCGCTGGTTCGACCGTTTGGATGCGAAGGCTGTTATTGCTACAGCCTGGATACGGTCAGTCGAACGTCGCTGGCGCATGCGCGGGGGTTTTTCCCGGGAATCGGCATCGTGGAAGATTCGGCCACAGGCAGCACCGCGGGACCGCGCCCATTTGGTCGCGTACGGAATGGTCCCCGAGGACGAATGGTTCAAGACCGAACAAGGGGATGGAATGAGTCGACCGGGCAGAATAGAGGTGCGAGTATCTGGGGAACGAATCGACGTGGGTGGCGGGTGCGTGGTTGTCGGATCGGGCACGATCGCTCTTCAGGATCGTGACTTCACCGAGCAGTAGTCAGAGGCATAACGGGTATGGAGGTGCCCAATGTTCAGGGGGTCGCGTGATTGGTCGCCACGTAGGTTCATTCCCACAACCAATAAATCCTCAAGGAAGGGTGCTATCTTCAAAGCGAAGGATCATTCAAGCAGACTGTCCTGGGAGAAAAGTAAATGACAACTCAGCGATATGTGCCTATCGATTCCGGTGTCACTCCTCGGTTCGCCGGATACTCGACCTTCATGCGGCTTGCAGCCGTGGCGAACCCGAGCGAGGTGGATATAGCCATCGTTGGTGTTCCTTGGGATGGTGGCACTACGAATCGTCCGGGCCCGCGTCATGGTCCAAGGCAGGTCCGCGAAATGTCCAGTTTGATTCGGCGCGTGCATGCCGTGACGAAAGTCTCGCCATATGAACTGTGTCGCGTGGCGGATGTTGGTGATGCCCCTGTAAATCCCGTTGACCTTGAGAGTTCTCTCGCAAGCATCGAAAGCTTCTTCGCCCAGATCATTAGGTCGGGCGCCATTCCTTTGACCATTGGCGGTGACCATTTGAGTTCGCTTCCCGTCCTGAGAGCAGTATCCAATAAGCGCGCGCTGGGCATGATTCACTTCGACGCGCATTCGGACACCATCGATGCCTATTTCGGCGGCTCGCGATATACGCATGGCACGCCTTTCCGAAGAGCTATTGAAGAAGGTCTGCTTGACCCCAAACGCGTGGTACAGATCGGAATCCGAGGCTCGACTTATTCTTCTGATGAACGCGACTGGCCCCTGCAACAGGGAATTCGCATGATATCCATTGAAGAATTCGAAGATTTGGGTATTGAGGCAGTGGTTACGGAAGCACGCCGTGTTGTCGGCGAAGACCCAACCTACATCAGCTTCGATATCGATTCATTGGATCCGGCCTATGCGCCCGGCACAGGCACACCTGAATTTGCTGGCTTCACTTCCCGCGAGGTCAACCGGATGCTTCGCGGCATGCGCAATTTGAATCTGGTGGGAGCCGACGTCGTCGAGGTATCGCCTCCGTTCGACCCCTCCGGAGCCACGGCTTTGGCTGCCGCAAACATCGCATTCGAGCTCCTTTGCCTGCTTGCCGAAGTGGTTGACGACCAAGCGGCGAAGGAGAGGACAGCAGCTTTAGCTACCCCTGATCAGCACTCACACTTGCAGCAGGAGAAATCATAGCCACGGTTTACAGTTCCTTCGGGATCCGTACTCAAGTGTCTGCCTTCCAAGGCGCGTATAGTCGGGCCAAGCTCGTTCAGTTCATCTTGCGCACGACTAGGGGCAACGGACACGTTTTAATTCTCCACCGCCCCGCGTGAAGACGAAAAACAAGTTTTCCCACAGAATGTCTACTGAAGCGTAATTGAGCTATCCCGGCGCGCAAACTGCATGACTATGTGAAGCTGCTCCCGGATGCCGATATCACCATCAAATTGCTCGAGAACCGAAATTCGGTTCGCACGTGGAACAGCCCGGACATCGCGATGGTGTGCAGCAGCACATCGAGCTATTGATTGGGCATCCCGCTCCTCTTCACAGAGGAGTTCGAACTAGCAATCATGATCGAGGTTGTGGATCGAAGAGACGCATGGGTCGGATCGAGACTTCTGACCTGAAACGGATTACGAGCGAGCCTTAAGGTTGGAAAAGCAGAACCTTCAACTAGAGCGAAATGGCGCTCTTCTCTGAGTGCATGCAGAGGTGTGGAAAAAAAGAACTTGACAAAGCTGGCGTTGTAAGAGAGGCGATGTTACGTCAGGATGCGGTCTCGCTTGGATAATTGAAGAAGAGCTGATTGCCGTCGGGATCGTCGACCACTAGGAGACGGTAGCCCCACGAGCCGTCCTTGACCGGAACGCCGTTGGCCTCGAGTTCCGCGCGCAGTGCATCCACTGCTGCAGTCGCGGCCTCGCGCGTCGCTGGCTCGACGTTTAAGGAAATGAACATGAGCCCCTTGCCGACTTTCTCCGGCCATTTTTTAGCCAAGATAAGCGCGCAGCCCTGTCGATC
>Ga0126372_10000232_pt1 | contig 18058 bp, 16 predicted proteins | sample PanSoiMetaPlot_6_FD_92762 | JGI IMG/M metagenome (GOLD analysis project Ga0126372, IMG submission 92762) | Tropical forest soil microbial communities from Panama - MetaG Plot_6 | ecosystem: Environmental > Terrestrial > Soil > Tropical forest > Bulk soil | place: Panama | collected 2016-02-17
AGGGTTCCTCCAGTATGCCTTTCGGCGCGCTGGTTGCCCGGGCGTTGCGGCCTCCTCACAGAGTCCTCCACACACGGCAGGACTGGCCGCCGGCCACCGCAGTGCTGCAGATTGATTCGCGAAAATCGCTTCGCGAATGGCGATCTGCGAATGCATGTGTCCGTTGTTCTCTTCAGAGAGCGGTGACGGATGCGGCGCTCCCCCATGCCTCGTGCGTGGAACAGGGGCAGAACATTTTGCCTAGCAATGCGGCCCGGGTGGCTGGCCCGGGCCGCATTTGTTTTTGAAGCCGTCGTCAGGTCTTAGTCCTTAGCTCTTGGGATCGTGGTGAGGTTTGCGTTTCTTCTCGCCTTCACTCGGGTGCTGTAAGCACGCACCTACTGTTTGTGTTTCGTGTTTTCTTCGCCTATACTCGTCTGCGAGCTTACTCGAATGAAACCACAACTCTGGTCTGCAACTATGCGGCCATCAATTTCGTATTCGTTCTGCGTTTTCCAACGAAGTGCTTCTCGTCCACAGCGTGAATTCGTTTTAGTATCGCCACTCAATATTCAACATTTCCGACCGCTCCAGATTGATGGAGTAGAGCAAGGGCGAGCAAATACCGATCCCAGGTAGAGAATTGGCGACCACTGACTACAGCATCAGCACACTGCCGGCGAATGTGGAAGCCGAGCGGTCGATTCTGGGCGCGATTCTGCTCGACAATCTCTCCTACAACCAGGCCGCTGAACACCTGCGGCCAGAAGATTTTTCTCTCGACTCGCACCGCCGCATCTATGGGCGGATGATCGATTTGGCCGAGTCGTCGCGGCCGATCGACATCATCACCCTGGTTGAAGAACTGGATCGCAACAAGGAACTGCAGGCCATCGGTGACATGGCCTACGTCTCGTCGCTGCTCGATGGCGTTCCTGACCGACCAAGCATCGAGCATTACGTCAAGATCGTTCGTGACAAAGCGCTACTGCGCGGGCTGATTCATGCTGCCAATGCTGCCATCGCGCGTGCAGCCGAACAATCCGATCCGGCGGAAGACATTCTCAACGACGCGGAATCGGCTATCTTCCAGCTCTCAGAAAAGCGCATCGGGCGCGGGTTTCTAGGGGTTACAGATATCGTCAAGGATTCGTTCGGATCCGTCGATGCGCTCCTGCAGCGCGGACAGCGGATTACCGGGCTGGCAACCCACTACAACGATCTCGATGAAATGACGAGCGGGTTGCAGAAGTCTGACCTGGTGATTCTGGCGGCGCGTCCGTCCATGGGCAAGACCGCGTTCGTCATGAATATTGCTGAGAACGCGGCTATCCTCGATCAAAAAGTTGTAGGCATCTTTTCGCTGGAAATGTCGCGCGAGGCTTTGTTATTGAGATTGCTTTGTTCTCGTGCTCGAGTCGACTCGCACAAGATGCGAACCGGGTCCCTCTGGCGTGATGATATGCAGAAAGTCGTACGCGCGATGGAGGAGCTGGCCAGCTCGCATATCTACATCGACGATACTCCGGGAGTTGCGCTCAGCGAGATGCGCGCGAAAGCGCGGCGCCTGCAGCAATCCTGCGGCGCGCTTGATCTGCTCATCGTCGATTACCTGCAGCTGATGTCCGGGGGGAGCAAGCGATATGAGAACCGCACGCAGGAAGTCTCGGCGATCTCGCGGGGACTGAAGGCACTCGCCAAGGAGCTGCATGTCCCGGTGATTGCGCTGTCCCAGTTGAGCCGCGCTCCCGAAAGCCGGGGCGGCGATCACCGTCCGCAGTTGGCTGACCTGCGCGAATCGGGTTCGATCGAGCAGGATGCCGATCTTGTGATGTTCATCTTCCGCGAAGAGGTCTACAAGCAGGACGATCCCGACCTGCAGGGTCGTGCGGAAATTATTATCGCCAAGCAGCGCAATGGGCCCATTGGCCGCATCAATCTGGCTTTCCTGAAGAACTCCACCCGATTTGAGTCCCTGGCTGAAGGTGGCATTGGCTCCGAGGAGTAAGTCTCGTCCAATCATCCGGCAGTGGGTGAACCTGTCCCCGGGTCAGGTCAATAACGCTCACCCAGCGTTCCATTTGTCTGTGGAAAATACTGTGGAAGTGGATTCTCTGCGTTCCCAAAATGGAGCAGGGCGACCAAGTGGTCAGGGCTTAGATGACCTTGCCCTTCGTCTAAATCACTGATTGCAAAATAGATGTTTATGAGATCGCAGGCCGCCCATAGCCGTTGCGGAATTCAGCAGATGTTCAAGCAACCCTTGAGATTTGCACACCTACAAGTATCAAGACCTTCGGGCGGGCGCCATTTTCAGGCGGATGAGACGAAGGGTCAGGAGCTGTTTTCGCCGACTTTGAGAACTGCCAGAAAGGCCTCCTGCGGGATATCGACTCGCCCGATTCGCTTCATCCGACGCTTGCCTTCTTTTTGCTTCTCGAGCAGCTTGCGTTTGCGAGTGATATCGCCGCCGTAGCATTTGGCTAGAACGTTCTTACGGATCGCCGCCACTGTTTCGCGGGCAATGATTTTCGCTCCAACCGCCGCCTGAATGGCAACTTCGAACATCTGGCGAGGAATCAGTTCGCGCATCTTCGAGACGAGTGCGCGGCCGCGTTCGTAGGCGAAGTCACGATGCACGATCAGCGAAAGTGCATCGACGGGATCTCCGGCCACCAGGATGTCGAGCTTCACCATGGGTGACTCCCAATAGCCGGCAAGGTGATAGTCCAGGGATGCGTATCCGCGCGAGACTGATTTCAGACGATCATAGAAGTCGAGAACGATCTCGTTTAGCGGAAGTTCGTACTGCAACATTACGCGCGATCCGCTGACGTACTCAAAGCTTTTTTGCTTCCCGCGCTTCTCTTCCACCAACTTTAGAATGCCGCCAACGAATTCTTCGTTGGTGAGAATGACAGCGAGGATGATGGGTTCTTCGACCTTCGCGATTTCGCTTTGATCGGGCCAACGCGAGGGGTTGTCGACTTCGATCAAAGTGCCTTCGGTCAGCGTGATTTTGTAGCGCACGCCAGGAGCGGTTGTGATGAGGTCGAGGTTGTATTCGCGCTCCAGGCGCTCCTGAATGATTTCCATGTGAAGCAAGCCGAGGAATCCGCAGCGGAAACCGAAGCCAAGGGCAGCGGAGCTTTCCGGTTCGAAAAAAAACGACGAGTCATTCAGGCGGAGTTTTTCAAGAGCTTCGCGCAACTGCGTGTGCTCGTGGGCGTCGACGGTATAGAGGCCTGCGAACACCATCGGCTTGATTTCTTCGAAACCGGGAAGGGCCTCGATGGCAGGGCGTTCGTCATCGGTGATGGTGTCGCCGATTTTTGTGTCGGCCACGTTCTTAATGTTGGCGATCAGGAAGCCGACTTCCCCGGCCACCAGCTCGTCAACCTCGACCGGCTTGGGAGTGAGGACGCCGAGCGTTTCCACCTGGAAGACCCGGCCATTGGACCACAAACGAATCTTCTCTCCCTTCTTCAGGGCTCCTTCAAAGATGCGCGCCAGTACAACGACGCCGCGATAGGGATCGAACCAGGAGTCGAAGATCAGCGCCTGCAGATGATGTTGTGGGGAGCCCTTGGGCGGGGGCACACGTTTGACGACGGCTTCGAGGACGTCGGGAACACCCTGACCGGTCTTGGCGCTGATCAGGCACGCATCAGAGGTGTCGAGGCCGACGGCGCCTTCGATCATCTCCTTGGCACGTGCGATGTCGGCGCTGGGCAGGTCGATCTTGTTGACGACAGGAATGATCTCGAGTCCGTGATTGATAGCGAGGTACGAGTTCGCCAGCGTCTGCGCTTCCACACCCTGGGAAGCGTCGACGACCAACAAGGCGCCCTCACACGAAGCCAGCGAACGAGAGACTTCATAGGAAAAATCAACGTGTCCGGGCGTATCGATCAGGTTGAGCTGATAGGTCTTGCCATCCTGTGCGGGATACATCATGCGGACCGCGTGCGCCTTGATGGTGATGCCTCGCTCGCGCTCGAGGTCCATGGCGTCGAGGACTTGCTCCTGCATCTCGCGCGCAGTCAGCGACCCGGTCAACTCGAGCAGGCGGTCCGCCAGGGTCGATTTGCCATGGTCGATATGGGCAATGATGGCGAAGTTGCGGATGTATGCGGCGTCCATGGCGTAACAGCTGATCTTTGATTCTAGCAGGGGGGAAGGCAGGTCTCGGTGTTAGGTCTCAGGTGTTAGGAGTTAGGTCTCAGGTCTTAGGAAACAGGGAAACCGTAACCACTCCGCGGCGAGACACGAGTGCATTCAAGCAAGTTTTGCAGCCACGGCGTTGAAACCGGCCGCGAAGACATTATTCCCGATGCGAGAGATCATTTCGTCACGATCGGCGCGGACCACTTCGAAATCGGCCCACCATTCGGCGAAGGTTCGATTGCGGTCGGTGACGCGATGCAGCCTCACGCCAGCCACATAGCCGCGAACGGGCAGCGTGCCTTCGAGAATTTCGTACGTGAATACATAGTTCGCGTCGTCCATGCAGAGCAGGCGTTCACGCACATAACCTTCTGCCAGCGTCAGACGGCGCACGCATCCGACCCGGTCGCTGGGGCCATCGCCCTCGATGATGCTTTTCTTGATGCCGGGGTGATAAGAAGGCATATCGTTGAAATCGCGCATGACGCTCCAGACCTTTTCTATTGGAGCGTCGATCACATGGCTGACGTACACGGTGTTGGGCATAGGGCTCCGTTTGTCGCTAGAAGGTGATTCGTTTGAACTCCTGAGCCTGCTGAGTAATGCTCTTTTCAGTCGGCAGGCGTTCCATCGAACTTGCACCGTAAAAGCCGTGACAATGACGAGTCTTGCTGAGCACCCAGGCCGCGTCTTCGGGTTCGGCGATGGGACCGCCGTGGCAAAGCACGATCATATCGCTGCGCACGTCGAGGGCAGACTGAGCTATGGCGTCGATGCGAGGAACGCATTTCTCTAGCGTGAGAGCGGTCTCCGCGCCGATCGTACCGCCGGTTGTCAGGCCCATGTGAGCAACGACGATGTCTGCGCCCGCGCGCGCCATGGCTTCGGCGTGCTGAGTATCGAAAACATAGGGTGTGGTGAATAGATCCTTTTCGTGCGCCAGCCGAATCATCGCCACTTCCAAAGCGTAGCTCATTCCGGTTTCTTCGAGATTCTGGCGGAAGACTCCGTCAATGAGGCCGACCGTCGGAAAATTCTGAACTCCGGAGAAGCCGATGGCGGCGATATCGTTGAGGAATGAGCCCCATACACAAAAGGGGTCCGTGCCGTTTACACCGGCGAGGACGGGCGTCTTGTGAACGACCGGCAGGACCTCTTTGGCCATCTCCATCACAATTTCATTGGCATTGCCATAAGCCAACAGGCCCGACAACGAACCTCGACCGGCCATGCGATAGCGACCCGAATTGTAGATCACGATGAGGTCGAGCCCGCCCGCTTCCTCGCACTTTGCCGATAGGCCTGTTCCTGCACCGCCGCCAACGATCGGCTTGCGCTCGCGGACCATCTGCTGAAACTTCGAACGCAGTTGCTCTCGCGAAAAGCGTGGCATGGATCTCCTTAATTGGTCGCGGTCATCAGTTTGCTATCTTCAAGAACCCGTCTACTGCGGCTTGGGCGAATTGCGGGTCGTTAATGTGGTACGGCAACCGGATCAACTTCCGCCGGTTTGACTCCCGTAGGTTGGCCGTCAGCGCATCGAAAAGGGCGGCATCGGCGCCCGGATTCCAAAATGCCTGGCCCGGCGCATCGAGTGCGGAAACGCCGCCTAGAGGCAACAGGAATCTCACTTCACCTTCGCACTGGTTGAGTCTCTCGGCAATCCACAATGCTTGACGCACATTTTCCTCAACTGTGGTTCGCATTAGCGTGATCTGGGGATTATGAGGATACAGGAGGCGGCTGCGATAGTGCTGTGGCACGGTGTCGGGCGCTCCAAAATTCACCATGTCGAGCGCGCCACACGAACCCACGTAGGGTGCGCGGCTGCGGATCACCGCGCCAAAACGGTCCTCGGTGCATGCCAGAACGCCGCCAAAGAGGTGGTCGCACACTTCGGTTGTCGTAATGTCGAGCACGCCGGCGAGGTGATGATCCTCGAGCAGTTTTTCCATAGACTGGCCGCCGGTGCCGGTGGCATGAAAGATCAGACAATCGAAACGGGGAGCCAGCAATCGCGTGATCGCCTGCACGCAGGGCGTGGTTACGCCGAACATCGTTAGACCCACTGCCGGACGGACATGATCCGGTGGAGGAAGACTGTGAGTCATCATGCCGGCGAGGGCATGTGCAGCGTTTCCGAGGACGTGTCGGGAAATTCGGTTCAAGCCTGCTACATCGGTGACGGAGTAGACCATGGTGATGTCGGACGCGCCCACATAGCGGGCCACGTTGCCAGAGGCCATTGTAGAAACCATGACTTTGGGGAGACCGATCGGCAATGCGCGCATGGCACGGGTGATCATGGCGGTTCCTCCGGAACCGCCAAGGCCGAGCAGTCCGCCGATGTCGTTTTGCGTTTTCACAAAACGCTCAAAGGCATCCGTCATGGCGGCAATTGCTGTGCCACGGTCCGCGCTGAACACGGCACTCTCGCCGAGGGCATGATGCTTTGCGATTTCAAGCGGTGAGATGTACTTTCCGCTGGGTGATGAATGAAGCATCCGTAGCGGCGTCGAACCTTTAGTCGAGAGATCGACGAGCGTGACAGGAAGCCCCGCTTTTTCGAGTAAGTCGCAAGCATACTGGGCCTCCTCGAGCTTCGTGTCGAGGGTTGCTGCCACCCAGGCTCGCTTGGCGGTTGGCATATGGTCGGGGGAACGCTACCAAGGCCGTTTCAATTGTTCAATTGGAATCTCATCTCCTGAGCTGGACCTGGCACGGGCGAAATTGGGAAAAACCCTCTTTCCAATGTATCGCGTCGCGCTCGTCAGTGCATTTGGGTGTGAATCGTGATTGGACCCCATTCGGCTCGCATTCTGTCGTGCAAAATCTTTGGGCTGGCTCAGTCGCCAGCCCAAAGTGGTTGCATCGTTTCGTTGCTAACTTACTAGCGAGGCTGTTGGTCGTGGCCGTGATCGGAATGTCCCTCGTGTTCAGGCCCGTTTCCATGCGGGTTTCGGTTGCCGTGTGGACTCCCGTTCTCATGCCCGCGCCCGCTGTCATGTGGACGTGCGTTTTCAGGTCGATTGCCGGGCCCCGAGTGTGTTTCGCCATGAGAGCTGTGATCCGATTGTGATGGGCGGCCGCCCTGCATCTCTTGCCGTGTCGTTGGACGATCGTAGGATCGGTCACGACTGTCCGGTCGTGGTATCGGGCGAGCTTGTGGAGGGCTGAAGGGTGATCTTGCCTCGTGAGCCGGCATTACTCTCGGGCCGTGAAAGTCGCTCGGTCGCGAAGTGGCGGCGACCCCAGGCCGGCCGTGATTTTCGGACGCTAGAAAGCCACGATTGCTACCCGCATCGCGCTCGTGATCCCTCTGGAGGTTGGTCGCCTCGAAGTGGCGTTCGCGGCCCCACCTTTCCTGTTCGTGGGTTGGGCGTGCGTTGATTCCACCACGGCCACCGTTATAGCTGATGCGGTTCACAGTGACGTTATTGATCACAGTCTTGTTATAAATGTGAACGTTGGTGATGTGTACGTTGTTCACTGTGCGGTTGTAGTAGAAATGGCGGTCTCTCCAATATCCACCTTCATAGCCCGTGCCAAAGTAGCCGAAGCCATAATTCACGCCGCCGTAGAAGCCGATGTGCGGTCCCCAGTAACCCGCGTGCCACACATACACGCCATTGCCCCATCCCCAGTATCCCGGGGTCCACAATACACCGACCGACGGAGGCATGACCCAAGTGCCTGGGACCCAGTAGTAGCCCTCGGGACCGTAGGCCCAGTAGCCAGGCGTCCAAATGTAACCGTCACTGGGACAAGGCGGCTGTTCATAAACAGGCAGCACCGGCGGAGCGATGTTCACTGAAATCACCACGCCCGCGAAAGACGAAACGGGAATAAGCAGGATCAGAAGAGCCAGCCATACATAACGCACAATACGCATTGAGGTTGCTCCTTCCCAGCCCCAAGCTTCTTCCGGCTGTACACTCGCCGCCGGACAGATGCGAGGGAAACGTGGATACAAATGTCTACCTTCGAACGGGGAGATTACTCTGGAGCCTATAAACCCCTGGGCGGGGTGAATGTTGCTGAGCGCGTATGTGGTGAGTCTATATGGCTGTTCCGAAGCTTCTCGCACAAAAGGGCATGCTCAGGGTTACGTCGGTAACAAGGAGACAAGCGGTGTCGGATCCTCAATTCCATTGCATCTGGGTGGCTGTAGTGCTTCCTTTCTGAGCCCACATCGATGGCGTTCCGTTAGAATCGCGAGGATGGCTCTCGTGCTAGCCTCGGCGTCTCCGCGACGGCAGGAATTGCTGCGTTCCGCCGGCATCGCGATCAGAGTGCAGCCTACCAACATTCCGGAAGTGCCGCTGGACGGCGAAGCCCCCAAAGTGTTTGCGGAACGCCTGGCGCGAGAAAAGGCCTGGTCGGTTTTCAAGGAGCATCCCAATGAATTCGTTCTGGGCGCCGACACGATCGTGGTGATTGAGCGAGAAATTCTCGGCAAGCCCAAAGATGCTGCCGATGCCGCGCGCATGCTTCGTATGCTTTCCGGCAAGTCACATCAAGTCACGACCGCTGTCTGCCTGATGGGGCCGAAACCGAGCGGAGGGGCTCCAGGCAATCCGGGTGAAAAGAGCGATACGCCTCTGGGAATGATTCGCTCGGAAACAACCACCGTGCATGTGAATCCGATGAGTGAAGAGGAGATTCGCGCCTACATCGCGACCGGTGAGCCTATGGATAAGGCGGGCGCATATGCGGTCCAGGGAATGGCTTCGCGCTGGATTCCACGCATCGAAGGGGACTATTCAAACGTGGTGGGATTGCCGATTGCTCTGGTTTACAAGATGTTGAGGGAAAGTGGAGTGGTATAAGAAGCCAGCGTTCTACGGAACATCAATACATAGCGAGCAACGACGGCGATGTTCGAGCGGTGCGCTAACTTGGGGCCAACGTTCAGCTAGGACTTCTTCTCGGAACTCTGTTCGCCGTCCTTGACAGCCGATTTGAAGTTCTTGATCCCTTCGCCAAGTCCCTTGCCCAGATCGGCCAGCTTGCTCGGCCCAAAAATCAGCAGGGCAACGGCAAGAAGCAACAAGATTTCAGGCAAACCTAATTTGCCAGGCATTTAGTTCCTCCGGGGATGCTCGTCGACATCCGTAACTCACAGACTCCCCTGTGGGAATTCTAGGCTACCAAAGAGGAGGAGTCAAAAAATGTAGCGGCAGGCGTGCCGCCCGCGGGCACCGACGGGGGACGGCCTCGTCGGCGACCTTGACCTTCCGCCAAGCCAACTGTTATCAACGAACGGCCTGAAGGAGGCAAACTCAGTGATTCGATGCGTTCGCGTATGTCGAACTGGTTTGTTGTGTTTTGCTTTTCTCGCGCCCAGCGCACTCGCTCAGCCCCCCGGTCCACGTTTTGAGATTTCATTTCCGAAAGACGTGAACGCTACTGCACTCGACGGCCGTGTGCTTCTGCTGATTTCTACGAACGACAGGGACGAGCCACGCTTTCAGATCAACGAGGAACCTGCCCAATCTCAGCAGGTTTTCGGCTTAGATGTCGACGGGCTCGCGCCGGGTACTGCGGCTATCGTGGATTCCGGCACTTTTGGGTATCCGGCGGAAACTCTGGCGAAGACTCCGGCTGGCGACTACTACGTGCAGGGTTTGCTCAACATTTATGAAACTTTCCATTTATCCACTGGCCACACGGTGAAGTTACCGCCCGATAAAGGAGAAGGGCAGCATTGGCAGATCAAGCCGGGCAATCTTTACAGCAAGCCGGTTAAAGTACGCATCGATCCCAAGTCCGATCAGGTGATCCGAATCTCGTTAACCGAAAAAATTCCACCGATCGATCAAAATCTGGGCAAGGTCGACGATGTGCTTGATTGGGGATCAGGTTCGGGAAAGCCCGTCGCAGACAGCAAGTGGGTCAAACACATTCGAATTCAGAGCGAGATGCTGACGAGGTTTTGGGGACGTCCAACGTACCTGGGAGCAGTCGTATTACTGCCGGATGGGTTTGATGAACATCCGAATGCACATTTTCCACTGATCGTTGAGCAGGACCACTTTCATCGCGACCTCTACCTGCCTACGGGATTTCGCACCGATCCACCAAGTACAGACCTGAAGGACGAGGCGCTCACCAGTGCTCGTTACGCCTACAAGTTTTATCAGGATTGGATTTCGGGTCGTCTGCCGCGGGTGATCATGATGACCATTCAACATCCGACACCCTACTTCGACGATTCCTACGCAGTGAACTCGGCAAGCCAGGGGCCATATGGCGATGCCATTACGAAAGAGCTCATTCCATACGTCGAAAAGAAATTTCATGCGATAGGCGAGGGCTGGGCGCGCACGGTTTACGGTGGATCAACAGGAGGATGGGAGGCGCTCGGTTCGCAGGTGTTCTATCCGGATTTCTACAATGGAGCCTGGGTCTTTTGTCCGGATGTGGTGGACTTTCGCGCATATGGGACGACAGACTTGTACAGCGATAGCAACGCGTACTACATCGAGGGTACCTTCGGGCGCGTGCCCCGAGCGGAAATGCGGCAGGCGGATGGTCTGGTGCTGACGACCATGGAGCAGGCCAATCACTGGGAACTGGCGGTCGGGACGCACGGGCGCTCGGGCGAGCAGTTCGACATCTGGCAGGCCACGTTCAGCCCGATGGGGCAAGATGGATATCCCAAGCCGATCTTCAATAAGCGGACCGGCGAGATCGATCATGATGTCGCCCAGTACTGGAAAGAGCACTACGACCTGAGTGCGATCATGCAGCGCGACTGGAAGACGCTGGGACCGAAGCTGGCAGGGAAAATGCATTTCTTCGTGGGCGAAGCGGATACCTGGTATCTCGACCGCGCCGTGCATCTGCTGAGAGATTTCCTGGAGACGACGAAAGACCCCTACTATCACGGCACGGTTGATTTTGGAGTGCGGCAGCCGCACTGCTACTCGGGGGCGAGCGATTCGAGCGGACCAGCTCGTTTGACCATCCCGCAAAGATTTCTGTCTGAAATGGTCAAGCACATGGAAGAGACGGCGCCCAAGGGCGCGGATTTGAGTAGCTGGAAGTATTGAGCTGGGAGCTACGAGCAAAGACCAGATGTGAAGGGCCGAGACCCGAAACAATGGAAAATCGGGCGTCCCCGCCCGACTCGACGGGCAGGGACGCCCGTCGCTCCACAAGAAAACTCTCTTCGTAGCTTTGGAAGCGTGCCTTACTGTCCCGCGCCGGTACAAGTTCCCGGCTGCGCTGTTGGAATCGCTGACAAGTACTCGTAAATGGCGCGCAGGTCACGATCCGTCATGCTCTGGTATACCGGCCAGGGCATCACCTGCAGCAACGGACCGAACTGGGGATGTGCCTTATCCAAGTCGACTCCGGTTCTGATGACGAGCTTGAATTGCTCGAAGGTCATACCGGCAGGCAAACCGTCTTCTTCCGGCGTGAGATTCCGAGAAGTGAACGGACCGAACGGTACACCTCCGGACAGATAATTTTCCGCATTGAATTGTTTAGGCTGACCCATGTAGGGGTTGTGCCTCGGAGCGTACGAGGGACAGCTGTGACAATCGTTGCAACCAGCTTGCGCATTGACGATGGAGCTTCCTAAGCCCACCAGTGCACGACTCTTATGATGCAGATTAAGCTGTACAGGCGAGATCAGATAGCCAATACGAATCTGTCTTTGTTCATCGGACGGATGATCGTCATGTGTTTACGGTAATGTAGCGTTCGCGTGTACGCTTGTTCTTGTCAGCCAATCTATTGGGCGATCTGACTTCCAGGTCGCTTCATTTTCAGTCCTTGGGAGCACTGCAGGTTATTGAACGGAGGTCTAACTTAAGTCGTGCGGGCAACGTGAACAGGACCCGCTCGATGCTTTCGTGACGAAGTGTGTGCGATGTTGACTGCGTTGAAGATGAAAGTCAAGTTGGTGAAATACCTGAGACATGCGAGAGCGATTGCTCGAGGAGGCCTATGAGTGCTGATGCATGAGCTCCGACCTCGAGACTGAGGAGCAATCGAGATAGCATGAAAGATGCTGGAAGGGAATGGCCCAATTTTGCAACTCAGAGCGCGCGCAGGAGTGTGCGCGCCCCACTTTGCAGGACATAGCTCGAAGCGCTGCAGCTTCGATAATATGAATGCGTGCCAGCGCGGAGCCGAACAAAATCCCAACTGAACATTCTGCGGGCCAGGCGACTTGAGCAATTGCCCTGGCTGATTCACGGGTTTTCCACTCGTGTCGGCGGTTCTTCCCGGTGTTATGGGGGCGGCGTGTTGAATCTTGGCTTCACAAAGCAGGATTCGAATGCTGCGGTCGAACGTAATCGTTCCCTCTTCCTTCGAATGGTTGGAGTCAGCAGCAAGCATTCTTGGCCTCTGGTGACGCTCGGTCAGATCCACTCCGACGTGATCCATCCCGTCGCGGCTTTACCTGAGCACCCGCTGGTGGGAGACGGGTTGATCACCGCCGAGCCCAAGCGATTACTTGCTGTGCAGACGGCAGACTGCCTGCCCGTCATCGTGGTCGACCGCAAGCGGCGTGCGGTTGGAGTTTTTCACGCGGGCTGGCGGGGAACGATGAAACGCATCGTTCAGAAGGGCGTGGGCGAGATGCGACGCTGGTTTGGCAGCAAGCCGCGAGATCTCGAAGCCGCTATCGGGCCGGGGGTTCACAATTGCTGCTACACGGTCGGCGAAGAGGTACGGGAGAAGTTTATCTCCCAATTCGAATATGGCACCAAGCTGTTCCATGAAGTGAAAGAGTCGGACCCGGTGCGCGAGAAGTATCCTCTGCTGTTTCTTACGGCGCGGGCACCAGGCCACAGCAAGTTGCCGGTGAACATCTTTCTCGACTTAGTGGAAGCCAATCGCCGGCAGTTGATCGATGCGGGAGTTCCGGCGAAGCACATCGAAACTTCGCCGCTCTGCACGTCGTGCCGGACGGATCTGTTGTTTTCTTATCGAGCGGAGAAGGGGATCACGGGGAGAATGATGGCGGTAGTGGGGATGCGAGGGTGAAGCCCGAGTGTCCAGCCGATCGCGCTTGTCGGGAAGGCCGAGCTTGATTGATTTCCAGCGCGATAAACGCTTTAGGAAGTACTGCACCTGGCGCACTCGAGTATGCGCGGAGCTGATTCCTGTCTGCGACTGCATCGTGACCAACCCAGCTTTCGCAAAGAACGCGAAGGCTGGGGCACCCAATGGAGCGGGCACCGTCGAGCACGTTAGAATGACCCGTGCCACCAAAGTCCCTGCGTCGTGAGTTCTCGAAAAATCCCATCGTCTTCCGATTCTGCGTGCTCACTGTTCTTCTAGCGCTGGTGCTTGTCTCGCGATCGGCACCGGTTGCGGATCAGGATGCCGAGTTGCGCATCGATCCGTTATTCAGTTCTGTCACATCTTCATCTCCGGGCGCCGCTGTGATGGTCATTCAACGTGGACATCCTGTGTTCCTGCGAGGGTATGGCGTCACTGATCTTCGATCACTTCACAAAATCGACGAGCATACCAATTTCCGCCTGGCGTCGGTCACCAAGCAATTCACCGCCATGGCTATCATGCTGCTGGTGCATGATGGCAAGCTGCGCTACGAGCAGACGCTCGGCGACATCTTTCCGGAATTTCCTGCCTATGGGAAGTCGATCAAGATCCGCCACATGCTCAACCACACGTCTGGATTGATCGATTACGAGGACCTGATGACGAAGCAGTACGGCGACATGCCCGACGACCAGATTCCGCAGATTCATGACGCAGGCGTGCTTGTCCTGCTGGAGAAGGTCGATTCTACGAAGTTTCCGCCCGGCTCCAGGTGGGAGTACAGCAATTCAGGATACTGTCTGTTGGCGCAGGTGGTGGAGAAAATGTCAGGCGAATCGTTTGGCAAGTTCCTGCACGAGCGCATCTTCGCACCACTGCAGATGTTGAGTACAGTTGCGTATGAGAAGGGAAAGAATGACGTTGTGAACCGGGCGTACGGGAATACGCTGGTAAACGGCGTATGGAAGGAAACCGATCAGAGTTCCACGTCCGCGACGCTTGGCGATGGAGGCGTTTACACATCACTTGTCGATCTGGCGCGTTGGGATGCTGCCCTGCGAGAACACACATTGCTGAGCGAAAGAGAGATGAAGCCGGCGCTCACGCCGGTTCAGCCTTCTAAGGGCCCGGCAAGAGAAAAAGATGGCCGCCTTGTGAGTTACGGCTTCGGTTGGTTTCTGGAAGCGTACAAGGGACACCAGCGCATGTGGCACTACGGGGAGACCGTCGGCTTTCGGACGTCGATTCAGCGCCTTCCCGCCGAAGACTTGACCGTCGTGGTCCTCTGCAATCGTGTGGATCTTAGTGCGCAGGATTTGGCACTGAGGATTGCGGATTTCTATCTAGAACCAACCCGGTCTTCGAAAAGAACGCGTTAGGCAGGGTACCAACAGGGAGGGACTTTTCATGGAGGGACTTTTTTGGTGGCGTCCGATTCTTGCGCTGTGAAGATCCGACGCTAACTCTCATCCGGTTCATCGCTTGCTGGCCCTAGCGGGACTTGGCTACTCTATCACCGGTTGCCTGCCGGGCAGGTTGTTGCAGGCGGTGGATCGTGCAGTGAGCACACGGTGAGGCCTATGCAGACATCAAGTTGGTGTTCGCGCGCTACGGTGCCGGTGATGTGGGAGCCGCGGGAGCGGAAGCCGGCGCTTCTTCACCATGATTGACCAGGTCCTTCAACTCCTTGCTAGGCTTGAAGAAAGGAATCTTCTTAGCGGGAACTTCGACGCGATCCCCGGTTTTGGGATTGCGTCCGACGCGTGGTTTGCGCTGCCGGGTGCGGAAGCTGCCAAAGCCGCGGATCTCGATCTTGTCGCCCACTCGCAGCGAGCGCACGATGCTGTCAAAGATCGTCTCCACAATGACTTCGCTGTCCTTGCGCGTGAGTTCCGCCAGACGGGAGACTTCATCGATCAGATCCGCTTTTGTCATACGCCTCTTGGCTCCGTGGTGAAGAAATTGATGACTGGCCGCCGCCCCGACGGCCGAAGCCCTCTAGCGGGGCCTCCATAACCTTCTCAAATTTCAGGTACTTCGCGCAAGTTCCCGGTTAAATAACCAGTGCAAAACCCACGAAGACGCCTTCGCCGGCACCTCCAAACTGCTCACCTGAGAACCGAGAACTGTTCCCCTACTTCCACATGTAATAAAACCCGACATGCTGATCCATCAGCTTCTCGCGAGACGGAAGCCAGTCGGAAATATCCCCGAAGATCAAGTCCCCCAAGGTTTTACGGTCTTTTTCGGGCCGCACCAAGACTGGTTCTCCCTTAATATTCACCGACTTAGCAGTGTCTTCGACCGCAGCCTGAAAGTCGGCCAGTTGATCGACGAGCTTCATTGGGAGAGCCTGTTGACCCGTCCACACCTTGCCATTGGCAATGGCCTTAACCTGCTCAAATTTCATTTTGCGGCCGTCGGCTACGGCCTGGATGAACTGAGTGTGCATGTTATCGATCATGCCCTGCAGATATTCACGCTCGGCAGGCGTCATGTCTCGGGTGGGAGAACCCGTATCCTTAAACTCGCCGGCCTTCATGGTGATGTCTTTCAGCTTGGCCCACTGCAGCAATTGCGAATAGTTGACCCACTGGGCGATCACGCCAATCGAACCCACCACGCTGCCATTGTCGGCGTAGATCTTGTTCGTCGCCGAGGAAACGTAGTAAGCGCCGCTGGCTCCCACTGTCTCGATGGAAGCTACAATGCGCTTTTTCTTGTCATCGCGAATACGCTTCACTTCGCGGTAGATTTCTTCGGAAGCGGCCACCCCACCGCCGGGAGAATTCACGTGCAGAATGATGGCTTTGATCGAGTCATCCTCGGCGAATTTCTTGAGTTGAGTCACAACGGGGTTCGGACTGAGGATCACACCTTCCAGATCGACGACGGCAATCTTGTCTCCGAACGCGGTGAGGGACGAATCCTTCCCGGCATGCAGCGTGACGTAAACCAGGGCAAACACGGCCAGCACAAAAAGGAAAAAAGCTCCTCCGCCGATTACGATCCAGAGGAACGTCCGGGAACGCTTTTCTTCACTCATAACTTGGGGGTTAGTATAACCCCGACGCATAGGGGGACGGGCGGACAAGCGCCGGTGCATAATGCCAGTGCATGAAACACGCAATCCTGGGTCCGGGTGGAGTGGGCGGGTTGATGGGAGCTTGCCTGGCGAAGACAGGTGCCGCCGTCACGATGGTGGTTCGCCCCGAAACGCTAGAGCGCTATCCTCGGCAGATCAAGCTGGAAAGTCCCTTCGACAACTTCACGGTGCCGATTGAGCGAGCGTCGCAGGTTCCCGCGGTCGATGTGCTCTGGATCTGTGTAAAAGCGACGCAACTGGAAAGTGCACTACGTTCAATTCCTTCGGCCGAAACTGCAGGTGCAATGGTTCCGCTGCTCAATGGACTCGACCACGTTCCTCTGTTGCGCTCGCGTTACGGCGCCGAGCGAGTCTTTCCAGCCACAATCGCGGTGGAATCGGAGCGTGTGGCACCAGGACATTTTGTGCGGCGCTCGCCATTCTGCCGGTTGAGTGCGATCGCTCGGGCTAAGACCTTGCTTGGACCAATGCTGGATCAGTTGCAGACGATGCATTTCAACTGTCCCTTCATCGAGGACGAGGCCACCTTGCTTTGGAGCAAGCTGGCGTTTTTGGCACCGATTGCCTTGGCTACCTCGGCTGCAGGTGCATCTGTCGGCGAGGTCGTCTCCAACGAGGACTGGCGCAAGCAACTCGAATCCTGCGTGCGCGAAGCCTGCGCAGTGGCCAAGGCAGACGGTGCACAGGTAGACGCTGAAAAAGGGATCGCTGCGCTTGTGGGATTGCCGTCCGGCATGCGCAGTTCCATGCAGAAAGATGTTGAGCAGGGGAACCCACCCGAGTTGGATGCGATCGGAGGGCCTATCCTGCGGGCGGCCCAGCGCCATGGGATTGCAGTTCCGTTTACGCAAAGCCTGGTGGAGGCAGTGACGGAGAAGGCTGGGATGCCGCGAACTTAGATGCGAACGTATTAGACTGACTGGTTACGGCGACACGGTCCGCAGTCGCCCGTCCGAGTTCACTTATGCAACGCTTTTCGAGGTTCTCATCATGGCAACCGCAACTCGTACCAACCCGCTCTCTTATTTGACGGACCAACTTGACGAACTGAAGGACAAGGGCACGCACTTCAATCTTCGAGTCCTGGATGACGAGCAAGCGCCGGTCTGCACATTTGACGGCAAGAGGGTGATCAACCTGGCTTCGAATAATTACCTCGGGCTGACCACACATTCAAAACTGCGGGAAGCCGCTTTGGACGCAACACGTAAGTATGGCGTGGGTTCGGGGGCGGTGCGAACCATCGCCGGCACCATGAAAATCCACATGGAATTGGAAGAGAAAATTGCGCGCTTCAAGAATGTTGAGGCATCTGTTGTCTTCCAGTCGGGATTCACAGCCAATGCCGGGACGGTATCGGCCGTGCTCGGCAAAGAGGATTTCATCATCTCCGATGCACTTAATCACGCTTCGATCATCGACGGGGCGCGCTTGTCACGCGCCAAAATCCTTGTCTTTCGGCACAAGGACCTTGCTCATGCCGAAGAACAATTAGCCAGCGTAAAGAATGAACCGGGGCGCAAACTGCTGATCACCGATGGCGTTTTCTCGATGGACGGCGACATCGGTCGTTTACCTGGGCTGTGCGATCTCGCCGAAAAGTACGGCGCAATCATGATGGTGGACGACGCACATGCGTCGGGCGTGCTCGGGCGCAACGGGCGCGGAACGATTGACCACTTTCAGCAGCACGGCCGCGTGGACATCCAGGTGGGAACTCTTTCCAAGGCGATTGGAGCCCTGGGCGGATACGTTTGCGGGACCCGTGATCTGATCGAC
>Ga0126372_10000233_pt1 | contig 17986 bp, 11 predicted proteins | sample PanSoiMetaPlot_6_FD_92762 | JGI IMG/M metagenome (GOLD analysis project Ga0126372, IMG submission 92762) | Tropical forest soil microbial communities from Panama - MetaG Plot_6 | ecosystem: Environmental > Terrestrial > Soil > Tropical forest > Bulk soil | place: Panama | collected 2016-02-17
CCCCGAGCCGTTCGAGCAGCTCGGCTACTGCGATCACAGCTTCGACCACGCGGGTACCAAGTACGAGCAGATCAGCGGCGACGTCGAGATCGCCGACGGGGTCTGGCTGTACGAGACCCCCGGTCACTCGGCGGGCCATTACTCGCTTCTGGTCAAGATGGAAGATCAGCCATCCATGCTCTTCTCGGGCGACGCGGCCTACACATACGAGAACATCGAGCGGCAGGCCGTCAGCGGCATCCATCTGGACCCGACGGCGGCCGTGGAGTCGATCCGCCGGCTGAAGTGGCTGGCGCGCTCGAAGTCCGCTCAGATCTATCCGTCGCACGACATGAAACCGTTCATGACGTGGAAGAAAGCGCCCACTTACTACAGCTCGGACATGGTGGGCTATCCGCTGGTGGAGCGTTACCCCGTGACGCAGGGGAGCTGATCTGCCGGCCTGGACTTCCAAGCGGCGCGGAGGCGTACAAGATACGGACCCACATCAACCACCCTGTCGACGCGACGGGCCTTCCCATCAATGCAGCAGCGCCGCATCTGGCGGCGGCCGGACACCGAGAGCGAGCCAGTCGGTTGACGCGTTCGCTTCCCGGTGCTCCGGCGATGGCGTCATGACAGCTCCAGATTCACCACAGGGAGAAGAACCGATGACATCGTCACGTGCTGTATTGGTGACCGGTGCGGCGTCCGGTACCGGCCTTTCGTCCGGTACCGGTCGCGCTACGGCGCTGCATCTGCACCGGGCGGGCTGGCCGGTGTACGCGACCGCCCGGAATTTCGAGGCGCTGAGCGATCTGGCTGATGAGGGTATCAAGGTGCTACCGCTCGATATGACCGAAGAGAAGTCAATGATCGCCGCTGTCGAGCGGATTACCGAAGAGCACGGAGCTGTTGGCGCGCTCGTCAACAGCGCGGCGTACACCCTGATAGGAACGGTCGAGGAGACCCCGATCGAAGCGGTGCGCCACCAGTTCGAAACGAATCTCTTTGGCATGGCGCGGCTGATCCAGCTCGTGCTGCCCGGGATGCGGGCACAGGGGGCCGGCCGGATCGTGCTCATGTCGTCGGTCTTCGGCCTGTTCGGTACCCCGGGCCGGGGCTACTATCAGGCCACCAAACACGGAGTGGAAGCGATCGGGGACTCGCTACGCAACGAGGTCACCAAGTTTGGCATCCGGGTAGTGGTCGTCGAGCCATCCCCGATTCTCGGCGGCTTCATACCGAAGACCGTTGGTGAACTCGGAATGCCGGCCGATATGCATAGCGGTCTTTACGATGAGTTCTGGGAAAATTTCATAAAATGGCATGATGCTTACCGGGAAACCGACTCGCCGAAACGGGAAGGGCGGCTGGGCGTACGGCCGGGGACGGTGGCAAAGGCGATCGAACACGCCATAACCAGCGAAAATCCGCGCATTCGGTACCGGGTCGGAATACCGGCAAAGATGCTGCCCCGTATGCGCTGGATGATGGGTGACCGGCTTTTCGACAAATTCGTGCGCTCCTTCTTCCCGACTCCATAAGCCACTAGTATATCAAGGGCTGGATCCACAGCGAAGCGGCTCCGGACCGAGAGGTTCCGGAGCCGCTTCGTGCGTCCTGACTTCAGCCCTCCCGCAACCAGTCCGCGATCCGTTCCCCAATCATGATCGAGGTCAGGTTGGTGTTGGCGCGCACCGTGCTCGGCATGATCGACGAGTCGCAGACGTGCAGGGCCTCGATGCCGTGGACCGCGCCGCGCTCGTCAACGACCGAGTCCGGGTTCGAAGCCGGTCCCATCCGGACCGTGCCGACCGGGTGGTAGGCGCTGTCCAGGCTGGTCTTCACGTACTGCCGCACCATATCGTCGTTGTCGATCATCGCGTCCCGCAGCACCACGAAGCCCTGCCCCAGCGACAGGATGTCGGGGTGGTGCGCCAAGCGCCAGGCGGTGCGGACCCCGTCCATGAGGATGTCAATCTCGCGCGAGTCGTCGAGGAAGTTCAGTTCGATCGCGGGCAGGGCCGCCGGGTCGGCGGACGGCAGCGTGATCCGACCACGGGAGCCGGGCCGCTGCGCCACCACCATCACGCCGAGGATCTCGGTGGTGCCGGCCAGCATCTGCAGTTCCGGGAAGTGCGCGAGGCCGAAGTAGTTGACCATGTAATACTGCAGGTCGTTGAACTCGCCGGAGCGCGGCGATGTGGTCCGCAGGATCTCCTGCAGGAACGGCCCGGTCGGGTCCGTGACGCCCGGCTGCGCCACCAGGAACGCGCCGGTGCGCTGGTGGTCGACCAGGTTCGCGCCGACGCCGGCCAGGTCCGCGCGGGCGTCGATGCCGAGCCGGCGCAGGTCCTCGGCCGGGCCGATGCCGGAGCGCAGCAGGATCGCTGGCGAGGCGACCGCGCCGGCGGCCAGGATGACCCGGCGACCCTCGACCAGCTCGTAGGAGCCCCCTGGCGCCGCCGCCATGACCCCGATCGCCCGAGAGCCGTCGAACACCACCCGGTCGACCATCGTGCGTGCCCTGATCTCGAGGTTCGCGCGGTCCCGGACCGCACTGAGATAGGTCGTCGCGGTCGTGGCCCGGTGCACGGGGTCCGGGCGGCTGGATGGGATCGGCCCGACGCCAGTGGCCTCGGGGTGGTTGTGGTCCTTGACCTCCGGGAACCCCGCGTTCAGGCAGGCCTCGACGAACGCCGTCTGCCCCGGCGTCAGCTCCTCGGGCCGCCACCGCCTGATCGGGATCGGCCCGCCGCGCCCGTGGAACTCGCCGGTGCCGAAGTCGAGGTCCTCCTCCAGCTTCTGGAAGTAGGGCAGGACCCGCGACCAGGCCCACGCCGGATTCCCGGCCGCGGCCCAGTCGTCGTAGTCAGCCGGGACTCCGCGGAGCGCGACCGTCGCACCCACCGCCGACGAACCGCCGGTGGTCTTGCCGCGCGGGTACCGGATCCTGCGGCCGTCATGGATGTCGGCACGGAAGGCCCAGTCGTGGTCGACGAACGACATCTCCCGGCCGTAGAAGATGTCCTCCGGTGTCTCCTCGGGCGTGACGTAGTCCGGGCCGCCCTCCACGAGCAGTACGCGCCGGGCGGGATCCTCGGTCAGCCGGGCCGCGAGCACCGCCCCGGCCGATCCGGCGCCGACGATGATGTCGTCATACTGAGCGGTCATAAGCAGTCCTCGAAGGTTGTGGCGCTAAAGGCGCGGGTTTCTACCAGTTCCCACCGAGCATCGCACCCGCCACAATTACCTTGCTACTCGCGCCTTGCCCGCCTGTGTCACCCACCGAAGAAGCGCAACGCCGAAGAAACCGCGTGGTCATCCTCGACCTGATCGCCGATGCGCCGCCGGGTAACTGGTCGCATCAACTGATCGCTCAGCAGGGGAATCCAGGTCGAGAATGGAACGGAGCTCTCGCGGCGTTACGGACAGGTCTGTTAGTCTGTCTATAGCCGCGTTGTTTATCAAAGTACGCAACGCCCGCTCCGTGACGCAACTCGCTCCCCCTTCCTTCATGACGAATCGGACCACCTGGAGGCTGGCCTCAAGCCCGGCCAGCAGTGCCTGGCGATCGCCGCATCGCCGAGCGGCCATGCGCCGCACGTCAAGCGCAATCGAACGGCTGATCGCTTCAATCGCCTCCGGCGGGAGGTTGTCAAGAAGCGGAGCCACGGCATCGAAAGCGTGTTCCTCGTAACAGAGCTCAAGCCGTCGTAGTACCGCCGCCGCCACGCTGACCGAATGATTTTTGATCGCGGCGAGGTTGAAGGCGAACGCACCTGTTCTTCCGTTTCGGACGATCTCATCACCCTCACGCGGGATACCCACCACTGATATTGGGCCGGATGGGCTGCCCGTTGGCCCGAGGAGGCAGCCAGCATCGTCCACCTCCACTCCGCGTCCGGTGCGCTGATGGGAACACGCCATCCGCTTCGCCAGGAGGTTCGCCCAGAGCGTGGAGTCCACACGCTCGTAGTCCGTTTCCCGCCCGAAGTTCGAGATCACACGGTCCGCCTCAACCGTCCGTTTCGATGCCTGGCCAGCAATGGACAAGACCAGTGCGCCGGCCTCGCTGCTTCGAACTTCCTCCACTCGCCCAGCGACAAGCTCGATCTGACCGCTTTCGATAGCAGCGTGAACGATTTCGGTCGTGTATTCCACCGCCCCTACTCGCAGTGTCGTCAGGAGGCTGCCGTACTGGTCCAGGAGCGCACGAAGCTCGGTCGAGGGCACTCGCCTCAAGACCTCAGGCAGGTAAGGTTCCCACGACTTGGCGACTCGCTCCGTCAGCACCGCCGAAGACACTTCGGGATGCTCCTGAGCGGCACCCGTGCAAGCCGTTTCCCATGCGTCCTTGAGACGTCGGAGGAATTCTTCTCGCCCTTCGTAAACGTCACCCTGAAGTTGTGGACACGGTAGTCGCAGGACGCGATGTTGATGGTCCGCCGGATAGGTGCGGAGAGTCAGGCCCGAGCGGGAGATCATGTAGATCTTCCCCGAGTGGCCACCACGCAGGAGATGGGCTGCCGAGTCATAGGCGCTGAGCAAGGTGCCGATGATCGCCACAACCGCTTCTTTCCGGAGATTCAGAAGCCGTTCAAGCCCATCCTCTGAGTACGGGTGCCTGATGAACGACGAATGCTCCATAATGCCGTCCGCGAAGCCGGGATATTTGAGCTCGAGCCCGGTGGCCAGAATGACATGGTCGGCGTCAAGAACCGCCCGATCGGTGCCCGGACATGCGGGTGACGGGGAGAAATACTCAACGACAACGTGAACGTGATCCGCGACGACTTCCAGATCGACGGCTTCTCCGGCCGCTTCCACGAGGGTTACACCGGGAAAGGCTTCGTGAGCCGCCTCCGCGAGGCGATCCGCGAGATAGTCGGAGTAGATACGACGAGGGGCGGGCCCGTGGCCCGTAAATCGATAACAACGCCACTCTGGTGGCCATTCGGTTCGGTCCGCCTCCTCGTTGGCCCAAATCAAGAAGTCGTCAACGTCCTCCCGAAACGCTGACATACGGCCCGCTTGAATGTTGAACACGTGATGCCATGGGTTCCCCGCCCGATGGTATGCGACACCGGCGTTTCGGTACTCGGATCGCTTCTCGATGAGCACGATCTCCGCGGGCTCGCGAGCGAATTGCAGGAGGCGGATCGCGGTAGCGACGCCGCTGAGACCCGCTCCGACGATCACGACCCGACGGAGCCGGTCAAGGCATGACAACCTGGCACCATCCAGCTCCGACTCGGCCTCGCAGTGCCCGATGGAAGAGTCGCTACCCCCGCCCATGCTCATTGCTTCACTCAGACGCCGAGTCGATCAGTGGCTGAAACCGTAACGGTGAGCGCACCCCTCAACGAGTTCAGTACCAGACAACCTCGCTCCGCCAAAAGCACAAGATGCGCGAGCTCGTCAGGCGGGCAGGTGTCACACTCGACTTCCAGCTTAATGTCGCCGAACCGTCTTGGATTGTCGGCGAAGGTGCCTATGACTTTGCATGTCGCATCTTCGGCATCGACGTTTCGAGCCCGAGCGGCCGCAATAAATGTGCTCATGAAGCATCCGCCGATCGAGGTCAAGAATAGTTCACCACCCATGGGGCCGGCGTTCGACCCACCGTTGGCTTCGGGTCGATCTATGGTGACCCGGTGGCCCCGAATATTCGTCAAAGTCGCAGTGGTGCCAGTTCTTTCCAAAATTACCGTGAGCTCACCCATAGTACAATGCCTCCTAAGCACGCCATGAGCTAACATGGTGAACGATCGTCCGCGACCGCGCCTGTCTCACGCCCGAGAGCTGGGTTGAGTAATATCCGCCCTCGGTGCGAATCGGTTTATCTTAGCTTGTGCATCGCACTGGAGATCAATCCCCCACCACGAAGCCGGCGCTCGAACTACCCGTTTGGACTAGTATCGCTTGCAGCGTAACCGTTTCTGCAAGGTGGCGTAACGCCGCTTTGACCTCACGTTAACCCGAGTCGAACGGTACACCAACCGCAGGGCTCGCGCCTTGGTGCTGTCAGCCACACCGGCGGTCAACCACTTGTCCTCGGCTGCCGGCCGGTCACCGGCCGCGACGGTGGGTCGGTGGTGCCGGGCCTGGCTATTACCAAGATCACAATATTCGTGGACGAAAGGCCATCGGTGTCAGTGTCGTGTCGGGGGCGGGCTCAACCGGTGATGCCGACACCCGTTTGACCTGGGGCGGGTGCCTGTACGCTTGCCCCGCGGATCGGGCAGGCTCTGACCTGTCCCCATGAGCCCGATGGGGACACCTGCGAGGGACCCAGGTCAAACGGGTGTCGGGATGACCACTTGAATTCGCCCTCGGGGAAGTGGTACGCGCTGCCGTTTGTGTTGGCGGTGGTGCTGGTGGCGACCAGGGCAACGTCAAGATCACACGTGGTTGCCATCGGCCGCCTTAAGTAACCATGTCAAGGGGGTTGCGGGACGCCGCGCGCTCCGAGGCCGGTCCGACGCTCCCGCATCGAATGCAGCGGCCGGCAACGCCGCCATGATCGCCAAGATTGATACACCAGCATGCAGTTTGAGGCCCGAGGCGCATGCTGAGGTATCAATCTTGGCGATCATGAAATGGCCGGAGGGAGGCGAACCATCACAGCCCCGCACCCTCACCGCTGCCCATCCTACGCCGCTACCAGGCGCGACGGGCCGACGCACTGCGTAATCTTGACGTGGCCCTGGGTGGCGACGTTGGCGGGTGCGCCGAGTTTTCGGCAGATTCGTGATCAGGTGGTGGATCTGCCGCAGTCGTTGCTGGCGAAGTTGGGGGCGTCGAACAACGCCGTCACGGTAAACATTCAGCTGGACCGCGATGTGTGACTGGGTGCGACTCGCTGTGACCCTCAGGCAGGTTCCTCTCGCCGGCTCTCCACCATGATCATCGTTTGAGGAGGCGGGGGTCCGGATTCCGGACTTGTAGCTCCACAAACAGTGATCATGGTGCGTGGGCAAGGCCCACGATCATGGATACGGAACTGTCAGTGTGCGGCTCATGATCCGGACGTGTTCGTTGCCGACCCACCCGCGACCCTGACCCCGACCCATCACCGCCTCGTAGCCGTCCGGCCTGATCCCGATTGAGCAACTTAGTGTTACGGCTAGCTACTCGGCGCGCACCAGCTGAATGCATGGGTATACACCGGAAGCCGGCCTCAAGTCCTCACCGTGATTTGATCGCCTCGTGGGCCAGCCGTTGCAACTCCGCGGTGCACATCATGAAACCGTCAAGCGCCGGCAGGTTCTCAACATAGTGTTCCACGTCGGCGCCCAGCACGAATACGTACACCGGGGTTCCGGCGGTGCGCGCCGACTCTATTAGGTGGCGCAGTCCGGCGAGAACGGCCGGGTGCCGGGTTTGGTAGGAGGAGGAAACCGCATAATTCCCCCGGTCGGCGGCGAGATAGAACTGAACCAGGTCCTTCGTCCCGACAAACAACTCACTGGCGCCGGCGGCACAAAAATCAGCCGCCGAGTAAACGGCGGCGGGTGTCTCAATGAAGACCGAAAGGGGCAGGTCCGAAGGTAGGTCCAGATGTCGACGGAGGCAATGGTACTCGTCTGAGTCATTGATAAAAGGCACCGCGAAGGTCAATCTTTCGGCATGCGGACCCAGCCGTTCTCGTACGTGGGCACGGAGAGCTCGGAACGCCAGTGGATAGTTTCTTTCTTTGAGCAGCCATCGTGCGCCGTGCAGGCCGAGTTCGGGGTTGGACTCCCGGCCGACCTTCGCCTCTGTTGTGATTTTGGCCGCGTCATCCGACCGAAGGTCGAGCAGTCTCATTATAAGGCGCTGCCCCGGGAGGAGCTCGTTGATCATGGCGCAGAGTCGCTCTCCGATTGCAATCCCGTAGCGCTCGGCACTGCGCACCCCCGTCCGGAGCGCATCGAGTGGTCTTAGGCCCGCGGAGAAGCTGAGGAACTCCTCGCGTATAAAGTAACAGTTCGCCCGCTGGAGGCGGGGGGTCATCTCATTCATCGACCGGAGGTCGGCTAGATCGGCAATGACAACGCAGATCGATCCGAGGTCGTCGGGGCCGATGGCTGGGGAATTCGAAGAGTCCGTTGTAAATTCGGCCTCGCCCAGGATCACTGACTGGCGATCCGTGCTAACGGTGACTTGGCCGACAAGTCCGCGAAGTTCGGACGCCCCGACCCGCAGGACGGGAATTCCGCGGGCGCGGCACAGGGACTCCATGTGGCCGGTCCGACCCCCTCTGGAACAGATCACCGCGGATGAGGCAACGATCGCATCGTAGAGTTGGGGGCCGAGGGATTCGACGACCAGGACGGAGCCATCAATGGGTTTCATGTGATGATTGCAGACCCCACGAACATCCATGGATTGTGAACCAACGAGGAGCACCCCGAACACCTCACGGTAGCTCACGCCAACACCTCGCCCTTTCTCGGTTGCTGCGATTGAAGCCGGGTTCCGGATGGCTGCCGAATCCCACTTCCTCGGCACGTTCGATTTCGTTACGCCCACCATAGGGCTCCGACCGGCCCGACGGTACGCGACCGCGATGTTCACCCTCCCGGCCGGGCTCGCCCGGCGGCGCGCTGGGCTGTCAGCGGTCGAATCGACAGCTTACGCCTAGTATCGGCTCGCCGGCGATGCCGCGCTTCTTCGATCATGCCGTCATGAGCGCACCGCACCGCGCCTGGTGCGCAAGCAGGGAGTAGGCAGGCGGTGCGCTCTCCGCCGACTATTTAGTCCGAATCGCTACGTCCACCGGCAAGCGGGACGAAGGGAGCGGACATTGTCCAGCATGTGGCGGGCGCTCAGACGCCGTGTTCTGACTCCTAGCACGTCCGATACAAAGCTCTCGGTGCGCGGTTTTCACCAGACGGACCCTGCCACACGGGATCTGTTGGAGACCGTCGGCCGTTCCTTCCTGCAGGGTTACGCGTACGCCGCCGAGGCGCGCACGCCTGATGAGCCCGAGCGGCTGCTCGAGCAGATCCCGCGCCAGTTCCGCGGATTCGCCTACGAGGGCGCCGCAATGGGCTTCGCGGTGCGCGACGGGCTCCCGTTCGGCCGAGGTGAGCGGACCCTGCGGTTCCTTAACGGATGCGCCCGTGAGCACAGTTACATGGTCTACGTCGGGACCGGCTGGGCCATGGCCCGGGTGCCCCGGTTCCGCTGGTCCAGGCTTGAGCTCGGTGACCCGCTGCTGCGCTGGCTCGCGCTCGACGGCTACGGGTTCCACCAGGCGTACTTCCACACCGACAAGTACGTGTACGGCCAGTATCGCGAACCGGACTTTCCCTGGCCGGCTCGCGGCGCGCCCTGGTATTCGAACCATGTCATCGACCAGGGCATCGGCCGGGCCATGTGGTTCGTCGGTGGAGCCGACCCGCAAGTCGTGGCGAACCTGATTGACTCGTTCCCGCAGGACCGCCGGCCCGACCTGTACAGCGGCGCGGGCTTGGCCGCTACCTACGCGGGCGGCGTGGACGAGGACAAACTGCGGGCGTTCCGGTCCCGCGCCGGCGCCTTCCTGCCGAACGTCGCGCAGGGCAGCGCGTTCGCCGCGACCTCGCGGGTGGAGGCGGGCCTGACCATTGAGCACACCATCGTGGCGACCCGGGTCTTCTGCGAGATGACGCCCGAGGAGGCGACGCGGCTGTGCGGCCAGGTGCGGCCCGCACCGAGCGCCGAAGTGCCCGAGCACCCGGGGGTCCCCTCCTTCGAGGTGTGGCGCAGGCGCATCGCCGCGGTTTTCGCGATCGACACGGAAGTACTGTCGTGACCGCGACGGAGGCGGCGGCCGCGCGTCCGGCTCTGCCCGGACCGCCGCGCAGCGCGACACTGAGCATGCTGGTCAGAATGGCCCGTGATCGCCTCTCGGTGATGACCTCGGTCGCGCAGGAGTACGGCGACGCGGTCCGGCTGCGCCTTGGCACCAAGTCGCTGCACTTCTTCAACCACCCCGACCATGCCAAGTACGTGCTGGTCGACAACAGCGGCAACTACACCAAGGGCATCGGTATGGTGCACGCCCGTCGGGCGCTGGGCGACGGCCTGTTGACCAGCGAGGGCGAGCTGTGGAAGGCCCAGCGCAAGACGATCCAGCCGGTCTTCAAGGCCAAGCGGATCGCCGACAAGACCGAGGTGATCGCGCAGGAGGCGGCGGGGCTGGTGGCCAGGCTGCGCCGGCACCGGGACGGCAGGCCAGTCGACATCCGCGAGGAGATGACCGGGCTGACCCTCGGCGTGCTCGGGCGCGCCCTGCTCGAGGCCGACCTCGGCGCCTTCGAGTCCCTCGGGGAGTCGTTCGAGGCCGTCCAGGACCAGGCGATCTTCGAGATGATGTCGCTGAGCGCGGTGCCTACCTGGGTCCCGCTGCCCAAGCAGCTGCGATTCCGCCGCGCCCGTGCGGAGTTGGAGCGCATCGTCGCCCGGCTGGCCGCCGAGCGCGCCGCGCATCCCACCGCCGACGGAGACGATGTCCTGTCCCGGCTGGTCGAGGCGATCCGGCGGGAGCCAGACGCCCGGGCCGGGCGCCAACGGATGCGCGACGAGCTGGTGACGATGATGCTGGCCGGACACGAGACCACCGCCAGCACGCTGAGCTGGACCTTCTACCTGATCAACCGGTATCCACAGGTGTGGGAGCGGCTGCACGCCGAGGCGGTCGAGGTGCTGGGCGACCGGCTGCCCACCTATGCCGACCTCCGCCAGTTGAAGTACACCTCGATGGTGCTCCAGGAGGTCATGCGGCTGTATCCCCCGGTGTGGCTCCTGCCGCGGCTGGCCCGCGAGGAGGACGAGATCGGCGGATACCGCGTGGCGGCCGGGGCGGACGTGCTGATCTGCCCGTACACGCTGCACCGGCATCCCGGCTTCTGGGAGGCGCCGGAGCGGTTCGACCCGGACCGGTTCGAACCGGGTAAGGCGGCCGGACGACCGCGCTACGCCTACATTCCCTTCGGAGCCGGCCCGCGGGTCTGCGTCGGCAGTAGCCTCGGCCTGCTCGAAGCGACGATCGTGACCGCCTGTGTGGTACGCGAGCTGAGGCTCGCGACGGTGCCGGGGTTTGACGCCAAAGCGGAACCGATGCTGACGCTGCGCGTGCGCGGCGGGCTGCCGATGACGGTACAGTCCGCCGAGTAAGCACCTGTCGGGCGGGCGGCACCCAGCTGCGGAGGAACCGATTCGATGCGAGGAGCACTGGTACGAGCCAGCCTGCGCTCGCTTTCCACCGCACAGGTGCGGCACGTGCGTGCGGTGCGGTTCGACGCGGCCGGCGATGACGTGGCCCGGATCTACCGGGAGATCGAGCGGGACTCCGGTGTGCTCGCGCCGCCGATCGTGCTGCACGCGCCCGCACCCGACGTGCTGGCGGCCAGCTGGCTGATGCTGCGCGAAACGGTGCTGGTCCCCGGCGTGGTGCCGCGGGCGCAGAAGGAGGCGGTGTGCACCGCGGTCTCCGAGGGCAACAGCTGTCCGTTCTGCGTCACGATGCACTCCTCGATGCTGCGCGACCTGGTCGGCTACCGGGACGGCACGATCCTGGACCCGGCGGCGCGCGTGGCCGCCGACTGGGCCACGGCGAACGCGACCTCTGACACGGGAGCCGGGCGCCCGGTGCCGTTCTCGGTCGAGCAGGCCCCCGAGATGGTGGGCACTGCGGTGACCATGCAGTATCTCAACCGCATGGTCAACATCTTCCTGGGTGAGCGGCCGATGCCGCCGTACGCGCCGGCCGCCGCACTCGGCCCGGTGCGTCGCGTGCTGGTGTGGCTGATCAAGCTGGCTGAGCGCCGGGGCCCGCGGCCGGGCGCCTCGCTCGACCTGCTGCCTGAGGCGTCGCTGCCCGCGGATCTGCGGTGGGCGGCGGGGAACGCCGTGATCGCCGAGGCGTACGCGCGGGGCGCCGCCGCCATCGAAAGAGCCGGCCACCGCTCGGTACCGGCGCAGGTGCGCGAATTGGTGCTGGAGCATCTGTCGCGGTGGGATGGCCGGCCGATCGGCCTGAGCCGCGCGTGGGCCGAGGAGGCGGTCGTCGCGCTGCCCGCGGACCGGCGCCCAGCCGGACGCCTGGCTCTGCTCACGGCGCTCGCCTCCTACCAGGTCGACCAGCCAACGATCGACTGCTTCCGCGCGAAGCAGCCGGACGACCGCTCGCTGATCGACCTGACCTCCTGGGCGAGTCTCACCGCGGCGCGGCGCGTTGGCGGCTGGATGAGGATTCGAGCCGAGGCGATCGGGACCGATTCCCTTCCGCCCACGGCCCGATCCGTATGAGTGACGGACCCGTGCGTGCCCTGCCGGGGCTCGCCGTGATCGGCTGGCGTCAGTTGTAAGGCATGGTCGGCCACCAGAGCCAACCGGCTCTGGCGACGAGCTTGACGCCCCAGTAGAAGACGAAGAACGTGCCGAAGACAATGAAGGCCGACGACGTGAAACGGGCCGCCCGATGCGGGTCGCCAGCCAGCCAGCGTTGGAACCGTCCGCCGGTCAGGACGGTCGCCAGCAGCAGCAGTGTGGCTACTCCGACGATATTACCCAGGGACTGCAATGCGAATGTCATGAAACCGACAAGCGGGTTACCGGTGGCTGCCGCATATTCGTACATGTGCCGAAACATCCCGAATGGCCGACCGATGAGGAACCCGCCGACCAGCGCGCCCAGGAATACCATCTCGGCCCATGGGTGACGCCGGAATACCCGCTCAAGGGGGTTGCGTACCAACCCAATGGCGGCCAGCGCGTACCAGATCATGACCGAACCGATCAGAGTGAACACCACCGCCGACTGGATCGATCGTACCCGTATGCTCGAATCACCGATACGGGCATCCGACAGCTGCGGCATGCCGTCACCGATCAACACGCCGATGACACCATAAAGCCCGGCGACGACGACCGCGCCGGCCGCGAGCCAGGCGATCGGGAGCACTATTGCCCTGACCTTGCTTCGCCGGATCGTCTGAGGTGACGACGACATGGGAGCGATGGCGCCGAAGACCGCGATGTTGCAGGCGGTAAACATGCCGCCGACTCCGGTGATGAATGCGAAGACGGCGGCCGCCGTCGGCCCGGTGATGGCCACCTTGGTGGCCTCGCCGCCAACCACGGGATTGGCGATGGTGCCGGCAATGACCTTGTCCACCAGGCTGGGATCCCACAAGATCGACAACATGACCCCGGCCAGCGCACTACCGATGACCAGAAGCCGGTTTCGATGCCTCAGTTCGCTGGCCGGTTCCATCGCCGGCGCGGTTTGTAGCTGGTCTGTCATCGGATCTGCTCCTTACCACACAGTAGACGATCTGCATGCCGACCAAGATGTCCGGTGATCAGCTGTCCCTGGCGGTCTTCACCTGGAGGCCGCCACCCACCGGCCCCGACGGAGCGCCTGCCCCGTCTGGCGGTGAGCCAGTGACGGCGCCGCCAGTGACGGCGCCAGTGACGGCGCCACTGTCCAGTTCGGGCAGGGCGAGCAGGATCGGCAGGTCCAGCCGGCAGGCCAGCCTGGTCTCAAGGTTCACCTCGACGGTCCGGCCCGCCCGCATGAACACCGGCTCTGCGGACCCGATGAACAGAGGCCGGCGCTTCCACGGGCAGGGATCGAGGTCGCGGACCCCCACCACGGCGGCCCGGATGAAGCACTGCCCCTCCGGTACCGCATCGAGCCAGTACGGTCCGGAACCGTCGCGGATGGCACAGGCGCTCGGGACTCCCTGGACGATCGGATCCTTGAATGTGCCGATGTATACGCGCACGGGCGTCCCTGTGTCGGGCACGCTGACCCATCCGCATACCGCTCCGGCCTGACGCCCGCGCGCTGGCCTGGAGAACGCCGACTGCAGGATTCCCTTGAAAGAGCACGCGCGGTAGCGGCCCGGCGAGACGCCGACACTGCGGGTGAAGCGGCTGGTGAACGTGCCCAGGCTGTTGTAGCCCACCATGTAAGAGATTTCGGTGACGGGCAGCGAGGTCTCGAGCAGCAACTGTTTTGCCTTGGTGAGCCGGATCGCCGCGAGGAACCGCCCTGGTGAGATTCCGGTCAGCGACCGAAAGACCCTGGAGAAGTAGAACTTGCTGAGTATCGCGGTCTCCGCCATGTCGTCCAGCGAAAGCGGCTCGTAATAGCGGCTCCACATTGTCTCGATTGCACGCTCTACCGCGGTGTCGATCGCACGCTCTACCACAGCCTGCATAGCAGTCCCCTCATTCCACTCGCTGATGCGACCACGGCGATAACCACCCAGAGGGCAGGACGGAATCAACGGCGCCCAGGGTGATCGGCACACATCCTCCTCATTACGCTACTGTCCGTCGGGTCTGTCGTAACGGCGACCGGAGCCACTGGCGGAGCTGGCATTCGGTCGTGCAGTCGGACGTTGATCCGCAGGTGCTGTCCTGGCCCGACCGTGATCGAGTGGCTCAGGCCCCCGGCGAATCTCATTCCAGACCGGGACGGGCGCGGGTTTCTTCCGCGCAGCGCGACCGCGACATAGCGGGTGGCTGGGGTGCGCACCGCGAGCTCGGATTCCACCGGGCCTTTGATGAGCGTGCTGGACACCGGCGCGCTCCGCGGAATGAGGTCGTCGATGAGACCAACGGTGATCTCCAACCGGTCGAGCTGCGCGGGAATCGTCAGCGTGCCGACCACTGATCCGCTGCCGCCGTACCTTGGGATTGACAGCGGATTATGGACAGGCGACCCGGTCGGCGGGGGGTTGTCGAGAGCGGGCAGCGCGGCGGCCGCGAGTAGGCCGCTCACCTCGGGGTTGCGGTACTGGGCCGGCGAGACGCCCACCGCGCGGGTGAATCTCGTGGTGAACGTTCCGACGCTGCTGTACCCGACCATGGTGACGATGTCGGCGACTTTTATCAACGTGGTGAGCAGCATCCGCTTGGCCTCGAATAATCGCACCGCGGTGAGATACTTTCCGGGCGAAACTCCGACCGCGGCGTGGAACAGTCGGGAGAAGTGATAGGGACTGACCAGTGCGGCACCCGCGACATCACGCAAGGTGAGAGGCTCCGAATATTTGGCCCGCATCATGGAGATGGCTCGCTGGACGGCATCATGCATAGTCGCTCCTAACTGCCATGATTGCGCTCAGTCAATGAATCGCGCAGCGTCCGCTGCGGCCGGTCGTCCACTGACCCGGCTGGAGGCGGCCCCTGGAACACCGCCTCGTTGCGGCGTGAACCCATACATCCGCCTTGCGTGAGCACGGCGTTCCTTGTAGGATTTGCCGATCTTCACCGCCTGTATGCTTGCGTGCAGGGGCCTCTAGCAGGGCTCTAGCAGGTCTCTAGTTCTTACGGAGGCTAGCAGGACCACGGTCGGCTGAATAGTTACAGGTGAGCCAGGACCGCAATATGCGAGAAGACCTTCCTGCGTTTCGGGTAGTTCATTCCACCGTACGGCAGCATGTTCTCGCCTGAAGTAAGAAAGTATTCAATGAATCTTCAATAGATAACACTGCAATCCAAAGATGGCCGGCGTGTGGCGAACGCCGGACCTGGGGTGGTGTCCGGGGTGTTCCGTGGGGGCTCGTCAAAGTATTGAGCCAGGTGGAGGGCTAGGAGCTGGAGTGCTCGGCTCGGGTTCTGCGCGTTGCGGCGGGTTTCGGCGGCGCATTTGGTCACTCCTCGTATCCGAATCGGTGAGGATTATTCAGAACCGTCGTACCTAGCGCCATCGGTGCAGGTCCGCGAGGGCCGCGCCACGGGGTTCTGAATGACTCTCAGTGTGATGACCGGATTGGTGGGCATCATCTGTGGGGCGTTACCCGGTGCGGAGCGGGGAGCTGTCCTCGTTGGAGATCACGTCGCGTAGCCACTGGAGCCCTTCCACGCCCCGGCGGCCGCGTACCCCGGCGAGCGGATCGTCCGGGTGATCGCGGCCAGCGGATACACCGGCCTCTGCCCGCCGGCCTTGGCGGCGCTTGCGTCCGGCTGGACACCTGGCCCACCAAGATCAACTGAGCCGGCACCCCGAGACCTTTACCAGCAGGCTCTTAGGCAAGGCGAGAGAAGTACGGCTCTGTGGGTGCTCGCATATGCTTTCGAGCTAGTTGGCGGTTGATTCCGTCAGCCCAGGGCGCAGGCTCAGGTGTCGAATCTGTTGTGCCCGGTGATCGCGCCACACCATTTCACTACATAACCCGTTGGCCTGCGGGAGGAAGCTCCCGACGGGCATGCGGAGGGGAGATCATGGCTGACTTTGCTGAACGAATGCGCAAGCTGGTTCCGGGTGCGGTGGCGATCTTCATTGGCGCGTCACTGTTCATGGTCGCGCAGAACGCTGTTGCGGTGCCCGGGGGTGATGATATCGCCGCACAGTACAAGTTCAGCGAGCTGCCGATCGCCATGCCTCCGGGCTATGAGAACAAGCAGATGAACACCATCCGGCAGGTCAACCCGGCCTACACCCACATTCGGAGCTGGCTCTCAGCGGTCGGAGCCGGCATCGCGATCAACGATCTCACCGGTCACGGCCGCGCCGACTCGATGTGCATCGTCGACACGCGAACCGACGACGTGGTGGTGACCTACACCCCGACCGCGGCGCGGGCCGACCAGTTCACCCCGTTCGTCCTGGACCCGGCGCCGCTGCCGATGGGGGACGCGATGGCGCCGATGGGGTGCATTCCCGGTGACTACAACCTGGACGGGCGGATCGACCTGCTGGTCACCTACTGGGGCCGTACCCCGATCCTGTACCTGGCCAAGGCCGACGCGAACACCGTCGAGATGAGCTCGTACCAGCCGCAGGAACTGGTGCCTGAGGTGACCGTTGACGGCAAGTACCACGGCCCGAAGTGGAACACCAACGCGGTCACCGTCGGCGACCTCGCCGGCACCGGGCACCCGGACATCATCATCGGGAACTACTTCCCGGACTCCGACATCATCGATCCACTCGGCCAGAACAACGTGTCCATGAACAGCTCGCTCTCCAGCGCCGCCAACGGCGGCGGCAGCCACGTGCTGCGTTGGCACTCGGCGACCGAGGGCAGCAACCCCACCGCGAACTACGTGCAGGAAGCGGACGCCATTCCGTTCCAGGGCGCGACCGGCTGGACGCTGGGCCTTGGCAATGCCGACCTGACCGGTGACGGGCTACCCGAGGTGTACATCGCCAACGACTTCGGCCACGACTTCCTGCTGCACAACGTGTCCACAAAGGACCGCATCAAGTTCGCCGTGGTCAAGGGAGAGCGCACGCCGACCACGCCGAAGTCGTTCAGAATCGGCAAAGACTCGTTCAAGGGCATGGGCGTCGACTTCGCCGATGTCGACCACAACGGCAGCTTCGACATGGCCGTCAGCAACATCACCACCGCCTGGGGTCTCGAGGAGAGCCATTTCCTGTGGATTAACCGCGCCAAGGACGCCGCGCAGATGCAGTCGGACATGAACAGCGGCCTCGCCGACTTCACCCAGGAATCGCAGAAATTCGGCACGGCGTGGTCGGGCTGGGGCTGGGACGTCAAGATGGGCGACTTCCTCAACAGTGGCAACCTCGATATGGTCCAGACAACCGGGTTCGTCAAGGGTGAGAGCGACGCCATCCGGTGGGCGTGGTTGCAGGAGCTGGCCATGTCCAACGATCAGTTGCTGTCCAACCCGGCCATGTGGCCGAACATGCAGCCAGGCGACGACCTCTCCGGCGGCCAGCCGCTGGCCTTCTTCGCCAGGGGCCGTGACCACTCCAAGTTCGTCAACGTCAGCGAACAGCTCGGGCTCGCGGTGCCGATTCCCACCCGTGGCGTCGCGATGAGCGACACCACGCACACGGGTGCGCTCGACTTCGCCATCGCCCGGCAGTGGGGGCCGCCGGCCTTCTACGTCAACCAGTCACCCGACCGCGGCGACTACCTGACCCTGCACCTTTACCGGCCGGTGGCCGACCCGCGGATGGGCCTGTCGGGACCGGGCACGCCGGCGTACGGCACCACCGTGGAGGTCACGACCCCCGACGGTCGCAAGCAGGTCTCCCAGC
>Ga0126372_10000234_pt1 | contig 17966 bp, 16 predicted proteins | sample PanSoiMetaPlot_6_FD_92762 | JGI IMG/M metagenome (GOLD analysis project Ga0126372, IMG submission 92762) | Tropical forest soil microbial communities from Panama - MetaG Plot_6 | ecosystem: Environmental > Terrestrial > Soil > Tropical forest > Bulk soil | place: Panama | collected 2016-02-17
GCGGAGGTATCGCAGCTGGTGAGCAGAGCTTTGTCGGAGGGACTTCAACTCCGGGATATCAAGAAGTCAGTTCGGGATTGGCAAGCCGACTACTGGAGGGTGTAAAACGCGTGAAATGTCAATCCAGCGGCTCCGGTTCAATGCCAATATTCTTCTCTCCAGCCGCCTTCTTAGCATTGTACTTATTTACCCATGCCTCAAAACTTTTTCCGGCGGCGGTATCTTTCCCGGTGAAAGCCAAGGCTGCGATTTCGCTGTAGGGAACTTTGAGCCGCTCACCCTGATTTTTTGGCATCATGCGCACAAAGCAATCGGCCAGCCGCTTGCCGTCTGAGCGTCGGTCGAAGACATAGCCCTCCAGTTGCTGTCCATTCTTGAGCGTGATCGTAAGATCCCCTCGATAGTCGAACGCCTTTTCCAGAGCTTCGCGAATCTCCAATTCGCTGGCCATAGAAGGCACCCAGCCCTCGAGTTTCTCGTGAACGGTGCCAGGCGCGTTTTCCAACAATTCCGGAGAATCTGGCGGTTCAGGCTGCGGTCTCATGTAGAGCTATACATCCCGGGGAGTGGAAATCTGCACCAACTGACCTGGTCCCCTATGGGGGGAGGGGGACGAACCACCGGGGACATCAGGATCGCGATATTTGTTAAACAACGTTGCACGGATCGTTGCCAGAAAGCCGCTTACCGAGCCGAAAGTATCGTTTACGGCGCTGGCTTCGTATCCGCTGTGCACCATGCAGTTGGCACACTTGGGATTTCCACTCTCAGTGCCGTAATGATCCCAGTCCGTTTCGCGAAGTAGGTCGGCGAAGGTGTCGAAATAGCCGTCCTGAAGCAGGTAACACGGTTTCTGCCAGCCGAAGATGTTGTAGGTCGGCATTCCCCAAGGAGTGCATTTGTATTCGCGGCGTCCCATGAGGTACTCGAGAAAAAGCGGACTCATGTTGAATCGCCAGCGTTCGCCACGATTGCTCAAAATCTGGCGGAACAAGCGGCGAGTCTTAGCCTTGCTCAGGAAGTGATCCTGGTCCGGCGCCTTATCGTAGGTATAACCAGGCGAAAGCATCATCCCTTCGACGCCGAGATCCATCATTGCGTCAAAGAATTGGCGAACGCTCTCCGGAACAGCGCCGTCGAACAGGGTCGTGTTGGTTGTGACTCGGAACCCACGACCCAGGGATTCACGGATGGCCGCTACTGCTTTGTCGTACGTTCCTTCGCGGCAGACCGCGAAGTCATGCTCTTCACGCAGCCCATCCATGTGGACCACGAAAGAGAAGTACTTGCTGGGGCGGAACTGGTCGAGCTTTTCCTTCAAAAGCAGACCGTTGGTGCAAAGGTAGACATACTTCTTCCGCGCAACCAACCCCTCGACGATCTCAACGATCTGTGGGTGCATCAGCGGCTCGCCCCCGGGGATACTCACAAGTGGGGCCCCACACTCGTCCACGGCGCGGAAACACTGCTCCGGAGTCAGGTCTGTTTTCAGCACGTGTGCTGGATACTGAATCTTGCCGCAACCGGCACAAGCCAAGTTGCACCGCAGCAGTGGCTCTAGCATCAACACGACTGGATATTGCTTACGTCCTTTCAGCTTCTGGCTGATGACGTAGCTGGCTACCGTCCACATTTGGGACACTGGTACCGGCATTAGCTTTGGAATCTCCTCGTACTACCCTTGCTTCAACCCCACGAGCTTATCTCTTGATGATATCGGATCAGAAGTTTCGGCGCTACTGTCTCAGCTGATGCGCGGCTCACGGTACGAGAGCGAAAATAGGGCGAAACAAACGGCTTTATCGCAATTCCTTGAAGACGGGCGCTCGCAGGCTTCAGATGGCGCTTTTCCGCTGTTTTAGTTTTCTCAGGAGATTTCTTCCGCCGCCTGGAGCTCTTCCGTGGAATGCTCGTTTCGCTGTCCAAGTAGCCCCTGCAGGTGATTGTACAAGCCATCAAAGGCGTCCTCTCCCAGTCCGGTGAAGCGGAAGGGCTGCAAGCAACCACGGGTGGACCAAAGCGGAAACTGCATGCGGGCTTGACCGCGCACTGTGGTCGATCCGACGTGAAACAAGACACGGACACTTGATTCTTCGTCCAGGGGAGTTGACAGCTGTAGGATCCCACCGCTTGTGGAAAGTTCATGCACCCGCGCTCGGACATTGCGTCCGTTTTCAAGCTGCACCAACGCGAGCACCGTGCCTTGCAGTCTCACGTGCGACCCATGCGCGTCTTGCTGGCCAGAGATGCGGTACATCTTCGTGTCCTTCCGCCACGTCCCTACAAGTTTCGAAAGCGACTCATGGGGCGTTTACAGGATGCCTAAAATTGACGGTTATGAAGGTTTGCGTTTCAACGATCTCGCCGTTCAGACGATAAGGCTTGAATTTCCACTGCTTGACCGAATCGAAAGCCGCGCGACCCAGCACCATGTAGCCGTTTACCAGCTTGAGATCACGAACGCTGCCATCCCTGTCCACACATGCCTGCAAGAGAACCGAGCCCTCTATACCCGCTTTGAGTGCTTCGACCGGATATACCAGCGGCGCTTGGTACACAAGGAGTGCATGCGATGCCTCTTCTGAAAGCGTTACCGGCTGCTTGATCCAGGAGGTGACAGATTTTGGTGTAGCCGGCGATGAATTAGTGGCTAATGCCGGCGAAAGCAGGCTTGCCGGAATCTGCGGATTTGCGCCGTTCGTATGCACTGCGGCGCGAAATGCTGGCCTATCTTCGGCAGACTCGGGTTCTGATTCTGACACCGGAGTCATTGCTGGAGTAGGCGGCGAATTACTGGGCGCTTCGGTTTGAGGTGGTGTTGGAGGAAGAATTGGTGTGACCTGAATATCGGTTGCAGCCACCGTTGGGGTATCCTCGAAACCCTGCCAGTTGTAACTCTGCGTCGGAACAACTTCCGGAGCCGGTGGGGCACTCACATTTTTGGATGAAAGCAGCGCTTTCGTGGACGGATTGACAATTTCCTGTACTACGTCGGCGCTATCGGCAAAGACTTGCCCCGTATTCTTGAACAGGGAAGCCGGCAGATAGCCCATTCTCCACTCGAGACAGAGACAAACAATAACCGCCGACAGAACAAGCAGCCTCACCTGGCGTCGGCCTCGAGGCCGCTTGGAAATCAGGCGCGCGGCGAAATCCTGCGTGTGCTTAGAAAACGAAAGCACATCGGAAGGTGTCAGGGGCGAGGCAACGGCGAAAGAGTTCAGTGGCGTCCACTCCGCGAGTTCCACCAGAGAGTGCGGAGGGTCCTCGGGCTCGGGGGTAGCTTCTAAGTTGGTGATAGTTTCAAGTGCATCGCGTTGCCAAAGGCCGACGCCCTCTACTGAGGACTCAAGGGAGGCATGGTCGTCTGCATCGGAAATCTCATCGTCGCGTAGAACAAGGCTCGCTACATCCAATGCAGAAAGCGTGTTCCGAACTTGTGCTGAAATGAGAGGCTTGGTCAAAACCCCATCCGCGCCCAGTTGTAGAGCGGAGTCGATATCTCTCTCGGATACGATCGCGAGAAGGCAAGACGGCTTTGTAGTCTTCAGCTCGCGGGCAGTTTTCAGGAAAAAGCTGGCTTCCAGTTCCTGCGTCCAATCGGCAATTATGATCGTAAGATCATGACGCGTAAGTTGTTCGACAGCAGCAAAGATCTCGCTACAGCGCTGCAACTCAATGCCAAGCTCGCCAAACACGGGCGTTATCAGGTGCGCAATCCGCTCATCCGGCGAGAACAGTAAGCCTCGGGGGGGCATGCACAGAAGTTAACTTAACCGCTTGTTTACAAACAAATTACGTAGGTCGAACCTCGAGGAGAAGAAACCGGGCATGTACGGACTGATGGTTACCAGTAGTTCAGGCTTGTACGTCGGAGACTATCCTTGGACGACATATCGCGAAGCATCCAGACAAAGGCTGGTGTCGAAGTAACCCAATGCGCGCGTCCGAATCCGCATAACACATGGCACTTTGGTGGGTCGCTCTGGCACAGCTGTGCCATTTCCAGGAATTAGTATGCGCATTAGCCTCGTGGATGAGCAGTTCTGGGGGAGGGCTGCCCGGGCGTCCCGAGCTTGAAAGAGCCGGGACGCTCGTTATTTTCGGGTAGATTTTTCCAGCAACCGTCAAATCAAAACCCCGTAATCTATTTACTGGTACCAGCGCCTCATCGTTTGTAGGTGCCTATCAACTCCGCCTTGCCGACGATATGGCCGTCCATTCGGCGTTCCAACTCAGCCTTACTAATTCCCGGTTGTAGATCGAGCGAGCTATCGAGGGCATAGAGCTTGAAGAAGTAACGATGCAGCTTGCCCGGAGGCGGGCAGGGGCCTCCGTAGCCGATGTTGCGAAAGTCGTTGCGGCCTTGTGTGCCCCGCTCCTTTAATCGATCAACCCTGGGCACGTTCTCCGGGAGCGACTTTGTAGACGCCGGCAGGTCGAATAGCACCCAGTGGGTCCAGGTCCCGGCTGGGGCATCAGGATCGTCAGCAATCAGACTTATGGTTTTGGTTCCTGCCGGAACACCTTCCCAGGAAAGGGCCGGTGAAATGTCGGCGCCGTCGCAAGTGTATTTCTTGGGAATCGCGCTTCCGTTCTGAAAGGCTGCACTCGAAAGTGTGAACGCCATAGGAGTCTCTCCCCCCTGACCTGTCGAAATAAGCGTCGTTCCATGAAGGATCAAACACAATAGGCCAGTGATCCTCCATGGGAGGTGCGAATAGGTGTGATTGCTGGAGTGCACGGGGGAACCCTCCAGGCGATGATTTTAGAAGGTTGAGATGGTGAAGTTGACAGTGATGTTAGCTTCGGTTTCGACCGCTGATCCGTTTTGCAAATAGGGCCGGAAGCGCCACTGCCGAACGGCTTCCTGTGCGGCGGATGAAAGTATACCGGGACCGCTGAGCACGTGCAGATCCTGAATTAACCCGTCCTTGCCGATCAGTGCCTGAAGAACAACCGATCCCTGCACCTTCATCTGACGAGCAAGCATGGGATAGGACGGATCAACTTTGTGTTGCAGGACATGTCCCGCATCTGCCGACATTCTGACGCGCTCGGAAGCAGGAACGCTGGGTGTGGCCGCTGCGACGGTCTGAGGAACCGGCGCCGGTGGACCATTTGCCGGCATGTCCACCCTCAACGAATTCGCGCGGGGATTCGCCTGTCGGTGGCTGTCGCCCGCTACCACCTCTACTTCGAGTGGCGGTAGAGCAGTGCGGTTCGACGCAACCATAGCTGGCGGCGGCTGTGGTGGTGGAGCAACAACTTTGTGTCCGGGATGTTTCTTGGGTTTAGCCGGTGCTGGAAGCGCGATGTCGATGGTTGCGGTCTTGGGTGCGTTTGAAGATGCGGCGGCACTCGGTGGCACGCTGGGCGCAGCGGCCGGCTCGTCAAAATCGGAATCGGCTACCGAAGTATCGGATGGGCCGAACCAGAAGCTTCTGTCCTTGACCAGAACGACGACCAGGGCTGCAATCATGAGTACCAGCGCCAACATCATCTTGCGGCGTTGTTTCTGCTCGTAGATTGCCTCGACTTGAATTACCCCGGATTCGAGCTTGGCTTTTGCTGGCTGCATACCCTGACCTCTGACAGTTCACCTCGTCTGGGCTCGGTGATTGCTCTAGTATGCGCGAAAAGCGCCTCTGAAGCCAGTAGCACCAAAGAGCCATTACCCTTGTGAGCCAAGTCACAACTACCTGTGCCCAGCATCACAGCTACGGGGTTCAACTCGGCGGACACTAGCAAGTGATGCACGTCACAGGCCAAAGATCGGGAAGTCACCATCCAGAAAAAGGCTGCATGACAGTGAGCTGCGGTTGCGGACACCGGTCTTGGCCGAAACATCTGCAACCAAGGGGCATCACAGGGGGTAGATAGTGCTCTCACCATACGGACTGGATATCGTCGAAAGCTGCCTGACCTGCAAGCTGCGAGAAGACCGGTTGTTCTGCGACCTCGACACCGCATCACTTCAGGCCTTCGAAAACATCAAGTATGCCACCGCTTATCCCAAGGGAGCTGTCCTGTTTGTAGAAGGTCAGTCCCCGCGGGGAATCTTCGTGCTTTGCAAAGGACGGGTGAAGCTGTCGATCTGTGCTACGGACGGCAAAACGCTGATCCTGAAGATTGCAGAGCCTGGCGAAGTCTTGGGGCTGAGCGCGTCGGTGTCAGGTAAAGCCTATGAATTGACTGCCGAGACAATCGATCCGTGCCAGGTGAATTTCATCAAGCGCGAAGATTTCCTGCGTTTCCTCAAAGACCATTCAGATGCCTGCTTCAAAGTAGCCGAGCAACTCAGCGACAAGTACAACAACGCCTGCCACGAAGTGCGATCTCTGGGGCTTTCGCATTCTGCGGTGGAAAAACTGGCCAAGCTGTTGCTGGACTGGAGTTCGCGCAATGGAGAGGCCTCGAAACAGGAACCCCGGCTGAAGATGGTGCTCACCCACGAAGAAATCGCACAGATGATCGGAACATCGCGCGAAACTGTGACCCGTCTCTTCGCGGATTTGAAAAAGCGGCAGATCGTCCAATCGAAGGGCTCAACCTTGCACATCCGCAACAAGGCAGCGTTGAAAGTCCTTGCATCCAATGGGTAAACGGCATTTCCCTGTGCCTCTGGTCACGGTGACGGGTGACTGCAGTCACTGAGTCAACTCTTCTTGCGCGCTATTAATTCTGCATGGAGCAGGCAGTCAACAAGCCAAGACTGATCTTCTGGGAAGTCACAAAGGGTTGTAACCTCCGGTGCATTCACTGTCGAGCGAACGCCACGGAACTGAGCTCGCCATCAGATCTCTCCACAGCAACGGCGCTGGGCATCATCGACCAGATCGCTGCTGCCGCCAATCCGATCCTGGTACTGAGCGGAGGCGAGCCTCTCTTCCGATCCGATATTTTTCAACTCGCCCGGTATGGCCGCGATAAAGGTCTGCGCGTCGCTCTGGCGACAAATGGAACACTGGTTACACAAGAAGTGGCGCGCATGATCGTCGATGCAGGCATCAAGCGCGTGTCCATCAGTCTCGACGGCGCCGATGCGCTCACGCACGACAGTTTTCGAGGAATTCCAGGCGCTTTCGATGCTGCTGTCAATGGACTTCGTAACCTGAAGAAGCTCGGCATGTCAGTGCAGATCAATATGACCATCGCGCGGCATAATGCCCGCCAGTTGCCGCAGGTGCTTGACCTGGCGAAAGGACTTGGTGCTGATGCGCTACACACATTTCTTCTGGTCCCTGTAGGATGCGGCGTCGATATCGCGACTGAACAAATGGTGGCTCCTGAAGAGTACGAAGAAATGCTCAACTGGTTTTATGAGAGGTCGCTAGATGGCGAGATCGAACTCAAGGCGACCTGCGCACCCCATTATTTCCGCGTGGTGCGTCAACGCCGAGTGGCGGAGCGCCATTCCGCAGAGGCGGCTGCAAAAGCCAGGCGAGTGTCGTCGGACCCCGCCGCGATCGCTCCGTCCGACATGATGATGCGAGGGTCTACCGGAATTGTGCTGAACGGGCGCGAGTCGCGTAAACCGGCCGGTCATCCTGGCGACATGAACACTATGACCAAGGGTTGTCTTGCGGGTGCGGGAGTTTGCTTCTTATCCCATGAAGGCGAGGTGTTCCCCTGTGGCTATCTCCCAGTCCTAGCCGGCGACTTGCGCAAGCAGACGTTCGCCGAGATATGGGAGAAGTCGCAAACTTTTGAGCAGTTGCGGGACGCTGGCAACCTGAAAGGGAAGTGCGGTTGTTGCGAGTTTCGCAACGTCTGTATGGGATGCCGTGCGCGCGCATTTGCGGCTACGGGAGACTTCCTGGATGAAGAACCCTTCTGCGTTTACCAGCCAAAGGTTGTGCAGCTGAAACCGGAAGCAAGCGAAGACGAAAGCACTTCTTCCAAGACCACTGTTTAGGGCCTGACGATAAACCGATTCCGTCACGGCGTTTGCAACAAGGAGATGCTTGCGCGTTATTGCCGAGTCAGCAGGCTAGCTGCTGCCGGGTCAGTTTCAGACCATTCAAATTGCCCAGCACCGTGACGGCAATATTGTCAGTGCGGAAGAACTCGTCGGCCAGGCGTTGCACATCGTCGGCGCTGACTGCTTCAATCCTTTCAATCAGCTCATCCAAACTATAAAAGCGCTCAAAATACATTTCCTGGCGAGCCAGGTTTGACATGCGCGCCGTGCTCGATTCCAACGACAACATCAGGCTTCCTTTTAGCTGGTCCTTGGCGCGGCGCAGCTCATCGTTGGGTACAGGCCCTGACTTCAAATCGCGAAATTCGGCGATGATCGACTCCACGACCCGTAAGGCTGACTCTCTCGATGTGCCCGCGTAAACACCGAGACAACCTGTGTCGCGGTAGGGGTTCAGGTCGCTGTAAATGGCATAAACCAGGCCTTGACGTTCCCGAATGTTTTGGAACAGGCGGGAACTCATGCCGCCGCCAAGCAGGGTGTTCAATATGTACGACGCGTATCGTTTTTCATGCGCGATCGGGTGGCAGGGAACGCCAATGCAGATCTGGACCTGCTCGAGGGCCTTTTTGTTGCGCATGACGATGCGTGAAACAACATGGGGAGCCTGACTGTGATATCCGTTCTGGGCAGGCTCCATTTGCCTGAAGTGCTGGCTAACCAGATCCACGAACCTTTCGTGGTTAATGTTGCCCGCGGCCGCGACAATCATGTTGCCGGGATTGAAACGCTGCCGGTAGCAGTCGAAGACTAGCTGCTGCTCAAATTTCTTTACAGTCTCTTTAGTGCCCAGAATCGGCTTGCCTAGCGGATGATCCTTCCAGAAGTTCTGAGTGAAGATTTCGTGGACGAGGTAGTCGGGATTGTCCTCGTCCATCTTAATTTCTTCGAGGATGACGCCCCGTTCGCGACCAATATCTTTGGCATCGAAGACAGGGTGCAGAACCAGATCGCTTAAGACATCCATAGCAACGGGCAAGTGCTCGTCGAGGACCTTGACATTGAAGCAGACGCACTCCTTGGCCGTGAAGGCGTCCATGTTGCCCCCAATGGAGTCAACCTGCCGGGCGATGTCTTCCGCACTCCGATGCTTGGTGCCTTTAAACACCATATGCTCAATGAAGTGAGAAATCCCGTTCCATTGAGGATCTTCGTCGCGCGATCCAGTCTTCACCCAGATTCCTACCGAGATCGAACGGATATGCTGCATCTCTTCCGTGATCACGGTCAGGCCATTGGGGAGAACCTCACGACGAATACGTCGTACGTCTTCACTCATAGATCTGCCCATGAATTGACCAGCGGGAGCGGCTGGCATGCCTCTGACTCCCTATTGTTACACAGCACAGCGAGATGCGCTGGCGAGATTACCGCCTTATAATCAGTATGTTAGAGACAGCGCCCTCTGTGCCCTACGGAACGCTTGATTTTGCCAATGGGTTAGATGAATGAATCGAGAAAAAGGGACCAATCTTCTCGGGCTTGAACTTGATGAGTTGACGACGATCGTCGAAGCCCAAGGAGAGCCTCGCTATCGTGCCCGGCAACTTTTTGAGGGACTTTACAACCAGAGATATAACTCGTTTGGGGAGTTTTCCACGCTTCCGCACAGCCTGCACGATAACTTGACGAAGGCCGGCTTCCATGTACATCAGCCGGTTGCGGAAAAGAAGTTTGTCAGCGTCGATGGCACTGTCCGATACCTTCTCGCTTTAGTGGACGGCCAGACAGTGGAAACCGTTTGGATGCCGGAGGGCGATGGTGGTGAGTCTGGAGAGGACACCGAGCCGAGTAGTCAAGTCACCTCTGGAAAGATTCGCTTGGCCCGTGGAACGATCTGCTTATCGAGCCAGGTAGGCTGTGCCGTGGATTGCGAGTTCTGTTTGACCGCATTGTTGGGGCTAAAGAGGAATCTGAGCGCTGGGGAAATGATCGGGCAGGTTTGCGCCGTGCTGAAGGATCAGGGCGTATCGCCCCCACTTGATCGGGTCAATCTGGTCTTCATGGGAATGGGAGAACCGTTCCTCAACTACGACAATTTCGTGAAAGCGGTACGCCTGCTCGGCGCGGGGGTGGGTATTCCACCGACCCGCATGACGGTTTCGACAGCCGGAGTAGTTCCAAGAATCAGCGACTTGGGGAGGGAGCCGATAAGGCCGAGACTGGCGATTTCGCTCAATGCGTCGAATGATCAGCTCCGCACACGTCTGATGCCAATCAACAAAAAATGGAATCTCGATCAACTGATGGCTGCGGCCAGAGAATACCCTTTGCGCCCGAAGGAGCGTTTGACTTTTGAGTATGTGCTTCTCGATGAAGTCAACGATTCCGCAGAGAATGCGCGGCAGGTTGTGGAGTTGGTTCGCGGAATCAGAGCGAAAGTGAATCTGATTGCGCTGAACCCGGGTCCGGGAATCGACTTCAAGACCCCGAGGCCAGAGCGCGTCACAGCGTTTCAGAAAATCCTGATTGACGCGCAGATACCCACGTTTGTTCGTCGTCCGCGTGGCCGAGATATTTATGCGGCCTGCGGACAACTCAAAAGAACTGTGGAACTGCTGCGACCTTCGCTCTAAGGTTGCAATCTCTTTGCGGTAGAGGTGGAACTAGTGACGGAGAGGAATAATGCCGCCGATGGAAGTCGGCTCTGGATATTACTGCGATTGCAAATTCGGATTTTTGCTGCCGTTGTAGGCCGGCAACTCGATCCGGTACTTGTTCCCTCCGTCTAACCTGTTCAGTCGGGTCATCTTGCCATCATGTTCACGTACCACACCGCAACAGGCGGTAAAGCCCATCGCTTTGTCTAAATTCGCTGCTTCCGCAGCAGAGGCAGGATCAGTCCTGTCGGCTGAACCGATTCTGAAATCCGAAAATTCGAGTACTACAAAGCCATCAGCACGTTGCGTAGACACAAGAATTGCCTTGTGAACACCCTCGGGGAGCGTCCAAAGAGTATCCGTCAACAGATGCAAACAGACTTGCAGCAATTGAGTTGAATCGCCCCAAACCTGCGGCAAATCGGGCGTGAGTTCGCAGTGCAACTCAATATTTTTCGAGGCGAGCTGCGGTTGGCTAATTTTCACTGCCGTTTGAGCCAGTACGCTCAAGTCCAGCGCCGCCTTGTCGCTGGGGACATTCTTGGTGAAACTCAAAAGGTTAGCCACTGCCCCTTTTACCTGGCGAACCTGGTGCCCGATCTTTTCAGCGAGGGCGCGTTGCGCGGCGTCGAGTCCGGAAGCTGTTAACAATTCGGCGTATCCCGACATAGCGGTGATAGGGTTGTTCAATTCATGGGCAGCTCCGCCAACCAGCCGTCCAAGAGACGCCATTTTTTCCGACTGCACCATTTGAGCGTGTAAGCGCTGGAGGTTGCCAAAAGCGTCTTGCGATGTTTCCACCAGGCTGAGTAGCTCGCGATCCAACAAGTGCTGCTTCAGAAAGACCATTGCGCCCATGAGCAACATCGTTCCCAGGGTAAGCAGCAGGCGAAAATTACGCACAGCCAGGTGTGGCGCTGGGTCGAAAAGGGTGTAGACAGCAAAAAGCGGGAGAGAAAAAACTGCGATCATGGCTAACCGCGCGACCCAAACGGCGCTCTCGGCGGCCGTCCGAACCTTCTCTTGCTTTGGGGCAAGATCGTAAGCGAACAGCGCTGTTGCCGTAAACCATGCGACCGAGACCGCAAGCGGGAGATCGTACAAGCTGCCGCTGTAATAGACATTCCTTTCGATCGCCCAATTCGCTAAGTAAGAACTGAGGGCGTAGACGAGACTTGCTCCGAACAGGGGGGCATAGATCTTTCTCCACTCCCTTCCGCTACGTTTCCAAACCAGGGCCAAGGCCGCGAGAAACACGATCTTCTCGAGGGTGTAGGTTAGGTTCTGCGTATGGTTGTAGGCGTCGACGTCAGGGGAAGCGGCAAACCATGGAATCACCATGTAGCAGTACAGATATAACCACCAGATCAGGAGAAGCGCAAAGTCGAGCGAGTTAAACCGCATTGCTCGATCTTCTAAAGAGCGATGTGGTTCAAGAGCGAGCGCAGCCATTAAGGGCACTACGTGCAGAAACATCAGCACATCGCCGAGGAACAGGTCTGGTACATCCCTCCGGAGATATACCTCCAAGTAGGTCCATAACACCTGATATGACAACCACAGAGTGAATCCCGCTGCCAGCAGGAGCCAGAAGATGCGGACACGCCCGCGGGCTTGCCACGCGTTAGGCAGGCAGGCAAGAGTTGCAGAGAGCAGGAGCATGCACTGCGTGGCATCACTGACGGTCGTTAAGGCCGAACCGCGCGGCAAGACAAGTGCTGCAATTGCCTGGCTTGCGACCAAAGTCAGGGCGACAACCAGCCAGAGTTTCGACCGACGCGACAAGATCATTCCCCAAATGCCATTTTAGTCATGAAGTGTCGCGACCCGGAATGACTTTAGTACCCCGCATGGAGTGCAGACTTCTTCCACGTCTAAGGCCGGACGAACAAAGATGCACCACACGACGAGTCCAATTTCACTTGCCCTAAGCACCCTGCTGACAATAATATCCGTGACAGCGTCGGGAACTTGGCGGTAGTAATCGATTGCCATTGCTAGTTAACCGGAACCGATTCTTGTGGAGACTAAGGGCTCCAGTCAGCCCTGATGAGACTCGCCGTGTAGAACGCTGGCTGGCTACGGCGAGGGTATTCCTTTCGCTCTCGGCGCTGGTCTCGATCTGGCTCGATCCCACCGACCTCAGTTCGAATTCAAGCCTACCGTATTGGCTGTTGCGCATTTTTGTAGCGCACAGCGTCGTAGTCATGTTGCTGGTCAAGTGGAGGAAAGAGTCCACCCCAGGATTTCGGATCGTGGTGCATGCGGTCGACATAGTGTGGCCGGCAGTAATTTCTGTCTTCGGATCAGGCCAAAGAAGCCCATTCTTTCTGTTTTTCGTTTTCGTTCTACTGGCAGCCGCCTATCGCTGGGGACTTCGGGAAACGCTCGGGACTGCGATGGCAGCAGTGGCACTGCTTTGGGCAGAAGGTTTCATTCTCCAACACGGCTGGCACCCGGCAGGTGTCGACATATCGGAATTTGTTCCCAAACGCCTGTTTATGCGCTCGATTTCGCTCGTGATCACGGGATTGTTCCTTGGCTATCTGGCGGAGCAGCAGAAGCAACTCCGAGCCGAAAAGGCCGTAATCGCCAGGGTGCTGGGCAAGGCTCGGGTCGAGCTGGGACTCACCGGAACGTTGCAGGAGATGTTTCGCGAGATTCTGTTGACGTTCGGGGCAAAGAGTGCAACCGTGGCCAGTCAAGAGGCGAACAGCTTTCGCGTTTTTGTCGGTCACTTGCCGAATTCGGCCGGCGCACCGTTGACCTGGCTCAGCCCGGCAGCATCCGATCGCGATGTGTATCTCACTGACATCCCCGGCGACTCGTTTTTCGCTGCGAGAAAAGGCAATGGTGATAGGAACGTTTTCGAAGTAATCGCGCTTGATTCAGAGGGTCAACGCGTTCGAATTGGATCTACTCAGTTTCTCGAGCAACTGGCCGTGCGTCACCAGTTTTTGTCCCTAACCTCGATCTCATTCACTTTTGGCAGGGAATGGTGGGGGCGAGTATTCTTGTTCGATCCGCTGCTCACGAGTGACCGGCCCGAGGAACTCAGATTCTTACACGAACTGATCCACCAGGTGGGACCCGCAGTTTACAACGTGTATCTCTTGCGTCGTCTCCGCCTGCGAGCGGGGGCGGTGGAACGTGCCCGTGTGGCTCGCGAACTTCACGATGGCGCCGTTCAGTCGCTGATCGCCATGGAGATGCAGGTGGACGTGGTTCGCCGCCAGTCTGCGGGCGAGTCCGAGCGTGTGTCATCCGAATTGGAACGCATTCAAGGCTTGCTGCGGGAAGAAGTTCTCAAGCTGCGCGAGTTGATGCAGGAGATGAAGTCCATCGATGTGGACTCGCGTAAACTCCCAGTCTTCGTAACCGACACAGTCGAACGCTTTCAGCGCGAGACTGGCATTACGGCTCGGTTCGTTTTCGATCGCGAGCCTAGCGGAATGGAACCCCGGGTTTGCCGGGAGGTGGCAAGAATTGTCCAGGAAGCGCTAGTTAACGTTCGCAAGCACAGCCAGGCGCGACAAGTCTTAGTGCGCCTGAACGCCAACGGCAAGAATTGGCAACTGATGGTCGAAGACGACGGCCGCGGATTCGACTTTTCAGGCCGGCTTTCGCAAGCCGAGTTGGACCAGGCTCGCAAGGGCCCAGTAGTAATAAAAGAGCGCGTGCGTTTAATTGATGGGGAACTCACGATAGAATCAAATCCCGGCCGGGGAGCGCGTTTGGAGATCACAGTTCCGCAGCAACGATAAGCCACCTATGGACAGAAAAAGTCAGCCGATTCGGTTAGTGATTGCAGATGATCATCCAATTTTCCGCGACGGGTTGCGCCGTCTGTTAGAAGCGGAGTCTGGTCTCAAGGTAGTGGGCGAAGCGCGCGATGGTGCTGAGGCGGTGAAACTTGCGCGTCAGTTGAAACCTGACATCATGCTGCTCGATCTTGCTATGCCGAAACATCCGGGACTGGAGGCGTTGCGCGAATTGGGCACAGGCGGCCAGAATTCCGTTCGCGTTATTTTGCTGACCGCAGCTGCAGAGAAAAACCAAATCGTAGAGGCCCTTCAACTTGGTGCCCGAGGCGTCGTACTCAAAGACTCGGCTACTCAGCTTCTCCTGAAGGCTATCCAGACAGTCATGGCCGGGGAGTATTGGGTTGGACGGGAAAGTGTTTCGAACCTGGTTCAGTACCTGCGAACCCTGGTGCAATCGTCGGGCGAAGAGGCGCGACAACGGAAGTTCGGGCTTACGCCACGAGAGCTGGAAATAGTCTCTGCGGTAGTTGCCGGCTATGCCAACAAAGAGATTGCGGAATACTTCAAGATCAGCGAAGACACGGTGAAGCATCACCTTAGCAACATATTCGATAAGCTCGGCGTTTCAACGCGTTTGGAACTAGCGCTCTTTGCCGTGAATCAGTCGTTGCCTCTCATCAACATCCCGTAGAAGTAGGCTCTCCCCGAGACTGGCTGGAAGAACGTGGCATGGCACTTTCGTGCCATACCGGGACCACTTCGGGGCCATTGGTAAGCCCTGCCGCGATTATTAAAATCTGCTTAAGCATAAGTGGGCTAGGCATGCGCTTTGAGTGGTGTCGAAAGTCTTTTCCTAAACCGCTTTTTGCTAAGGAGATGCACTGTGGCAAATTTATTGCGCCGATTTTGGTCGGATGAGCGCGGGCAGGACATTGCGGAATACGCAGTGATGCTGGCGGTCATTTTGGTCATCGTGATCGGCACGGTCCGGCTCATTGGTTCGAATGCAAATACTGTCTTCTCGCAAGTTGGCAGCGCAATCCAGTAATTAGCTTTTCCTCACAGCCGTTGTCGCCGCCAAACCTTCTCCCCAGCCAGACAGAAGAGTGTTGCCCCAAGATGCGGAACCTCTCCGCATGCTAGAGGTTTCTATCTGTTTTCGGGATGCTTGGAGAATGGCGGGCCAGGCGGCTCGGTGCCAGACGGCACCGAACCCGAATCAAGGTCAACCTTACTGCCGTTATTTGTTGGGCGCGGTGAGCGCCACTTTGTCCGACGGATTCCCGCTTTGCAAGCGTGTCAGGTACGGGAAGAACGGCGTGACTTGAAACGGCATCTTCTCACGGGCCGACAGTAGGGCGACCGCCTTGCCCTTTTGCATTTCTGCGCGATTGCTCCACGGATCAACCTTGATCCGTCCGCCCAGTGGCAGGGCAGCAATCTGATCTGCGCTTTCCTTTTTCAGCTCCGGCGCAGTGGTCATTAACTCCGCCATGCGTAGATTCTTGGAATTGGAAAAACCGTTTCCCAGGTGAGGTCGGATCAGGTTCTTGAGTACCGGGGCCCGGTCCTGCAGCGCCTTGAGGAACAAGCCGGCATTGCTCAACTTGTCCTTATAGGGAGAGTTCTTCAGCATATCCAGAGCCTTCTTATCGGCGGCTTCCTCATCATCAGGGTTGCGCTTGAAGTCGAAGCGTTGAAACGTCTCGTCGTCGGGGAAAAGCATGCGATCACTGAATGCGAATTTTGTATCGATCTGGTGACCAAGGACGATGTGAGCTAGCTCGTGAGCTAAGACCATCGCCAGCGAGGCTTCATCCGGCAGCACGTCCAGCATGCCCCGACTGATCACTATAGTGTGCCCGACGTCGAATGATTCCAGCGGCGCAGTGAGCAAAACTCGGCATCGAACTTCGGGCTGCACGTCGAGATTGTTGGTGACTTCCAGGTTATTAACAACCGTGGTTAAGACCTTATCGACTTCTCCCGGAGGAGCCAGCAAACCGACAGTTTGCAAGCGCTCCAAAGCATTGTCCTCCGCCTGCCGTTGCCAGTTGCGCTCAGCTTGTACAGGCGTCGCATCCTGAATTGCCTCGCTTTGATCGCGCACGGTTTCAGGGGCATCCACTAATATTTGCGTGAATTCATCATGACGTCCCAGATGCTGCAGATCATAGCCCCAAAGTCTGGTCTGCGAGCGGAAGTGCAGGTTGGTCATATGATACTGCGTGTCGTTTTCTTCGCTGTACACGTAGGCCGGTAACCAGAGTCCGGGTCGGAGATTCAGCCTCCAGCTGTCGAAATGCAAATAGTAGCTGTAGCGAGGATGTGGAGCGTAGGTTCCGTTGAAACGAACGATGTTGTAATCCTGATCTTCCACCCACACTCTACCCAGGAAACGGCCTTCACCGGAATGCGGTTTGGGTTTCACGTCGATTACAAGGCAGCGCACCTCACCCAAAAACTCACGCCGCACAAAGGAGAAATCGTAGGACTTGGTTTGCAAATCTGAATCGAGCATCACCATCTGGGCAAAACCCAGCGGCAAAAATCTCATCGAGTAAAGGCTGGTAAGTTTGCCCATGAAACGCTGGCGAAACCCTGGTTGACCCAAAAAAGATTTGTCGTCAGTTCCATTACTTAAATCGAGTCGACCGAGGAAGTAGTGGTCATTCTGCGGAACCTGACCCATGTCCTTGTCGCCACGCATGTTCTGGATGTAGGTCTCGACCAGGGGATGCATATGTCGCATCTGGGCGACGAAGAAATGCTCACGCTCAATGACGCGCGCGATCACGTCGCCAAAAGAGGTAGGTGCGGGCGCGGCCGGGGCGGACTGAACCTGCAGCTGCGCTGGAGCGGAGTCCTGGGGCCGGGGCTGGTCTTGTGCTCCCGCCGGCTGGTTGCCCGGAACTGGTGACATGTCCTGAGACTTGGGTGTTTCCGGAGTGGTCGTCGCGGGAACTGCGTCCGAAGGTGAACTCGGGGTAGCGTCCTGATTGGCAGGTGAGCTCGACGGCGTCTGTGTCGTTTGAGTCTGAGGCTGAGAATCGTTTTGAGAAGGAGTGGCCGCGTTATCCTGCGCAAACGTCCAAACACAAGCAGCGGCCGCGATCACGAGAAGTAGCACATGCTTCTTCATGCGGCTTATGGTCCCTTCACCTAGCTAACCTGATCCTATGCCAGTTGAAAAACGATGTGAAGTGTTGCTGTCGAGTCCGAAGCCTGCCCGTCCCGCATAGCCGGTTTAAACCGTATCTGCTCGGCAGCACGGACCGCATTTTCGTCGAGGCCATGACCCAAACTGCGAATGACCCGCACAACGTGCAATTTGCCGCTGGCTTCAAAGACAACCTCCAGCAGCACCTCGCCCTCGATGCGCATCTTGCGCGCTTCTTCCGTGTAAGCGGGAACAGGTTTGGAAAGAATCTCTACAGGAGTCACTTTTGGCGTGGCGTTTTCTGCGCTGCGCGTTCGCGCAGGCTGAACCACTGCCGCGTCCGCGTCTCCGAATCCACCTTGGCGCACCGTGCCGCGGGAGGCGGAGATACGCCCGGAGCCATCTCCAGTCGCCACGCCGTTACCAAAGCCGGCGCTCGATACCACTCCCTTGATCCC